>MDTB01041744.1_pt1 | contig 28149 bp, 21 predicted proteins | sample 811161 | NCBI WGS metagenome assembly MDTB01 (sample SAMN05326650, study PRJNA326480) | marine metagenome | isolation source: seawater | place: Mediterranean Sea | collected 2009
AATGGCTTAAGAGGCCACTGCTCTACCAATTGAGTTACGAGTGCATACTCGAAATTTAGTTTAAGGTTTAGTGAAAATAAAAAAAGATTAAAAAAAACAACAATATCAGTTGCGATTAATTTTATACATGTTCTATACTTGTTAGCCTCTTTTTGATGAATTTTTTTTAAAAGAAGTTTTAAAGAAAGAGGATGACAAATGAATTAAAGTTGATATAAAACTAATTCAACTTTTCGAAAAGGCTTCGGGTTGGCGCTAGAAGCCTTTTCTTGTTTTTGTATCATTATAGTTAGATTTAAATGTTCTTTGAAAATTTGGGGGCGATCGGTATCGACGAAATATGAGATATGTTGAATTGCATGCGGAGGATGATAGTGACCTCCTTAATAATCTGTCATACCTATAAATGCCGATAACGGCTACATGGCTGCAGCTTAAGTCTAGCAGCTCGTTCCAGATTAGATTTGTCTATGGTTTGATCTAGGAACGTCATTTACATAGACTAGTCTCAAATTTGTCTGTGAATTCGAGATGAAAATCAAGCAGACTGGTTTGTACTTATTTTTGTCTCTGATATAAGTTCAAATAAGAAATTAATCGGAAGACTAAGCATGTAGATGATCTCCATCACTCTATTTTGGACGGGAGTTCGATTCTCCCCGCCTCCACAATAATTTAAAAGCTAACTTTCAGATTAATACTAGGGGTGATACCAAGCATAAATACATTTGATAAAGATAATTGAGGTGTGTAAGGATTATACCGTTTATGGCTGATATTATTTTTATTATAAATATTGTATACAGAAAAACCTAAGTTGAATATAATTGATTTAACCATCCATTCTTTTGATAAGGCAATATCTAAATGATGGACAGGTGGCAGTCTCTCCTTATTGACTTCTCCAGTATTATTTATTGTATATCCTGTCCCCGCTTCAACATACATATTATCTATGTTTGTATAGTTTGCCCCTGACGAATAAACCCAATTTGCAGTTAAATCACAATTTAAAACTCTTGTAATTGCAACGACTTTAAACTCATTTAGTTTATCAAAATCTGCTAAAAATGATTGTCCATTATTATAATCAGGAAATTTATGAGATGTTTCGTTTAAATGGTATGAGATCCATCCTCTGACCGAGCCAATTTTTTTTCTTAATATTAACTCCAATCCCTTTTTCTCTCCGTTGCCCAAAATAATATTTGTATTTGATTCATTATCAAAAATTGAAAATGAGTTTTTAATTTTGTAAAGATTTTTTACAAACCGATGGTAACCACTTAATGAAACAGAATAGCTGTGGTTATTCCAATTTATTCCAATATGTTTATTTAGGGATGAAATAATTGGGATGTCATTTGATGAAAGGATCCAGTCATTTTGGATAGTATTTTTATTTGTAAGGCGATGAATAAACTGGTGATGCCTACCAATAGCTGCTTCGAAAGAGATCCCATCAAATATCTTATACTTTATTGAAATTCGTGGCTCCTGATAAAACTTTTTTTTACTTAGGTCATAATACGTAAATCTAATTCCAGATTGTATTGTTAATGGGTTATTTATCATCCATTGATCTTCAAAATAAAATGAATGAGCATATGCATTTACTAATGTGATATATGAATTATTTGATGAACCATCTTTAAAGTCTACTTTTTTTCTTAATTGGAAAATATTTTCTTGAAAGCCTGTTGATATCTTATGCTTGTTTGCTCCATTATATTCCTGATGAAATCGAACTGACCGATCTAAAAATTTATTCTCTTCATTAGCTTCATTTGTATTTAAATATAAAGCACTAGTACTTTTTTGTCTAAGCAAGGATGTGTAACTAATATCAACTGTATTCTGATATATGCTGAGGTGGGAGTTGTAATTTGAATTCCAGTTAGAAAAGAAATTCAAAACAAGGCCTTTGTTTCCAATATTGCTATTTTCTTTAATCTCTACACTATCGCTACCTAATATTGCATTAAAACCAAAATATTCTCTGTCTTCTAAAACAGAGTCAACTCCATTAATGTGAGTAATTGTCAATCTATGTATTGGGTTAATTAATAAAGAAACTTTACCAATAACGTCTTCATAAGATGACCATGTATCATAAAAGGTATTCTGATTATTTTCTTTAGATGCTGATTCATTTAATAAATTGAATTGATCATTTCCAGTTACATAATCTTGAATTGCATTATATAGTTTAGAATATCCACTGGAGGGACTAGACTTCCTTATATTAATGATATAGCTACCTCTTTTTGAAATAGGTATCTCAGTTAGAATCCCCTGACTCATAAGATTGCCATACATTGCTCCACGGATATTATTGATATTCCCCGTTTTACTTGAAATATCGATTACACTTGATATGCGACCTCCATATCTTGGGGGTATACCACCCTTATACACTTGGATATCTTTTACCGCATTGGCTGATATTCCACTTATAAATCCAAACATGTGTCCAGTTTGATAAATTGGCATCATATCTAATAACACTAAGTTTTGATCAGGAGAACCTCCTCGAATATATAATTCAGATGTTTCGCCTAAGCCTAATTGGACTCCAGGTAAAAATTGCAATGATCGAAAAATATCTACTTCACCCAAGTTTGGGAGGGAAGCAATATGTTTTGGAGAAAAAGAAACCTGACCAGGGTTGTTGGAACGATCCATAAATTCTTTTGGTAGCCCAAATATTGAAATCTCTTTTGAAGTTAAAACTTTTGGTTTCAAAGCAATTTTATAATCGTTTCTATTATTATTTGGAAATTGAAGCTCAATTACTTTTTGATCATACCCTATATAAGATATAATTAGAGAGCAGCTTTTTGTGTATATATTTGATATTGAAAATATACCATCATGGTTTGAAATATCGCCCAATGATGAATTTGAAATAAAGATATTTGCATGTGGTATCGGAGAATTAGTTGTTTGATCTATAACTCTGCCAGATATTCTAAAATAGGGTAATGATTCTTTCTCTTTAACAATAAATTGAACATTGTTTTTTTCCCACGTTAAATCTGTAGATGATAAAATAAGGTTAAGAGTCTCATCAATACTACAGCTATCGCACCTAGCATCAACTAATGTATTTGGTATATTGTCTGGGAAGATTATTGCAATATTATGATCTATAATTAGAGTTTGTAGTGCTGACTTTAATTCTACGTTATGAAAATTAAATTGTATTAATTCTTCAGAAAATAGGGGTTTTTTTGCTACTAGGGAGATTAGGATCAGAAAAAGAGGGTTAACTCTTTTTCTAATTATTCTTCTGTTAGAGTATCGTACATGTGTCACCCGCTAATTTAAACTTATGTTTTGTTAGTGTGGAGACTGTGTGTAAAACATTATCTAAATCTGAGGCTTCAATTAACCCGGTGATAGTCAAACTTTTAAGACTGGGGTTTGTAAAATTAATTTTAATATCAAACGTTCTTTCGATTTCTAGGCATAGCGATTCTAATGTTGTTTCATTACAATAAAATTTTCGATTTAACCAGTCTGGGTATTGATCTATAGGAATTTGTGAGATATTTGAGCTAATAAATTTGGATTTAACATTTAATAATTGGCCCTTGGATAAATTTAATATCCCATTTTCATTTGAAACTTGGACCTCCCCATCATTGACTCCTACTTCAAAACCGTCATTGCGTGTACGAACATTAAACAATGTCCCTAAAACAGATATCTCACCATGAGGCGTTTTAACATTAAATGGGATTTCCCCCTTTTCCACACTAAAATATGCTTCACCAACTAAATGTACCGATCGATTACTTTTATTATAGTTCCTGTTGTAAGTAAGCTCGCTTTCAGAATTAAGAACTACTTTTGTTCCATCTGCAAGCAGTATGCTTTCTTTTTGAGCAGCGCTTGTGTTCACTTGTTTTTTGGAAAAAGCGTCATATGCTAATGGGGATAAAATTAAAATTATAAGTCCATAGGCTAATGCTAGTCTTCTTTTTAGCAGTGTATCTATCCAAGATGCCCAGAATGATTTTCTTTTTTTTAGCATAACTTTCTCAGCTTCATCTTGATGAATTTCAATCTTTTGGATCAGACTCTCCCATACTATATCCTTATTAGGAATAGGTGGGAGTTGTACGTTCTTGCTAACTTCCCAAATAAGTTTTTCTTTACTATCTAACTTCAAAATATTTTATCAAGTTTATGTCTTTCAGCACAATAATAACGGCAAAGATTTAAAGATTACTCATAAATAGTTTTCCAAATTTTTTTTCAAAATTTTTAATGCCCTATATATTTGATTTTCAACTGTGCGAATACTTAGTTCTAACATCTCAGCAATTTCTGGATTTGTCCTGCTTTCCATTCGGCTAAGAATAAAAATATTTTTACATTTATCTGGAAGTTTTTCATTAACAATTCTCTGAATTTCTTCTTCAAGCATTTTAGCTTGATTCATCTTTTCTGGATCATCAAAATGAGATTTTCCGTATTCTGGTATTTGATCCTCGTGACGTTTGCGAACTGCAGAGTGTCTGAAGTGGTCATAACATAAGTTTGTAGATATACGTGCAATTAGTGAAAAGAAAGATTTTTCTGGCACTAGATTAGATCTTTTTTTCCAAACTCTTAAAAAAGTTTCCTGCGAAATATCTTCCGCTAAATCACTATCTTTTACTTTATAGACAACAAAGCGAAAAAGAGTATCATAGAAATTAGAAAAAAGTTGATGGAATGCACTTTTATCTGAATTTTTTACTTTTTTCAGTAAATCTTGTTCTAATTCTTTCATTTTAAATTATCGTATAATTTAGTCGGGCTCTACTATTGTAAATACAAATTACTTTACGATTATTCAATTAAAGCCGTACTTTATTACGAATCTATTGGATTAAACAAAAAATAAAGTTTAAAATCCAGGAATTGGTTAATATCCTCATACTGCGGAGTTCATTGTGAATAACTTTTTAATATATTATCACATATTTTCTGATTGGTTTTATTCCATTGAGCATGGTTTTATTTAGCACAAGGGATCTGGTTAAATTGAATAGAATAAAACAATTATCTATCACAGTCTATCTTTTAATGATTTGCACAGGGTGTTCATCTTTTAGAGGACCATTATTCCCAGATATAATATATAATAATAGGCAGCCATTAATATCTGTTACTTATGAATATGGTGAGATACAACTAATATTACCATTGAGATACGATGCGGCGGTTCCTGATAATATACTTTTTAAGGTTTATGCCCAAGGAGACACATTGCATCCAATCATATCAATTTTACAAGAAGCACCAAGAGAATTTCTTGCATACCTTCCTCAAGGAGTTTTAGATATTCAAAACAGTACTAATTTAATTAAGATCATCCCTCAGGATAAAAACTTTGATCCAGTAACTGTTAGATTTAAAGGAATTAGTTTTGGGAGAATTGTTTTACCGCCAAAAACATTAAGACTTGGTCAATTGGTAGTTTCTGGAAAGACTTATTTTAATAGTAATGATAGCATGATTACTAATGTGGAAGTTTCAATGCAGAACTTCGATAATGTTATCTATAAAACTAGGTCAAATGAGTCTGGGTTTTATCAACTTGCTATCCCAGGTGAATATAGATATGCAGAACACTTGCGCATTGTAGCTGGAGATAATCTTATATTTAAAGCATTCAAAAAGAAGCTTGATTTCTCAGGAAGTAGGAAGATTAAGCTAGATATTGGTATTGGTCCAAGTAAAGATATGGTTGAGCCAATATACTTAACTAATAAGGACAACGTACACTTTAGAGATGGGCCTGAAATTGGAGCTAAAACCTTATTTCTATTAAAAGAAGGAGAAGCTATTTCGGTGGACCGAGTTACTTTATCTGAATATTTTGGGTCAATCGAAGTTGAAATTGATAATAGTAAAAAAGTAGAAATGGATGGATGGATTAATCGAGGAGACCTAAGGCTAGTAAATATGCGTAATGTCTATAAAGCACTAGATGGGAATTAATATGTTCAAGACAATTAATTTTTTCTCGACATTTACTTTTTGTTCAGCAATTATTTTTTCTCAAGTAAAACTAGACGTCAACACTATTCCAACAAAAGTTGATATCCATTTAGACGGTGTAAATATTGGTTCGTCACCCATCAAAAATGAAAGAATATCTCCGGGGTTACATAGATTCGAGATTAAAAAGAAAGGATATGCACCACTCAGCTATGATCTTTTAGTTAACCCTGCTCAGGCAGTAGAATTAGACTTTTTTCTTAATCCCATTTATGAATGCAAATTTAAAACAGATGAAAAAGGACTAGTTTTCGAATTAAATGGAGAGCATAGGTGGGATGTTGATTTAGTAAGGCTTAGATTAGAGGCTGGCGATCATCTACTAAGAGTATTTAAAATAGGTGAGATTATTGATGAGCAGATTATCAATGTAGATCAACCCAAGAAGTATAATTATTTTTTAAAAAAGCCTTTAAGCGCGAGTAATTAATTTTGAAAAGATTTTTGGTTTATTTTACATTCTTTTCAAATCTCCTTTTTGCATTTGATCAGGAAGCAACATACCTAGTTCTAAATCACTTTGATGAACCGCTATCAGATATTGATCAATCATTAATTGATAATTTCAATAATGCCTCTTTTAATTTTGATGAATCCGTTAACTTACTTTTTGATGATGTTGATTCTGACAATAACCCAGCATCAAAATATATGGATCAGATTAAAGAGTTAGGGAATATTCACCATGTTAATTACATACTATTAAATAAAATAAAGCATATTGACGATCGAATTATTATGGAAGGTTTATTATTTAATACCCGTTCGGGTGGACTAGTTCATAGGAGAAAAATAAACGTAAAAGATTATAATAATGGTTCAGTCAACGAAATTAGTCTTTGGGTTGGAGAGATAAGGAATAAGATTCAAAAACAATGGGAAGAAGCAAGGGAATCTATAATGTTTCTAAACCCTGAAGAGATTTCATATGATAAAACCCCAATGGGTGCTGCTCTTCGCAGTCTAGCAATCCCAGGTTGGGGGCAAGCATACTCTGGCAATCCTTTATCAGCAGGCATATGGGCAGCCTTAGAACTATCACTCAGCCTGGCTTTTATTTCAAGCTACACTAATTATGATACATCATCAAAAAGTTATTTGCAAAATTTGAAACTCTATGATGCAACAGATGATGAAAAAGAGGTTTCCGCCTATAGGGCTTCAGCCGAAAAAGATTGGGATGATCATGTAATGTATAGCAAGCTAGCAATTGCGCTTGCTGGGAGTACAATTACTGGTTGGGTTTCGAATAGCGTTCATGCTTGGGTGTTTGGACCTCGTCCGTACACAAATATATATCAAAAAGGATTACCTCAAACAGCAGTCCCAAAAGGATAAATAATGCGAATAATTAACGGGCTTGCAGTGTTTTTTTGTTCAACTTTTATTTTATCCTCATGTACCATATATGATAAGATTTTTGATAATCCTATAGATTTCAAAGCAAACGAAGAGAGAGGTATTGAGGCCCCGACTCTTGTTTTTTATCCCAAGTCACAAACTAAAACTCAGGCGGATTCAATTATAGTCGGGTCTTTTATTGTTTTCAAGGATGACTCAACAGAACCTTTTTCAGGTTTACAATTACAAATTGAGTTCCCTAATAACCTAATTGAACTTGATACCATATTACCTGGCTTATTTCTTAAGGATACAAGTCAATCAACTCCATTATTCACTTACACCTACAATGAGGAAAACCTAGTTGATATTTATGCCTACTTTTTAGGGACTACAAAACTCGATCTTGATGGTACGGGTCATTTAGCAGATTTAATATTTAATCCATTAACTGATGGCACAGATAGCATTTATTATAATCTTAATGAATGTATTTTAATCAATCATCAAGATGAAGAAATAGATATCAATGGTAATCGAGCTGCGGAGATTATTATAGAATGATAAAAAAACATATTGTTCTTTTTTCAATATCTATATTAACTAGTCAAAACCTATTGGATGAATCTTTCAATGATTCAAGCAGTCTGCCTAGTGGTTGGCAATTTATACCTGAAAATTATCCTACAAATACTGGCCAGTGGCAGATATCTTCATGGGCTAATGATTTTAATACCAATGCTCCTTCCGCAACATACTATTGGAGCCCATCTGTTTCAAATTCATTTGCCTATCCTTATGAAGGTCATTATATGTATTCACCCGTAATGAATGTTGAATCAGAGACCAACGTAATCGTAAGGTTTCAAATTGCTCTTGATGGTTATCCTTCGCCTACGGGCCACTACAATGGGATGAACATTGAGTATAATAGCGATGGTGGTGAATGGGTAACTGCATTGAATTATGAAATTAGTGCTGGTGGGGGGACGGTAGATATTTACCCAAGGGTAGAATCTTTTTATGCCTCTATGGAAAGCACGTTGCAATTAAGATGGGAAACCTATGGAACTAATTCCTATTACATTGATGCTTGGCATGTCGATGATGTAAAAGTAGATGTTATTCCATCCATTACTAATGTATCAATATTTTCTAATAATGAAGATGATAATCAAAAAGGAATACCTGGAGATATTGTTTCACTAACCTTTACTTTACCTAATAATCCTGACCCTGGGTCTCCTTTCGTATTGATTAACTCTACAGAAGTTTCAATTACAAATACAGATAATTTAAATTATGTTGCTGAGTATACGGTTCCAGAAGATGCAACGGATGGGCCTATAGCGTTTTTAATTGATTTCAGCTCAGGTGGAGTTTCTGGACCGACTTGTAGGAATACGAATGATAATACTAATGTATTGGTAGATGTTACCGGTCCAGTTTCCCCTACAATAACTGACAATGTATTATCCATTGGTACTGACTCACACCCTGAAATATGGAGTTCTACTGATACACAGGTTCAAGTTGATGCATTAGTCCCGAATGATACAACAGTTATTGGTTTTAACTACATAAATGGTAATTCAGTCTCATTCCAAAATAATAGTGGAGAGGTTTCAATACCTTGGAATGAAATATATGGAGTTACAAATGAATTTACAATTGAGGCCTACATTAAGGTAAATACGGCTCAGAATTATGAAGGTTTCTTGGATTTTGGTAATTATGGTAATTCCAGTGCTCAACAGCGTGGCTTTGGGTTTTTCCTATATTCCGGAGGATGGCGATTCTATCTTAAAACAACCGGAACTTGGAAAAATGATATTGACCACATGGTTGCATCTGCATCCGTTAATACTTGGGTACATTTTGCAGTTAGATTCCAAAATGGTAATCTAACATTATATAGAGATGGAATTCCGGTCGATGCCAGAAATGATTATATTGGTTCTGTTGACTGGAGTGGCTTCTCCGACGATTTAAAATTAGGTTCATTTGATAAAACAGAAACTAAATTTTTTGATGGAAAAGTAGATGAAGTTCGATTCTGGAATATTGCAAGAGATGAAAATTTAATTAAAGCTTACAAAGGTGTAGCATTAAATGGTGATGAGGCAGGACTTATTGGCTACTGGAGGTTTGATGAGGGTGGGTTGTCCAATTCTTCTTCAGATTTAGCAATTTTGAATAACTCAGCCAATCTTGTAAATGGAGCATTATGGGTACAAGACTCACCTTTTCTTTTCCAAGAAAATATTTTAGACCCGTATTCAATAATTGGATCCAAGTTTCAAATATTAAGTAAAATTTCAGGTAATGAACTAGCCCCAATAGGAGAACGAATAACTATTACGGAAGATCACTCCAATGCTGGTACAATTTCCTTAACCGCACCTTCGAATGATTTTGAAGCAATTCAAGATTTTGCACACGAGCTTACAGCGCAGTTTTCTGCAAGACTTTTTGATCAGGCTGGTAATTTTGAGGATGGTAACATAAGCTCTACTTCATTAAATATTGATATTGAAGCGAATGACCCAACAATAGTTAGCATGGTATCCAGTAATGCATTTTCCCACTTGGCAAAAACAGGAGATGAGTTAACTATTACAGTGGGCTATGATGAGGATGTTAACCTGCCGATAGTTACTATTAATGGCAATGATGGTACTGAGACTGACATCGGGAGTGAGCAATTTGAAACAAGTTATGTATTTACAGGTACCGAACCAGAAGGTCAAGTAAATACAATCCAATCGATAGTGACTGATTATCTAGGGAATGATGGGACATATCAAGGCGGTTCGGTTGGGGATGGAGCAACCTTAGTTCGCTATGATCGGACACTCCCTATATTAGATGAGGTAACCATAGCCTCCAGCAATGGAAATACGCAATGGGCTAAAGTAGGTGATCAGGTAACAATCAACTCTAGTGCTTCTGAGCCTATTCTTAGTCGATCTACTACCATTCAAGGGCAACCTAGCACTATTACAGATATAAACAATGCTGAATTCCATTCTGGATATCAGTTTTTAGAAACAGATACGGAGGGGCTGGTTGTTTTCAATTTGACCTTTTCAGACTCTGCTGGGAATGATGGGGTTGAAGTAACTAGTACGACTAATTCAAGTTGGGTTGTTTTTGATAAGACTCCTCCATCCGATTTCAATACAGGTAGTGCTATTTCAACAGGGGGGAATCAAGTAAGCAACATTTGGAATTCAACAAATACAGGTGCCGATATTTTTGTGCCAATTGTTGATAATGATACAACTATAATTAATGGAAAAATCCAAATCTGGTGTAAAGTAGGTACTAATCTCTATGAAAAGGTTGGCGATCCTTTTACAATTATTGAAAGTGATGTAGGAACTAATAAGTCACTTAATCTAATAGAAACTCAAGTAGAATCCATTACAGGTTTTTTGGAAGGTGATTCCATTTTCTTTAAAACAGTGATGATAGATAGAGCAGGTAATGAAAAAGAAGGATCAATAAGTAATAACAAACTAGTCATAGATCAGACGTTGCCATCAATTAACTATGTGTCGTATAAATCTGATTTTACAGATACAACTTTAGCTACGGTAGGACATGAAGTTGCATTAACATTAAAAACAGATGAACTCATTCAAGCACCCGTTGTCACTATAGCGGGTCAAAATGCGACGATAACTGATATGGGGGATGGGAAGTGGGTTGCCACTTATGCTATGCAGAATGGGGATTCTGATGGAGTCATACCTTTTGAGGTTGAGGGAATTTTGGATTTATCTGGCAATCCAAATAGTGGTACTACCGCTACAACAGATGGGTCCATTGTTACATTTGATAATACTAAACCAGAATTGGATATAGTACGAATTGCATCCAATAACCAAGACTCTACGTGGGCCAAGGTCGGAGATATGATTTCAATAAATTTTATTGCTAATGAGTTGTTGATATCTCAAAGTGCAAACTTGAATGGACAACCAATGATAATTTCTGATTTAGGATCAGAAAAATATCTTGCTCAATATGAAATGACGGATTTAGATACAGAAGGGCAATTAAGTTTTGAAATATTGATTACAGATTCAGTTGGGCTAGAAAGTGATCCAATAATAGTAACATCTAATTCTTCTCAGGTTATTTTTGATAAAACATTGCCGCTACTAAATCAGGTCAATATTCAATCAAATAATGAAAATAATTCATCTATAGGAATCACTGGGGATGATGTAACTCTTACTTTTGTTCCAGAAGAGCCTCTATTATCTGATTCCATAATGGTTACGATTGCAAATGAAGAGGTTACAATTAACGAGGATGGCAGTGGTTATGTTGCAACTCTAATATTATCTGGTAATGAGCCGGGTGGGATTTTACCTTTTACCATTGATTTTTTAGATAGGGCATCAAACCGAGGTGTACAAGTGGTTAACACTCTTGATAACAGTTATGTTAACCATGACATAGTTCCTCCAGAGATATTGACTGCTTCGATGTATTCAAACAATCAAGATACAACATGGTCCAAAACTGGAGATACGGTATTTGTAAAATTTTCAGCAAATGAAGCATTGACAAATATGAACATTTTAATTGCGGGAAACACTTCAGGCTACATAGACGATGGTGCTGCAATTTATAGAGGTTTTTATAAGATGGATGAGAGCGATGATGAAGGAGTAATTACATTTAGTATTGAGTATACGGATTTAGGGGGGGCTGTCGGGCCAGTAGCAAATACAACAACAGATCAAACAAATGTGAGATTTGATAGAACGCCACCAACGTTAACAAACATTAGAGTTTCATCAAATAACACGATGACTGATTCCGCAGGAATAGGAGATATAGATTCATTATTTTTCACCATTTCAGAAGCACAAAGAATCGTCAGTGTATTGATTGAAGAACTAAATATTGTCCCTGAACAAAATGGACTTGAATTTGTTGCAGTACGAGAATTAAATGATGAAGGGCAAGATGGTTTCATAAATTTTTCTATTGTTGTTGAAGATTCTGCTGGCAATTCAACAGGAGAGGTTATTGAGACAAGTGATGGTTCATCTGTATGGTTTGATGGTACTAGACCATCATTAAGCTATGTCACCTTTAACTCAACAAATGCCAATGACTCATCACTTGCAATTATTGGAGACACATTAATTTTAGATTTTCAATCAAGCGAGCCCCTTGGGTCCTTGTCGGTATTTATTGCAGGCACAGAAGCAGACACTATTTACGCTAATGATACCAGATCAACCTATAGATCTTGGTATGTTTTAGATGGCAGTGAAGACGAGGGATATATTCCTTTTCAGATTACACTCTCTGATCTTGTAGGCAATTCTGGTGAGGATTATTCTTTAACAACAGACGAATCTAGTATTCTGTTTGATATCACTCCTCCAGATAATTTTCAATTAGACTCTTCATATGCTGTTGGAGGGAATGAAATTTATGGATACTGGAATGCTTCAAACAATTCTATAGTCCTAGAGACTCCAATATCAATCACTGATGAATCATTGGTTGGCGGTTCATTCCAACCATTAATAAGTATTGGCGGCGGCGAATTTGAAAACTTTGGAAGTCCAATTGGGATTGTTGAAGTACCCGAAACTGGATCTATTTTTCTAGAAATCGCAGGAGATACTTTTGAATCTATGAGCAGCTATGCAGATAATATAAATGCTATTTTTACTACAAAAATCATTGATAAGGCTGGTAATGAGACGCAGGGCTTATCAGATGGTACAATCATTCACGTTGATGAGATAATTCCAACTTTGGATTCAATTGGGATTTCTACAAATAATGCGCTTAGTAACAATTGGGCAACCATATCAGATAATATTGCCCTCGAATGGATATCTAATGAAGGATTAAATAGTGTTATCTCTATTATTATTAATGATACAACTATCGCCAATGCTGATGCGAGTGGGAAGGTTCACAATACTCAACGTACTGTAAATTTAAATGATTCAGAAGGTCCAGTTACATTCAGCCTATTTTTTTCAGATTCTGCTGGTAACCAAGGGGCTAATGTAACAGAAACTTCAGATGGCAGTACAGTAGGAATAGATATTAGTAACCCATCCATTAATTCCTTAATGGAGGGATTTGACAATTTAGATCAAAAATATTACAATAACTCAGATACAATAACACTTTATTGGTCTCAAGATGATGCAATCTCAGGAGTAAGAGAGACTTACTATGGACTTGGCACCCAGCCAAATACAACTAATTTAATGAGTTGGACTCCGGGCGGGATCAATAATTTTGGAGGTTGGAATAGTTTAGAACTCGAGAATGAAAATCAATACTATGGTGCTGCATTCCTTCGTGATTCAGCTGGGAACCATTCTGATACCATATGGGGAGATGGTATTTATATTGATACAGAGATACCAATTCCGGGGACTATTAATGATGGACAATGGATTCTTGAAATGGATTATACTCCAGACTCAACATCTTTAGAGTATCAATGGGAAGGCTTTTCAGATAATATAGGTATTGATCATTTTGAGCTATCTATTGGTACTAATAACGATACAGTAAATATTCAGAATTGGTATCCAACCGACAGTACTGCAAATGTAAAGATAGAGGGATTAAATCTTGATAGAGATACATTGTATTTCACATATATAAAAGCTGTTGATTCCGCATCTAACCACTCATCTATCGTTAAGACTGATGGTATATATTTTGATGATTCTGAGCCAAAAGTAATGAAAGTTACTCCAGATTTTTACGATTCATTAAAAGTGTTATCAATCATGAGATCAGACACCATTATCATAAAATTTAATAGGCTTATATACTTTTATGATTTGAGGATAGAATCCGGCGCTGATTCAAATCTTATAACCCAAGAATCATATTCTGACTCTATTATTACCATAACTTGGGATGACACCCTTTTAAGTAATGATACCATAACCGTTTATCTTGATAGCGCTCTTGCTTACAACTCTCTTTTTATATCAGACACCTTGAAATTTTTCAGTTATTTTTGGGGAGATTTAAATTATGACCATGACTTAACAGTCGAAGATATTCTTCAATTTAACAGGTTATGGCCAGAAGCCGATCTTGGACCATTCATCGGGCAACCACCACACATTAAACCCTACCTGGATGGAGAGGCTAACTTAACAGACCTTACTTCCTTTGCGAAAATGTGGCAATGGAGATATTTCAATTTATCTTTTGACACCCTAGGTATTGCATATCGAATACAAGACCAATTATCTTTAACTAGTCGTGGATCTAATGTAAATATACCATTACCCCAAAACACATCTATGGCAGAATTATTGATTGGGTATTCTAATCTTGATGTTCAAAAAATGAATATAATAAAATCAAAAAGAAATACTTTTTTGTTCAAATCAATTGACACATTGAATCAACTTGTCCAATTTTCTCTAGCGGATTATAAAGGATTAGATTCTACTCTGACTTTAGTAGTCCCAGAGAATCATTCGAATGAATTTTCTGCACAAATTCAATATCGTTTTATGGATGATTCTGGCAATATTCTTTCATCTGGGACAGATGATGTTAATCTCGATCTTTTACCCGAAAAATTTCTTGTACGTGATAATTATCCAAATCCTTTTAATCCGATTACAACAATCCAGTACGAGCTTCCAAATTATTCCAATATCAAAATTACTTTATTCGATATTACAGGTCGAACTATCAAAGCAATAAATCTTGGAGAGATGGCTCCTGGAAGGCATGCATATATTTGGGATGGCACTAATGATTTCGGGAATTTAGTTAGTACTGGAATTTACTTTTTCCAAATCAATGCAGGCTCCAATAGAGCCATAAAAAAGATGTTACTATTAAAATAAACTAATTATAAAAGAGGTTTAATAACAGAAATAGTCCCATTAATCACAAATTGTACTGCAATTACCAGGAGAATGAGTCCCATCAATCTTTGAATTATACGCATAATTGAAGTGCCTAATACTTTCATTAAAACATCACCATTCCTTAATATTATATAAACAAAAGTCAAAACAATCATGATAGAGAATCCCAAGGTAAGATAACTGTAAATTTGTGGTGTTTGACTTGATAATAGCATCGTTGCTGTAATGGCTCCAGGACCGGCTATTAGAGGTATGCCAATTGGGCTAATTGCAATGTCATCGCTCTCTTGAGATTCTTCCTGCTCTGCAGGAGTTGTTCTCGAGCGACCTACTTTTGCATCAAGCATCCTAAGTCCATTTCTAAAAAAAAGTATGCCTCCCATAATTTGAAATGCTTCAATCGTAATACCAAAAAAACTAAAAATAAGAGAACCAAGAATAGCAAATAATAGTAATGTAATTAAGGCGGTTGCGGAACCTTTTTTTGCAATTTTAACTCTTTCATCTTTGGAAAACCTTTCTGTCATTACCACAAGTAATGGTGCAATTCCTATGGGATTAATCAATGTAAAGAGCGTTGTTAAGCAAAGTATAAAAAACTGCGTTTCAGAGTGAATGAAGTCAATCATTACATCCTTTCGGGTGCTGATATGCCTAGAATTTTAAATCCACTAGCTAAAATTATCTTTGTCGCCTTGACCAGCGCCAACCTTGATTTTGATAATTCTATATCCTCTGTTATCACTCGGCAGTGACTATAAAACTTGTGAAATCTTGCAGATAGTTCTTGAAGATAGTTTGCAATATTTTGAGGTTCTAAATTTTCATATGCAATGTTGATATACTCAGGGAACCTGACCATATGTTTTAGCAGGTATAATTCATCATCATGAATCAAATAAGATGGGTCAAACTGACCATTCATGGGTGAGTCTAAATTATTTGCCCGAGAAATAATATTACATATTCTAGCATGTGCATATTGTAAATAATAAACAGGATTTTTATCAGATTGGTCAGATGCAAGATCCAAGTCAAAATCTAAATGTGAATTCATACTACGCATAATAAAGAAATAACGAACTACATCTGTTCCGACCTGGTCAATGAGATCATCCAAAGAAACAAAGTCTGCTTTTCTGGTAGACATTTTTACCTTCTCTCCATCCCTTAGAAGGGTCACAAATTGATATATCAATACTTTGATATGATTAGTATCATGCCCTAAGGCTTCTAGAGCACAAATAACATCCGGATATGCATCTGCATGATCAGCTCCAAATACATCAATGATTAGGTCATACTTTCTATTAATCTTGTCTCGATGGTATGCAGTGTCCGGTACTCTATAGGTAGGTTCCCCTGTACTTTTAATATAAACTCTATCTTGCTCTTTACCTAGCGAAGTAGATCTGAACCAGGTAGCATTTTCTTTTTCATAGATGAGATCTTTACCTTTTAATTCGTCTATAAACCTTTCAATATCACCATTTTCGTAAAATGTTTTCTCATTTGTAAAATGATCAAAATATATTTTCAATTCCTCTAATGAGTATTTAATTTTATCAAACATCGTATCTTCAGCTATTGATTTAAAAATAGGATCACCAGACTTTAATTTCTTTCCTTTTTGATTTAGGATAGATTGTGCGATATCTATGATATATTGCCCCTGATATCCGTCTAGTGGTAGCTCTAAATCATGACCCAATAACTCAAAATATCTTGCCTCAACACTTTGCGCTAATATTCTCATCTGCCTTCCAGCATTATTAAAGTAATATTCTCGAGTGACTCTGTAGCCTTGCCATTCTAGTATGTTTGAGACGGTATCTCCAACGATCGCATTTCTTCCATGTCCAACTGTGAGTGGGCCTGTAGGATTTGCGCTCACAAATTCTACATTTGCAGTTTTTCCAATTCCAATACTTCCTTTGCCATATTTTTGATTTTTATCAAGAATATCTTTTATTTTGGATTGAAAGTAATGACCTTTAATTTTAAAATTAATGAAACCAGGGTTTGTGACTGAAATAGATTTAATATTTTCATTTGAGGTATTATTTAGCTCATTTACAATATTATTTGCTATTTCTAAAGGAGACTTTTTTAGGTCCTTTGCGAGTAATAGTGCAATATTTGAGCAGAGATCTCCAAATTCAGTATTTTTTGGTGGTGCTAGAGAACACTCTTTTTTAGGATAAGATAAATTGTTTGTTGCAGTATAAATGGAATTAATTATTTGATTCTTAAGTTTGATCATCGCTTATTTCCATAATCGGAGCATCAGCCCATAGCCGTTCGAGATCATAATAATCACGTTCATCTTTATTAAAAATGTGAACGATGATGTCAAAATAATCCAACAAAACCCAACTTTGATTTTCATATCCCTCTAAATGTCGCGGCTTGTGGTCTGTACCTTTTCTAATATTATCTGTTATTGCTTTTACTTGCGGATCAGATTCGCCATTGCAAATAACGAAGAAATCGGTTAAAGAAGATAGATCTCTCACATCTAATGCAACAATATTACTAGCTTTCTTTTCAAGAGCAAGATCTAGTATCTGTCTTAACTGTGGTTGATCAGAAGTAAAATCCGAATCGGATTTATTCATTTAATTTTTACTTGCTATGAAGTCAAAGATATTAGAATAAGTATGAATATCTTTACCTATGATAATTGTAAGGTCAACCCCAAGGGATTCATCTGGTTTTGTTTGAACAACAGTGTCATTATTTTGTGCTATACCAAATGATTTTCTTATTAATTCAATTGCGTCAAGTTTTTCATTTCTTAGGATTAACAAGGTATTTTGATAATTATGGTTATCTGCATTATCTGCTCTAATTACGTCTATTTGATGTTCAAGCAAAAGGTATTCAGCTGCCTTTGCTGCTATGCCTTTAATTCCACAACCATTGAGAACTTCAACTTTTATATCCTGGACTGGATTTAAATCATGAATTTCAGCAGCAAGTTTTCTAGGCTCATCGCTTCTTGGGAAATTGACCTCAATTGGTATTCCTCGATGTGATGAATTTTGAGAAAAAGAATAAATAAATCCTAAAAGCAAAACCCCAACGATACCTATTGCTGCATTGAGTGTAAGATATTGTTGACTTTGTTTCTTTTGTCTACGAAATTTTTTTTTTCTAGGCACTTACTGAATGAACCTCATGTTGAATGGTGATCTTGTTTGGTATCTTTGATTATAGGGTAAACTCTGAAAACGAATTTTAAGAAATGAATTTTCAGTAGGTTTGTAAGTAACACCAGCATCATAAGCGATATCTAGTAGATTCCTAAATTTATCTTGTTGTTGAAAAGGCATTTGAGATTTATAAAGTATTATGTTTGCATCAAATTTCAAATTATCCATTACAAGATATGAAATTCTATTTGTTAAACCAGTCAAAGAATACATGTTTTGTCCATTTGAGATCATTGTCATTGATAGCCCATGACTCATGTCAAACCTTTCAGAGTCAAAAATAGAAAATGATGGTCTAGAATCTAGTTCACCATTAAGGTTTGTGGGAATTTCACCTATTTGTAAATCAGATTTGAACTGAGCAGGTAGTATTGCTACAAACGAAATCATCACAAGAATTGGTTTAATTTTATTAAACATTAGATATTGAATTTAATAAACGTAACATAGTTCCAAAATAGTACACAATAAATTTATAAAGTATTTAATTTGAGTATGAATCAATCACGGCACCCCCCAAACATACTTCTCCATCATAAAACACAACTGATTGTCCAGGCGCAATTCCAAAGCATGCCTGGTCAAATTCAATTGATATGTTAGTATTACTCATTTCATTGATTTTACAGGGGACATCATTTGCACGATATCGAACTTTTGCATTATACCTATCCCTATTTGGAGGACTGCCTGATACCCAATGCAAGTTTGAAGCTTTTAGGTGTTTATGGTATAGAGCAGAGTTATTATGACCTTGGGCAACAATTAATTGATTATTCCCAAGATCTTTTTCAATTACATACCAAGGTGCATCTAAATCACTATGGCCTCCTCCAACTCCCAACCCTTTTCGCTGTCCTATTGTATAATACATTAAACCATCATGCTCACCAATACTTTCACCTTTATCGGTAATTATATACCCTGGATTTGCTGGTAAGTATTGTTTTAAAAACTCTTTCATATTTCTTTCACCAATGAAACAGATACCTACACTATCTTTTTTCTTAAAATTATTAAATCCCTGCTCCTCAGCCATTTTACGAACCTCGGATTTAACATAATCTCCAATAGGGAACAATGAGTTTGAAACTTGTTTTTGATTTAAACCATGTAAAAAATAACTCTGATCTTTTTTACTATCTACGCCTTTAATTAGCTTTATGTTTCCGTTTTTTTCTTCATTTTGCACGTAATGACCAGTTGCTATTTTATCTGCACCCAATTCAAAGGCATAATTGAGGAACTTTTTAAACTTTATTTCATTATTGCACAATATATCAGGGTTTGGAGTTCGACCATTTTTATATTCTTCCAAGAAATGCTCAAAAACATTTTCCCAATATTCCTTAGCAAAGTTCACTGTATGAAGTGGTATTTTTAAATTATCGCATACTTGTAAGGCATCATTATAGTCCTGCTCAGCTGTACAATATTGAGAATCCTCTTCCCAGTTCTTCATGAAAAGGGCTTCTACATCATAACCTTTTTCTTTTAGGACAGATGCTGCAACAGCACTATCGACACCACCACTCATTCCAATAATAACTCTGCTCATTATTTTACAAGGTTCAATTCTAGTTTATTTAGTAGATAATCAACTTCTTTTTCCGTATTTGTTGAACCAAAACTAAACCTCAAAGATGCAAGATTTGTTTGATTATCAAGACCAATTTCAGATAGCACTGGAGAAGGTTTGACATCCCCAGAACCACATGCCGGTCCATTAGATATTGCAATACCATCTCTATCTAATTTTGCCATCATTATTGCAGATTGATTTTTTGGAAATGAAATATTAATTAAACCTGGCAGTTTTTTAGATTGATTACCATTATAGATTGCTTCTTTATAAAATTTATTTATTCCAGATTTCAATTGATTTTCAAGTTTTAAAAGGAGCTCCCGTTTTCTATTTAATGATTTTACACAATATTCAGCAGCTAGACCCATACCAGCAATTGCTGAAATACTTTCTGTGCCTGCCCTTAGGCCTCTTTCTTGTCCACCACCAATAATTAAGGATGACAGCTGTTTTGGATCTTTAACATATAAGACTCCAATCCCCTTTGGACCATAAAACTTATGTGCAGACAGGCTTAAAAAATCAACGCCAAGATCTAAAACATTTACATCTATCTTCCCTAGGCATTGAACTGCATCAGTATGGACTAACACACTATTTTTTTTCGCAATTTCAACTACCTCTTTAACAGGTTGCAAAGTCCCAATTTCATTATTGGCAAGCATTAAAGAAATAAGAGAAGTCTCAGGAAGGATGGCTTTTTCAATTTCTTCAACAGAAACAATACCATCGCTCAGCACACCAACAAGATCATGTTTCAGTCCATATTTGTTTAGAAAATGAAGCACTTTGAGTATTGCAGGATGTTCAATCTTATTAGAAATAACATGATTGCGATTATTCTTTAGAATAGACCAAAGTATATGATTATTTGATTCAGTTCCACCACTTGTGAAAATGATTTGTTCGGTGTTTGCAGAAATAGAATTTGCAACTTGATTCCTGGCATTTTCAATGATGGATCGAGACTTTCTGCCTAAAGAGTACACAGATGAAGGATTCCCATATATCTCTCTATTTATATTGTTGATTAATTCTGATACTTCAGGAATTAGAGGAGTAGTTGCGCTATGATCAAAGTAATACATGAAAATCAAACTTCAATTATATCTAAAAGTTTCTTAAAAAATAAAAGACCTAAAGGTCATTCCTTATGGATGCAAATTTAATGGTGTTTTTCAGATTAGTATAGAAAGGAGGTTTACGTTTTTCTAATTGTTCAGAAGTAACCTCTTTATTGTATTCATATCTATCAACTTCCCAATTAATTTGATTATTTTCAATTGATAAGAATGCAACCGCCCCTCTCTGGTCTCGATCAAAAGGTAATCCAGTTGCTCCTTGGCAGAGGATAGTTAAGTTTTCTATGATTTGATATCGTGGCACATGAACATGCCCATGTACAAAAACTGCTTTTTCAATTTCAGGGTTCGACTTAATTATCCGGTCGCGCCAGCTTAGGGCCTCAGAAACAGAAGGAGGTTTATCATCTCTTTTATACCACGCATGGGTGAATTCAATGATTGTTTTTCCTACTATTTCTCGATGCGCAATTTTCATATCACTACAAAACTTTCTTCCTTCTTCACCTAATAAATCAGCTGTCCACTTTTCATTTTGAACAATTGCTTGACAAATAGGATCATAGGGGTCCATTCCTTCAAGAGAAGGCAATTCATCTTCCCACAATTTTTCAATCAAGTATCTATCATGATTGCCACGAATAAATATGCAATCCGAAATACTTTTTAACTTTTCCAAAGTTGCTTCAGGTTCAGGGCCCAGGGCAAAACAATCTCCTAAACATATGATTTGATCAATATCATTTCTTTTGTAAATAATATTCAGTGCCTTTTCAAGGGAAGAAATATTTGAATGAATATCTGTAATTATTGCAAAGGTTTTTGAATCCATTATCTCTAAATATACTTTTTTTAGATTTCGTTGGGCAAGACATTAAATTACTACATAACATATTATCATATAATAAAGTATTTTTGTCAAAGTAAGTGCATTTGGGAACAAAATATTCACCAAAACAAATCTAACAAATCATAAAAACTATAAATAATTGGAATCTTATGAATAAAACTTATCCATCCATATTTGGTATTGGGAACCCTCTCGTTGATGTAGTTATTAAAGCTTCAGAAAGTGATTTAATTGATTTAGAATTAAATAAAGGTACTATGGAACTTGTTGATGAAAATCGTCAAAAAGAAATCATAAGCTACTTCAAAGAAGAGGATCCTCTTTACTTTCCAGGAGGTTCTGCACCTAATACAATATTGGCATGTGCTGGATTAGGAATCGATTCACATATTGCAGGTAAAATAGGAAGTGATAAGTTAGGGGATATTTATGTTAACCGTGTTAGTGAATATGGTGCAGATTCTGGACTAGTTCGCGGAAAGGGGAGAACAGGATCAAGCATTATTCTAGTTACTCCAGATGGTGAAAGAACTATGAATACTGATTTAGGAGTTTGCCAAGAGTATTCTTCTTTAGATATTGATAAGAAAAAATTATCGAAAGCAAAGTTCTTTTATTTTACAGGTTATATGTGGGATACAGACTCCCAGAAATCAGCAATAAAAATAGCTATTCAAACTGCTCAAGAGAATGATGTTAAAATTGTTTTTGACGTAGCTGATCCATTTGCAGTAAGAAGAAATAAAGATTCATTTCTAGATATGATTAGGAAAGATATTGATATTGTATTCGCTAATAAATCTGAGTTAAATATATTATTTAATTCTGAAGATTTAGAATTTTGTGTGGATAGTCTTGGTAAAGTTGTGAAAAATTTTGGAATTAAATTAGGTAAAGAAGGTTCTATAATTATTGATGGTAATAATAGACATATAATCAATCCTAGTCCAGTATCAGCTAGAGATTCAACTGGAGCAGGAGATATGTATGCTGCTGGATTTTTAACTTCTTTAGCAAAAGGTAAAGGATATCGTGACTCAGGAAAAATAGCCGTTCAACTGGCAGAGGAAGTTATACAGGTAAATGGTGCGCAACTTGATAAGGAAATTATTCTCCATCTAGCTGAGAAAATCTAAAATAATTCTAAAAGAATAAATTAAATACAAAATCTTGAATGAGTAATTACCTTTCAATTAAATTGCCAAACCTTGAAAGAACATTTTTAAAAAGGATGAAATAATGTCAAAAAATAAAATTTTTATATTTGCAAATATGTTGTTTTTTTCGATCTTCATAATGTCATGTTCTAGTCAAGAATACACTACAGCAAAGCTGGCTATCCAACAATCAGATTTTTCTAAAGCTGCAGAGTGGTTGCCGAAGGCAATGGAGGTTGAACCTGATAACCCTGAAATACCAATGGTAATGGCAATAGAGATACATGCTAAGAATGAGGATTGGAATAAGATGATATCTTTATTTGATAAGGCAATGGGAATAAATCCTGAAAAAGTTGTGGAGATAAGAGGAGCTTTTATATCTGTAAAAGAAGCTGTAAATAATTATGTTGAATTTTATTGGGCAAAAGAGTTTAATGAAGGTGTTGCGCAGTTTAAGAAGATGCAAGATGATCCTGAAAACAAGCAAGATTATCTCCAGTTAGCTATAAATCATTTTATAAACGCAGCAATAATTAATCCCTCGGATGCAAATACGCATGCGACACTAGCAAAATGTTACTTAGATAAAGGTGATAATAACTCTGCAGTTGACGCAGTACTAGTTGCAGTTGAAAAAAATCCTGATAGCTTTGAAGCTAATATTAGTGCTGCCCAAATTCTAGGTCGTACAGGGAGTTCAAGCAAAGAAACATTGCCATATTATAAGAAAGCAACTGAGATTGAACCATCTAATAGTAAGGCACTAAGAGAGTTAGCTGGCGCATATTATGACCTTGGAGAAAAACAAAAATCGATTCAGGTTTTTGAAAATGCGATTTCAAATGAAGAAAATGACACCACAAAAGCAGATCTTTATTTTAATCTAGGAGTAATCCACAACCAGATGAATAATTTTGAAGCAGCAGAAATAGCTTTTGATGAAGCGTTTTTTTTAAATGAAGAAGACTTTGAAGCAGCTTTAGGAATGGCAAGGTCTTATGAAGGCCTTGGAGATAACTATTTAAATGGGACTTCTGGTTTCGAGGAGAATAAAAATGAAGCTTCAAGATGGTATAGAAAAGCGGAAAAGAAAATAAAGTCTGTGATGGTTATTGATATTGATAATAAAGAAATTTATCAGAAGAATTTAGAATTGGTGCGATACAAAAGAGATGTTGCTGAAGGGAACTAAAAAAGTTTACTTCTTTTTATTAAATATTCAGTAATTCCAATATCCAAGCTTTGATCTGTGAAAAGAGGGACATAATCGATTAGGTTCTCTCTGCAATTTGATTTGTACTTTCTTTCAAGTTGAGAAATCAATTCATTATAATTAGATCGAATATGCCATGGTTCGGTTACGATTTCTTCACCGGTCTCCATATCCAAAAATTTAGTGCGTGTATCAAAATCAAACTCCGATTCCTTTCTGTCTAGAATATGGAATACGATTACCTCCTGATTTTGATGCCTGAAATGTTTTAGACCTTTCATAATATTTTCTGGTTTATCTAAAAGATCAGATATCAAGATTACCATGCCTCGCTTTTGAATACGATCTGCAAGTTCATGTAGAACGTTACCAATCTGTGTATCATCCCCTGCATCTTTATCATCAAGTTTTGATAGTATTAAGTTTAGGTGGCTTGGTCTAGCTTTAGGTGGTATAAAGATATCAATTTGCTCTGAAAATCTTGCTAGCCCAACAGCATCTTGTTGGTTTATCATTAAATAAGAAAGAGATGCAGCTAATGAATTGGCGTAAATTAGTTTTGACACCTTTTCACTAGCATAAAGCATAGATTTACTTGTATCCAAAATAATATGTGCGCGGAGATTAGTCTCTTCCTGATATCTCTTAACATATAACCTATCAGTTTTACCAAAAAGCTTCCAATCAATGTGTTTTATTTCATCACCTGGACCATAAGATCTATGTTCAGCAAATTCAACTGAGAATCCATGGTATGGACTCCGATGGTGTCCAATTATATAACCCTCAACAACAAGTCTTGCTCTTAATGACATTGAATTTAAAAGTGCAACCGTTTCAGGATTAAGGTACTTTCTTTTGTCTACTCCAACAGTCATCTACTCTTTTAAATAGTCTATTAATTGATCGATTATATTTTCAACCTTAAGGCCATCAGCTTCAGCATTAAAATTTGGTAGCACACGGTGCCTAAGAATTGGGGCAGCTAAAGATTTTACATCGCTTATATTTGGTGAGGGCCTGCCGTCGAGCACTGCCTTTGCTTTTGCTCCCAATACAAGATATTGAGATGCTCTTGGTCCCGCACCCCAGTCAACTGTTTTTTTAATGAAATCAGGAGCAAGTTCAGATTGGGGCCTTGTAGACGCTGATAGCTTAACAGCATATTCAACAACATTATCTGATGAAGGTACCCTTCTTATAAGATCTTGGAGCAGGGAAATTTCAGTTTTTGTTATAACCGCATTCAATTTGGTTTCATCAGAAGAAGTTGTACCACGAACAATAGATATTTCTTCTTCGCTTGACGGATATTCAATGTTCAAATTAAACATAAAGCGGTCTAATTGTGCTTCAGGGAGAGGGTAGGTCCCTTCTTGTTCAATTGGATTTTGAGTAGCTAGGACAAAAAATGGTTCATCAAGGTCATAGCTTTTCCCTCCGGCAGTTACTTTATGTTCCTGCATTGCTTCCAATAATGCAGATTGAGTTTTTGGTGGTGTTCTATTTATTTCATCAGCAAGAACTATATTTGCAAAAACAGGCCCTTTAAAAAATCTAAATGATCTTTGTCCTGTATTATTATCGATATCAATTAACTCTGTTCCAGTTATGTCACTAGGCATAAGGTCAGGCGTGAATTGGATTCGTTTAAATGATAAATCTAATATATCTGAAAGGGTTTTGATTATAAGCGTCTTTGCCAGACCAGGGACTCCAACTAATAGAGTATGTCCTTGAGAAAGAAGTGCAATGAGAAGATGCTCTAAAATGGTTTGCTGACCAATAATCACTTTCCCAATTTCTTTGAAAAAAGATTCTTTTATTTGGGTTAACTTTTCGAATGCTATTAGATCTTGTTGTGTTTCTGTCATATCATTGATACTTTAATTTTATAATTTGAGTTAAAAATTACCGATGGAGCGCAAACCTAAAAAGGAAGAATAAATAGATTTTCCAATAAAATTATCTCATTTATTGAAAATTTTTTTTGAATTATGAATGAATTAAGTAAGCCACCTGTATTTTTAATTGGACAAACTTTAAGTCAATTAGAATCTTTTGCAATTTCTTTGGGTTGCCATGAGTTTAGAGGAAGACAACTCTTTGACTGGCTTTATTCAAAACAGGTAGACGATTATGATAAGATGTCTAACCTTTCAATCAATTTCAGAGAACAACTTAAAGAAATTGACGTTCATCCTTTAAAACTTATGAATAAGAATATTTCAAGTTCAAAAAAAACACAAAAGTATTTATTCCAGTTAAATAATGGACAGTTGATTGAATCGGTATTAATGAAAGAGGGTGAAAGAGTGACGGCCTGTTTATCCACTCAAGTAGGCTGTGCAGTAGATTGTGATTTTTGTGCTACAGCAAAAATGGGGTTTGTACAAAATTTAACTTCTGGAGAAATTTTAGATCAGTATCTTCATCTTCAAAAAATTAGTAAACATAGAATTACTAACATTGTTTTTATGGGTATGGGCGAACCATTTTTGAATTATGACAATACGATTGAGTCAGCAAATCTTCTTCATCATCCAAAAGGAATAAACATGGGGGCTTGGAGAATAACAATATCAACTGCGGGGATAATCAGAAAAATCAATCAATATACAAAAGAAGGACACCCATATAAATTGGCAGTGAGTTTAAATGCTTCTAATGAACTACAGCGCCTTAAAACTATGCCAATAACAAAGTCTAATCAATTCAAGGATTTAATTAATTCTTCTAAAAATTATACACTCCAATCTAAGAAAAAGATAACCTTTGAATATGTTATGCTTTCAAATATTAATGATAATCCTGATGACGCTAAAGCTTTGATTCGTCAGTTAAGTTCAATTAATTGTAAATTGAATCTTATACCATATAACGAAATAAATGGTGATTACAAGCGGCCAAGTAATGAAAAAATTGATAACTTTTTAAAAATCTTAGTAAATGCTCCATTTCCTGTAACGATAAGATGGAGCAAAGGTCAAGAAATTGACGCTGGCTGTGGACAATTAGCAACGACTTTTGCGTAAAGTAATATGAATAAAATTATTGAAGCATCTAATTTTATTTTGGATCAAACAAATTTTAATGGGGAAACAGGATTTATCTTAGGTTCTGGCTTAGGTGGATTTACCGATGTATTAACGAAAAAAAGAATACTTAAATATTCGAGGATACCAAATTATTCTCAGACATCGGTAGAAGGTCATAAAGGTGAATTAACTATAGGGAAATTAGATCAAAAAGATATTCTTGTAGCTAATGGGAGATTGCATCTCTATGAAGGCCATTCTATTGAAGATATTGTTTTCCCTATTAGAGTTTTTAAAGAATGCGGGATAAAGAATTTAATTATTACTAATTCAGCAGGGAGTTTAAAAAAAGAAAATCCCCCTGGCACCATTATGATTATTGACGGCCATATTAATTGTACATTCCAAGATAATTTAGACGACCCAAAGATAATTAGGGATAGAAAATTTCATTCCTCAGAGCTATTTACAATCGCAAAGCAAGTTGCATTTGAAAATGACATCCCAATTGCATCAGGAAATTATTGTTGGACTCTCGGTCCAACATATGAAACATCATCTGAAATTCAATATTTTACTTTACTAAAGGGTTCCTCAGTAGGAATGAGTACTCTTCCAGAAATTCAGGAGGGAGGCAACCTTGGGTTAAAACTATTAACTTTGTCATTGCTAACAAACTATGCAGCAGGGATTTCCGAGAAATC
>MDTB01242973.1_pt1 | contig 28130 bp, 32 predicted proteins | sample 811161 | NCBI WGS metagenome assembly MDTB01 (sample SAMN05326650, study PRJNA326480) | marine metagenome | isolation source: seawater | place: Mediterranean Sea | collected 2009
ACTAACGTCTCCGTATATGAAACGTAGCGTGTATAAAGACACTATCGATTAGGATTAAATACGAGCCGAATTTTTAAATTTTACTGTTTATTTGTCTAAAAGACAAATTTAAAAATATTTTTTTCGTTTTGATAGTGCTAAAGTCAAGCTTTCTTGGAGTCCCTACAATGGCTGGGTAGCGAGTGTTGGAAATAAAGTAATAGGTGGTTATAGAAATGTAATATCTGGTTGGACTATAGAAGGCTGCCCAGTAAAAACCCCAGCAATATACTAATGAATTTGGCTGCATTAAAGCGATGTCCTTCACTAGTTTCGAAGATGATGGTGGTTGCGATGTGGAGAAGAATCCCTACCACCATACCGGTTATTGGTAATAAAATGGCGGTTCCGTTCAGAAGCATACGTGCTCCAAGCATTCCTCCTAGGGGAGTGACAAGCGCAAAGCCCGCCAAGGGTAGATACAAGGACTTCCAGTTTTTGGATTGGAGTTTGAGTATGGTGAACAAAGCCACCGTGATTGGAATCTTGTGAACAAACATTCCCCAAGCCAGCTGCGGATAGTTGCTTAAAGGCATGCCCTCTGTAAAGGCATGAAGCCCCAGACTCAGCCACAGCAACCAGGGATATTTATTTTGCGCAGATGGATGGGTATGGCCGTGCTCCATGCCTTTGGAAAAGTATTCCAACGCGATCTGGAAGAGAATGCCCCCAATGACCCAATAGCCCACTGTGAAATCCTCAGCAGCGAATAGCTTGGGCAGCAGTTCAAAAAAAATGACAGACAATAAAAAAGCTCCGCTAAATGCAAGCAACAATGCTTGACTCACCTTTTGTCTATTGACAAGGAGGTGGGCTAGGAGAACCCCTGCAACCACGCCCATGAATGGAAGCCCAAAGAGTAAGGTTGTATAGGTCATTAATATTGGATTGCGGGCGATAAAAATAGCGTATTTTTGGCCTAGAAATTCCCTAGATGGACAAAAATTTGACGTTTCTAGCCAAAACCTTTTATGGTTTTGAACCCCTTTTAGCGAAAGAATTACTGGCTCTGGGAGCACGTTCCATTAAGGAAGGGAATCGGATGGTGACCTTCGAGGGGGACTTGGGTTTTTTGTACAAAGCGAATCTCGCCTTGCGCACCGCTTTGAAAATTTTGTGGCCCATTCATCGTTTTGCTGCTGCCAATGAAGAAATGCTCTATCAGGCACTCTATCGCTTTCCGTGGGAAAACTACCTGAGTGCAGAACAAACTTTTGCTATTGACAGTGTGGTGTTTGGGGATCTCTTCACCCATTCCCTCTATGTGAGCCAAAAAACCAAGGATGCCCTGGTCGATCGGTTTCGCAAACAAACAGGAAAACGCCCCTCTGTGGACCCCCATCAACCGGATTTAAAGATTCATATACACATATACAACCAGCAAGTCACTCTATCGCTGGACGCTTCTGGAGAATCCTTGCACAAGCGAGGCTATCGGAAAGTGACCAATATTGCTCCCATCAACGAAGTTTTGGCGGCGGGCATGCTCCTTCATTCGGGCTGGGAAGGCAAGACCGACTTTTTGGACCCTATGTGTGGCAGCGGTACGTTGGTGATTGAAGCTGCGATGATGGCCGCTCAAATTCCAGCCAACATCAATCGAGAGTATTTTGCTTTTGAACGCTGGGCCAATTGGGATCCAGATCTGTTTGAAACCATTCGCAACAGCTTGCTCAAAAAGGTGATCTCCCCTGGCATTCAAATTTTGGGATCGGACAAAGCGCCATCGGCCGTTCGTAAAGCACAGGAAAACGTGGCACAGGCCAACTTAGAAGAGTTTGTCAGTATCGAACGCCAAGATTTTTTTCAAACCCAAAAACCTTCCGAAACCCCATTACATTTGGTAACCAATCCTCCCTATGGGGAGCGACTGGAAGGCGATATCAAGGCGCTGTATGAAAAAATAGGAAATACCTTCAAACAACATTATCCCAATACCCAGGCTTGGATGATTACATCCAATCTAGAAGCCATGAAAAGCATTGGCCTTCGTCCCAGCCGTAAAATCAAACTTTTCAATGGAAAACTAGAATCACGCTTGCTGAATTTCCCCATTTACGCTGGAACGAAAAAGATTCATAAGATTCCAAAGGATTCTTAACGCTGTCGCGCAAGGCAATTTTATATTGACAAGGAAGGAGTCAATCGGCCTGAAGTTCCTTGTCTTTTTTGCCAAAGCGAAAGGGAAGGGCATAAGTGAGGGTGTAGTTAAACCCGACACTAAAATTATTGTCATCGGTGACTTTGTTGAAGCCAGGAATGTAGAGATTGGCAAAATCTTCAGGAACTGTTTCACCCATAAGGACATTTAAACGAAGACTGAAGCCGGTGTATAAATTATTGGCGAGTTCCACTTTGATACCCGCAACAATCTCAAACCAATTGGCACTCAAATCAGGTCGGGGTCCGGTGGCATAGCCACTGGAGGTGATTGCGTCGTCGAAAAAATGATCGGTAGTATACAAGAGGTAATTATTGACATTCAATTCATGAGAGCTGCTTGCAATTCGAAAACCGATATAGACTTGGTTGTCCATGCCCTCCCAGTTTTCAAACATATTGTAATCGATCCCGATTTTGATATAGTTTCCCTTCACATCAAAATTCACTTGTTCCGACTGCATGGTGCGTTCTTCCGTTCCCGCTTCTAATGCGATGTAGAGATTGTCGGTTATATTGAGGTCCGTAACCAGTTCAAAACTCGAATATTCATCGTCAATTTGGGTGCGAATGGGTCGGTATAGATCTAGCCCTGCTCGCAGCGTCATGGGACGTTTGCGAAACTTCTTTTTTATAGAAAGGGTATCCTGTGGGAGGACTTCAGCTTCTTGAGCTTGCAGCGTTTCCCAGGAGATCAATCCACTAATGATACAAAGCCAAATGCACAGTTTCTTCATTGCTGATGGTGTCTTGTCGAATTTCGAACCCGAGAATCCAACTGTTGGAAGGGTCGCTTTGGGCGACCGATTGTTCGTTTAAAAAATACGTTCCCCGAAATCCACAAGCCCGATTGATGTATTCGTCTTTGCGTTGGTAGGTGAATTGGATGAGGGTCTTGCTCTCCGTATCCGTTCCTAAATTGGTTGTGAATTCAAATTCAGTGAAACTTTGATCCTGTCGGAGGGGGAGTAAGTATGGATCGCTGACGGGGAGGATGGAGTCGATGCTCAAGGATTTGATTTGGAGTCCTTGCACTTCTTTGCTGAGTTCTGGATTTTGTGCATCTACAAAGCTGATATTCAAACGCGCTGTGGGAAGCGTTTCTTCCAAACAGATGTCATCTTTTTCACAACTGTAAAATAGACTGTAGAGACCGAGCATAACGAGAAAAAGTGTGGGGAATGACCTCATAATCGTACCAAAAGTACAACATTTTCTACATGCTGGGTTTGTGGAAAAAGATCGATAGCTTGACTCAATTCAATTCTATAGTTTGCTTTTAAAAGACTCAAATCACGCGCCTGTGTAGCACTATTACAACTCACATATACGATTCGTTCGGGTGCCAATTCCAAGAGCTGTTTCACTACTTTGGGGTGCATTCCGCTTCGAGGTGGATCGGTGATGACAAGCTGCGCTTTTCCATGACGAGAAATAAAACCTTGATTGAAACAGTCTTTCATGTCGCCTACTTCAAAAGCTACATTGGTAATTGAATTGTTTTTGGCGTTGACTTTGGCGGCTTCTATGGCTTCGGGTACGGATTCAATTCCAATAACTTTTTGACACTGATTGGCTACATATTGAGCAATGGTTCCAGTTCCAGTGTACAGGTCGTAAACAATTTCATGGGGCTGTAACTGGGCCATTTCTTTCACCAAAGAATAAAGCCTTTCGGCCTGTTCAGAATTGGTTTGATAAAAGGACTTGGCGGTAATTTGAAAGGTTAAGTGTCCCATTTTTTCTTGTATGTAATCTTGCTGTGTATAGGCCTGTATCTTTTGATCGTAGAGACTGTCATTCGCCTTGCTGTTAACACAGTAGAGGAGGGAGCTTATTGCTGGAAAGGCACCGAGAAGCGCCGCCAAAAGGGCGTCAATTTCTGTGGGATCGTCATAGAAAAACTGCAACAAAACCATCACTTCCCCCAAACGGGTGGTTCGAATGAGTAAAGTACGCAAAAACCCTTCTTGGGACCTGGGGTTAAAAAAACTAAGATTTTGTTCCAAGGCGTAGTGGCGTATATAGTTGCGAATCGCATTGGAGGGATCTGCCTGTAAATGACATTGGTGGATGTCTACCACCTTATCCCACATACCGGGTTTGTGAAAGCCAACGCCTCGGCGTTCTATTGGAGTGTCTTGAGCAATTTCATCGGCGGTCAACCAGCGTTGACTGGAAAAAGAAAATTCCATTTTATTGCGATAGAAGTAGGACTTGGGTGCCCCTAAAATAGGTTTTGTGTGCTCAGGTGTTACTTTCCCTATGTGTGTGAGGTTGTGGGCTACTTCTTTTTCTTTAAAGTGTAGTTGGGCTTTATAATCCAAATGTTGCCACTTGCATCCACCACACAAACCAAAGTAATCACAAACGGCTTCTACTCGATTGGGTGAGGATGCCTCAATACGGTCTAAGCGTGCTTCCCAGTAGCCCCGTCTTTTGCGAAAAGCGGTGGCTGAGACGATGTCACCCGGTACAGCACCCGCCACAAAAAAGACTCGACCGTCCTGTTTCCCAACACCCATTCCTTTGGTATTGATGTCCACAATTTCTAGATCTTTCAGTACGAGGTTTATTTTTTTTCTCCCCATGCGGCAAAAGTAGTGCTAATGGGAGTTGCATCAGATAAATTTGTTGATGAATTTGTGATATCTTTGGAGGAGACGCAACGTATAAAATGTTATATTGACACAAATATCATTTATAAAGTTATAAATAAAACATTATGGAAGTACAACAAGCCAACGCAACCCAATACCATCTGGATTTAGAAAAGGAACACGGAGCACACGACTACCATCCTTTGCCAGTCGTTCTCGCGAAAGGAGAGGGCGTTTACCTGTGGGATGTTGAAGGGAAGAGGTACTATGATTTCCTTTCAGCCTATTCTGCTGTGAATCAAGGGCACTGTCATCCAGAGATTGTAGCCAGGCTCCAAGAACAAGCTTCCACATTGACATTAACTTCTAGAGCTTTCCACAACAATCGTTTGGGAGAATATATGGCTTATACTACAGAATACTTTGGTTTTGAGCGTTTGCTCCCCATGAATACAGGGGCAGAAGGGGTGGAAACAGCGATAAAAATTACCCGAAAATGGGGATATACTGTAAAAGGGGTTCCAGAAAACAAAGCGCAAATTGTTGTTTGTGACAATAATTTTCACGGACGCACGACTACGATTATATCGTTTTCCTCCGATGCGGGCTCAAAAGATTATTTTGGCCCCCATACAGGTGGTTTCCTCCATATTCCTTATAACGATCTGGAGGCACTAGAAGCCGTACTCCAAACCAATAAAAATATTGTGGGCTTCTTGGTAGAACCCATCCAAGGAGAAGCAGGGGTCTACACTCCCGACGAAAATTTTATTCGTGGCGCCCGAACACTCTGTGACGAATTCAACGTGCTGTTGATGGCCGATGAAATTCAAACGGGAATTGGACGAACAGGATCGCTACTGGCGGTTTGTGGCAACTGCAGTTGTGAAGGACATTGTGAAAAACAGCCCGATACCTACACGCGTCCCGACCTGTTGATATTGGGGAAAGCCCTTAGTGGTGGAACCTATCCAGTATCTGCCGTTCTTTGTGATAGCACGATCATGGATGTGATTCAACCTGGACAACATGGGAGCACCTTTGGTGGAAACCCTTTGGGAGTGACCGTTGCCAAAACAGCTTTGGAAGTCATTCGTAATCAAAAATTGACACAAAATGCCCGTAGCTTGGGAGAACGCTTTCGCACCGCAATGCAAGCTCACATCGAGTCCCATTCTATTGTGACCTTGGTTCGAGGAAAAGGGCTCTTGAATGCAATTGTAATCAATGATAGTCCAGACAGCGATACCGCATGGAATATTTGCCTCCGCCTAAAGGACAACGGATTGTTGGCCAAACCCACCCATGGAAACATTATACGGTTTGCTCCTCCCTTAGTGATGACCGAAGAACAACTCGATGATTGTATCGCAATTATTGTAAAAACTTTGAAAGAATTTGAGTAAAACCCACCTTCTTCCTTAAGTTTACAGTATGATGCAGGTCTATCTTGATAATGCCGCGACCACTCCTATGCGATCGGAAGTGATTGCCGCTATGTCGGAATCCATGAAGGGATGTTTCGGAAATCCGTCTTCACCTCATGGATATGGACGCGAAGCCAAAGCCTTTATCGAGTCGGCACGTAAAAGTATTGCACAGCTGCTAGGAGCAGAAGCCAAAGAAATTATTTTCACTTCAGGAGGCACCGAATCGGATAATATGATCCTTCGCTCAGCAGTGAAAGACTTGAACATATCCACCATCATTTCTTCCAAAATAGAACACCATGCGATTCTCCACACCTTGGATGCTCTTGAAGAAGAAGGAATCCAAGTGAAGTATGTTGAACTCTCTGCTTCAGGACACTTAGACTTAGACCATCTCGAACAGCTTCTTGAGAAAGACAATACCCCTACGCTGGTGAGTTTGATGCACGTCAATAATGAAATTGGAACGATACTAAACCTCGAAAAGGTAGCTCAGTTGTGCCAAAATAACGGGGCCTATTTCCATACCGATGCCGTTCAAGGGGTGGGCCATTTCAAATTTGATTTGTCCGAAATCCCCATACATTTTATGTCTTCTGCGGCGCACAAATACCATGGTCCTAAAGGAATTGGATTTTCCTTTATTCGGAAGAACACTGGGTTGCATTCATTTATATATGGGGGAGCACAAGAACGTGGACTTCGTGCAGGAACCGAAGCGGTTCACAGCATTATCGGCATGCACAAAGCCCTAGAAATTGCCTATGGAAAGCTTGAAGAAGAACAGACTTACATCGAATCCTTAAAAAAACACTTCATCAAAGGGATCAAACGAATTTTTCCAGAGGCTCATTTCAATGGTTGTTGTGATAATTTAGACCAAAGTACTTATACTCTAGTCAACGTTGCCCTACCCTTTAACTCGGAACAAAGTATGCTTCTTGATTTCCAACTGGATTTGAAAGGGATTGCTTGCTCCAAGGGGAGTGCTTGCCAGTCGGGGAGTACTAAGGGGTCCCATGTTTTGAATCAATTACAAACTCCCAAAGGGACGGCTTCTTTGCGTTTCTCTTTCTCTAGCTTCAATACTGAAGAAGAAATTGATTATGTTTTGCAAACTCTAGAGGCTTTTGCACTGGAAAAAACAGCCTAGCTACTCCACCAGATTGTATTTACGGTAGATTGTTGCTTGATAAAGAGTTCGGTTCCCCACTCCATCTTTGACTTCGAGTTCCAGCTTGTGTTCGGCCGCTTCAAAGGTTTTGTCGCTAAAGTCGTAGGTAAGTAACTTCAATTTGGGTTCGTATTCAAAGAGAATCCAATGTCCATTCAGTGTTCCTCGATAGGATTGGATGCCGCTATCGGAATCATCGATACGGATTTTGAGATAACGAAAGCGAGACAGCCATTGTCCTTCTTTAAAATTCACGGGCTCTACAAGGGGGTCAATACGGTCTCTACCCAAATGAAACCGTCCTCCTTCTTTAGTTTTAGCTTCCCAACGTTCCTTATTTTTCTGGGTATTCAAGAATGAAATTTCTCCTTTTTCGTTGGTTCTAATAATAGCTGTTTGGGCTATTTTGAGGCTGTCTCCTGAAGGAGGAGTAAAAAAGACTTCAAAGTCTTTACGAACGGGCACCAGAGGCAACTCTAGGTCAAGACCTGATGGGCTCGGCTCACAGCGAATAGCAGCGGGATTAAAAAAACTTTCTTTAGAGAAATAGACGCCTTTCTTGCCAAAATCAATTAAATAATCTCTTTCTGGGAGAAGCGAGTGAGTGCTAGCATCAACTTTATAAGGCCCAATAGAATGCAGGCTTTGTTTCCCATCGATGTAGGTTTCCAAATAAGACCGATTGCCTTGAAAGTCAGCAATTACTATTTTTAATTGATAGGATTTACCTTCTTCGATGGTAACTACCCCATCTGATGGCACATCGCTTAAAAAACTCAATTCACTGTGCTTGGGGGTAAAAAGTTTGTAGATACGTCTCTTATTTGTTTTCAAGAGTGGGTAATCAATAAAGAGCGGAATGAATTTTTGATCCTTAAAATCAATTTGATCCAATTGATACGAATAGACGGTTCTCCCGTTGAGAATCAATTCGACTTTGTATATTCCATTGCGATTGTAACTAAAATCCTGTCGATCAAACATTCCCAGCCCAAAACCAATTTTCCCCTGGGTTTGAATGAGGTCGGTTCGATAAACACTATCGCTCATTTTCTGTAAGGGTACCATATGATATAGGGTTTCTTTTTCATCAAACAAATAGAGCTGCCGCAGTTGAGGGCGTTGGGTATCCTTCACCGGAAGTCCCATACGGAGGGGATTGAGTGGGCGTTGCGTGTCCGAATCTCGAACTTCAAAATGCAAATGAGGGCCAAAACTTCCCCCAGTATTTCCAGAGTAACCAATCAGTTCTCCTTGGGTCATAGTCAACTCTCCTTTGCGAAGAAATTTTTGAACTTCAAAAGTTTGTTTTTCATACTGGATTGATTTGATGAAGGATTCAATTTTTGGAGCGAACTTTTGGAGGTGAGCATAGACAGTGGTAAGGCCATTGTTGTGTTCCAAATACAAAGACTTGCCATACCCAGTTGTGCTCACTCGAATTCTTCGAATGGATCCCTTTTCAACCGCATTTACTTTTAATCCTTGACGCCCTTTTGTTTTGATATCCACTCCTGCATGAAAATGACCTCCTCGCAGTTCAGCAAAATTTCCAGAAAGGGCCAAGGGAATCTCAATGGGCACCCCTAACTGAATCTCATTTTGGCTATAGAGACGGCTTCCACTCAGTAAAAGCAGCACAATAAAAAAACCCTTTGATTTGATAGTGATACAAAATTCCAATAACAGGGGCTTCAATGTTTACAGTTATGTTAAAATTATGAAAACGCCATAAGCGTTGTTAAATATATGAAATCGAATTGTTACTTTTGTTAAGTAAGTGCTTGTCATAATCGACTGAGACATGGATCAAAAACTGTTACTCCTAGAAGAAAAAGTAATTGTCCTTTTAAATAAACTAAAGGACAATCATTTACAGATTCAGAAGTTTGAAAGTGAAATGATCACTTTGCAGGAGCAACACAAAGATTTACAAGAAAAACATGTAAATGTTTCTCAAGAAAACGCCTCACTCAAAGTTGCCAATAGCTTACTCGGCAGTAACGAAAGTAAAGCCAATACAAAACGTAAACTGAACAGCCTAATCAAAGAGGTTGATCAATGCTTATATCAAATTGCAGAATTATAGTCAATTATGAGTGATACAATCAAAATCAAGTTGACGATTGCCAATCGGGTCTATCCCCTAACGATAGCACCCAGTCAAGAGGCTGCCTTGCGCAATTCCGCAAAGAAAATAGAAAGTATGATTAAGCAACTTGAACAAAATTATGCTGTACGAGATAAACAAGATGTTTTAGCGATGTGTGCTCTACAATACGCAGCACGTGCGGAAAAAAACGAAGTCCAACCTGAATCTGGAGGTGATAATGCCCTCAAGACTCAAGAATTGATTGATCTCATAGACGTCCACATTGCGACTTACTAACGTTCTTTAACATAGTAATACAATACTGCCTGTATTAGTACTTTTTTTGATAAACTCAACGAAGATTTAATTCGAAGAGGTGAGTCACTGTTGTAAAAGCAAGCTGCCTAGAGCAGATCCTTGAGCAATGGGGTAGCCTCAAACTTGTTTATATGGAGTTTATACAAAACTCAACGCTAATACAGGCTTTTTTATTTTGAATCAATATGGAAATATATATCCCATACCTACTTGCTGCAGGGGCTCTTGTTGTTGGTGTTTTTGCTGGAAATTTTTTGCAGCGAAGCAAAGCCAATGGCATTATCAAGCAGTCAGAAACACGTGCCAGCGATATCATCAAAAAAGCACGTCGTGATGGTGAAAACATTAAAAAAGATAAAATTCTTCAAGCCAAAGAGCGCTTTATCGAGCTCAAAGGGGAACATGAGAAAGTAATTTTTCAGCGAGAGAATAAAGTTTCTGAGATTGAAAAGCGTCTGCGCGACAAAGAATCCCGCCTATCTAGCGAATTAAACAAAAACAAGGATCTCAATCGAAAATTGGATGCTCAAGAGGAACAGTTGAAACTACGTTTGGAAAAACTGGATAAAAAAATGGAAGTGGTCTCAGAGACCCAGAAGCAAAACATAGAAAAACTAGAACAGATCGCAAACTACTCAGCAGATGAAGCCAAAGAAGAATTGGTCAATTCCTTGAAAGATAAAGCGAAAGCTGCTGCCATGGAATATACCCAGCAAAAGCTGGAAGAGGCTAAACTTACCGTTCAACAAGAAGCTAAGAAAATCATTATTAACACCATTCAACGGATTGGAACTGAAGAAGCCATTGAAAATTGTGTGTCTGTTTTCAATATAGAGTCGGATGATGTCAAAGGGAGAATAATTGGTCGTGAAGGGCGAAACATTCGCGCTCTAGAATCGGCTACCGGAGTGGAAGTGATTGTTGACGATACTCCAGAGGCTATTATCCTGTCTTGTTTTGATCCGGTGCGTCGGGAAATTGCTCGATTGTCAATGCACAAGCTAGTGAGTGATGGGCGAATCCACCCAGCTCGAATTGAAGAGGTGGTCCAAAAAACGAAGCGTCATATTGAAAATGAAATTGTTGAGGTTGGCAAACGTACGGTGATCGACTTAGGGATTCACGGCTTGCATCCTGAATTGATTCGGATCGTAGGACGAATGAAATATCGCTCTTCTTATGGACAAAACCTGCTCCAACATTCAAGAGAAGTCGCCAAGCTTTGCGGTATAATGGCCGTGGAATTGGGACTGAACCCCAAACTGGCCAAACGTGCTGGTTTGCTTCACGATATTGGGAAAGTTCCAGAAGAAGAATCCGAAAGCCCCCATGCATTGCTTGGAATGGAATGGGCTGAAAAACACGGTGAGAAAAAAGAAGTGTGCAATGCCATTGGTGCCCACCATGATGAAATTGAAATGACGTCATTATTTTCTCCCATTGTTCAAGTGTGTGATGCCATATCTGGCGCCCGACCTGGTGCCCGACGTCAAGTGCTCGACAGTTATGTGCAGCGACTCAAAGACCTAGAAAATATAGCCCATGATTTTGATGGGGTTAACAAAGCCTATGCCATTCAAGCGGGTCGTGAACTCCGTGTTATTGTGGAAAGCGAAAAAGTAAGTGATGACCAAGCGGCACAGTTATCCATTGAAATTTCACAGAAAATACAAACAGATATGACCTATCCTGGCCAAGTGAAGATCACTGTAATTCGAGAAACCCGAGCGGTCAACGTGGCGAAGTGATCCCTACAGGCCCAAAAGTAGATAGAGTCCTCCCGCGGCAGCACCTCCCAAAAAAGGACCGAAAATAGGCACCCAACTATATGGCCAATCAGCTTCTTTATTTTTTCTTGGCAACCATTGATAAATTAATCGAGGGCCGAAATCCCGTGCCGGATTAATGGCATAACCAGTATTGCCACCCAAACCCAAACCAATAACCCATACTACAATTGCAATTGGAAGAGCATCCAAGGCTCCCAAACCAAAATTAGTCACTGTACTGCCTTCTATTTGAATGTTGGGACTAGCAATCATGAGGGAAGAAAAAACCAACACAAAAGCCCCTATGGCCTCAGCGAAGACATTATTTTTATAATTTCGAATGGCAGGGGCTGTGCAAAAGGTACTTCTTACTACTGATTCCTCTTCCGTTGCTCGGTAGTGATCAATGTAGGCGAGATAAGCCAAAAAACTACCACACATAGCACCCAATAGTTGAGCGATGATATAACCGCCAACCCATTCCCATGAAAATTTTCCCGCTACTGCCATTCCAAGGGTTACGGCAGGATTCAAATGGGCACCACTGGATTGACTGGAAACAAAGACACCTACAAATACTGAAAACGCCCAGGCAGTCGTGATCAACATCCATGGATTTTGATTATAGGCAATGGTTTTTTTGAGATTGACATTGGCGACCACTCCTGTACCTAGTAATAGGAGAAGTGCAGTTCCTATAAATTCTGCCAAATAGGGTTGAAGTATCATAAATATCTTAGTGTATTAGTGTTTGAAACAGGATTTAAATAAAAACAAAAAAAAGGTTTTAATCTTCCAAAAAGGTACTGGATTTTCTGTAAAAAACAGGAACTTTATCACAAACAAGCCTGCAATGTTGAAAGTAGAAGTATGCGCTACCAGTCTCCAATCCATTCGCCACGCCCAAGAAGCGGGTGCTGATCGGATTGAATTGTGCTCAGAATTGACCCACGGCGGGATAACCCCTTCCTACGGATTTATCAAAGAAGCCGTTCGTTTAAGTTCACTTCCAATACAGTGTTTAATCCGACCTAGATCGGGTAATTTCATCTACAACGAGGATGAATTTCAAATCATACTGGAAAACATACGAATGGCAAAACAATTGGGAGTTGCAGGTATTGTCTTGGGATTTCTTACTCCGAAAAATGACGTTCATTGGGAACAACTTCACCAAGCCCTAACTTTTGCTAAGCCCCTGGAAATCACTTTTCACAGGGCCTTTGATTTAGTTCGTACACCTGAAGAGGCACTGGGTAAGTTTATCGAACTGGGAATCAACAGGGTACTCTGCACAGGCCACCCTACACAAGCGGTTGAAGGAATCGAAACGCTAAAACGATGGAAATCAGTGACCCTAGGTCAAATTGAAATACAACCTGGAGGTGGGATAAATGCCCACAATTGCCATTGGTTTGTTACCCATCGTTTTGAAAGTGTACATTTATCGGCTCAAATAAAAACGAAACAGGGGGCACCCGATTCCAATGAGGCTATTTGGGAGCAACCGAAAGAAATCGCTGATCTCGAACTATTGAAAAAAGTGGTTGCCATTTGCAAACCTTAATCCTCTGATTGTTCTTGCTTGGAATTGTATTTGAAAAAAAAGTTGGCCCAGATTAATTTTGACCAAGCATTGATGTAGGAATTTAAAATGAGAACGACCCCAACAATCCATAGAAAACAATGAAGTACTGAAAAAGGATTACTCGACAGCCAATAGACTAAAGTAGTTGCCATCATTAAGAAAACTCCCAAAGCATAAGAAACATACATTGAGCCATAGTAAAAGCTAGGTTCGATTTTAAACCGGGTTTTACAGTTAGTGCAACTTTCTCGAACCCTGATGAGTTTGAAAAAGAAACGAGGTTGGGTTTGCAAAAACTCCCCTTTGTGACAAACGGGACATTTTAGTCTAAAAATATTCAGGAGCGATTTCATTCGGTTTCTATAATGCTACTAAAATAATGAAGTTAACGTGACCGAGATCGACTAATAAAAATGATCTTTGTATAAAACGTTTCGTTTGAAAGAATTTTATCGTGCGATTCAATACATGCTTCTAAGCACTGGCTTGTTTGGGCTGATGAACGCGCTGGTCAAAAAATTTATTGATTATCCCACCTTTGAATTGATATTCTTTCGTTCGGTTACCTCCCTTTTTATTGCTTTTTTCTATCTAAAATATTTCACTATTCCCCTGTGGGGAAATCAAAAACAATTGCTCCTCGTTCGGGGTATTCTCGGGACGACCTCTATGGTCTTGTTTTTTCTCTCTATTCAGTATATTTCTTTGGGTTCGGCAGTGACCCTCCGCTATACAGCTCCACTATTTGCAGCTTTTTTGGCGATGCTATTTTTAAAAGAAAGAATTAAACCGCTTCAGTGGTTTTTTTTCGCCGTTACATTTTCGGGTGTTTTTTTGATCAAAGGGTTTGATCCTTCTGTATCCATGGTAGGATTCTCCATTGCCATTTTGTCAGCAGTTTTTTCTGCAGGGGTATACATCTTGCTGAATAAGATTGGCCAGGGAGATCATCCGGTGGTGGTCGTTTTTTATTTTATGTTGTTAGCTAGTTTGATTGGTCTGCTAGGCATATCGCTAACGAATTGGAAGACGCCCAGCATCAACGATGTACCCGGTTTATTTATCCTTGGAGTATTGGGCTTCTTGGCTCAGCTATTCATGACCAAAGCTTTTCGAGCATATGAAGCCAACATGGTGGCTCCGTTCAAATATGTAGAAGTTTTTTTTACCCTGTCTTTCGGGGTGTTTTTATTTGATGAAACCTATACTTTTTTGAGCTTATTAGGGATTTTTTTGATTATTGCAGGCTTGGTGAGTAATATTGTTTACAAATCAAAAAGTCAAAAATAGCTATCTTAGTGTGCTGAATGCAACTGACTATGTTTAAGGATCTAAAGTATTTACTCGCTTACAGCATACCCATAGTGACGATAATATCCCTTTCACAAAGAGGAGTTTGGAGCTATGCTACTGTATTATATGCTTTTGTTTTGATTCCCATTTTAGAAATTATTTTGGCAGATCGACAGGCAAGCTACTCGGAAGAAGAAGTAGTGGAACGAAAAATCAATCCTTTGTTTGATTGGTTGTTGTATGGGAATATACCAATGATTTTTGCGCTTTTGATGTGGGGGCTTTGGGACTTATCTAATGGAATCTACCAAACCCATGAGATGATTGGGAAGGTATTGTCCTTAGGAATCTTGTTGGCGACCAATGGAATTAATGTAGCTCACGAACTAGGCCATCGAACGAATCAAACGGAAAGAAGTCTAGCCAAGTTATTGCTCTGTCCCTCTTTGTATATGCATTTCTATATTGAACATAATTTTGGACATCATAAAAATGTTTCAACACCAAACGACCCTGCCACAGCCTTACGCCATCAGAGCGTGTATTTTTTTTGGATACGTTCGGTAGTCGGACAATATTTAAACGCATGGCGCCTACAATGGCAATTGCTAAAAAACCAAAACCGTTCCTTTTGGTCGTGGCATAATGACATGCTTTTCTACTTACTATTTCAAGGTTTTTATTTAAGTATTGTTTATCAAATGCTGAGTACTACCGGGTTGGGTTTTGCAATTGCTATTGCCGTGGTTTCTTTTTTGATGCTGGAGACTATCAATTATATAGAACATTACGGACTGGAGCGAAAGAAGTTGTCCTCAGGGCGTTACGAACGAGTTCAAGCCCATCATTCTTGGAATTCCAACCACGTGATTGGACGAATGGTTCTTTATGAACTTACACGCCATTCGGACCACCACTACCGAGCCAATAAAAAATATCAAATCTTAGAGAATAAACCCGAAAGCCCACAATTACCCTATGGCTATCCGACCTCAATGGTATTGTCTATGCTACCTCCACTTTGGTTTCGTAAGATGGATCCTATCCTAGAACGCTATCAGGCTTCTGAGTAAACTTCAGATTTTAATTCCAACTTTCACAGATATCCTCATCTAAGACACGGACATGTCTTGATGAATTTTTATACATTTAGAACAACGCATCAATGAGAACCTTTTATGCATCGTAGAAAATTCATTAAAAAAACGGCCTTATCTGGCCTCTTTATACATCCTTTGGTGAATGCCAGCACTAAAAATATAACCATGAGTTCGAACCCTTTAAAGAACAACATCAATCATTCGGTTTGTTATTGGTGTTTTGAGGATATTCCCTTAGATACTTTTTTACCTCTTATCAAAGAAATGGGGGTCACATCCATTGACCTAATAGGTCCCGAGGGATGGCCAACATTGAAAAAGCACGGAATCCATTGTTCCATGTGTGAAGGAGCAGAAATCAGTCTTACGGAGGGGTGGAATGATCCACAACATCACAGAACCCTCATCCGTAACTATACTGAAATGATACCCAAAGTAGCCGAAGCTGGCTATACCAATCTCATCTGCTTTAGTGGTAACCGAAATGGCCTTTCGGATACAGCTGGATTGGCCAACTGTGTTAAGGGATTGAAGCAAATCCTCCCCTTAGCTGAAAAATACGGGGTTATCATTCATATGGAATTATTCAATCAAATCGATCATCCCGATTATATGTGTGATTCCAGTGCTTGGGGAATTGCTTTATGTGAAGCTTTGGGGTCTTCGAACTTCAAACTGCTTTTTGATATTTATCATATGCAAATTCAAGAAGGGGATATTATCCGAAGCATTCAGGACCATCACCAATACTTTGGTCATTATCATACCGCAGGTGTCCCTGGCCGGAATGAAATTGATGACAGTCAAGAGCTATATTACCCTGCCATTATGCGTGCCATTATTGACACAGGTTTCCAGGGTCATGTAGCACAAGAATTCCGGCCTACCAAAAAAAAACCGTTGGATTCTCTTGAAGAAGCTTTCCAAATCTGCGATGTGTAAGATTTGCTTATGCCTTTGTTTTTTCTTGGGTTATCATTTTTTTTGGGTGTTCAAACTCCTCAATTAAAACCCGTTACCGTAGCAGATTTCGAACGATTTATCAATGCTACCCAATACATTACCGATGCAGAACGTTACGGCTGGTCTATTGTGCAACAAGACGTGTATCGTTACACCACCGTTTGGGGGGCATATTGGTGTCAACCCGATGGGGAAAAACCACCAGCTTCTGAAAATCTTCCAGTTACTCAGGTAAGCTATGCTGACGCAGAGGCATATTGCCAATGGGCCGGTGTCCGCCTACCAACCTACTCGGAATACTGGAGATGGGTGAAAATGGATTCTCGTCCAATTCAATCCGATAATAAGGGTCCTATAGTTCCAGTGGATCGAGTTAATATTGTGGGGAATGTCTGGGACATTACCCAACCCGAGGAGAAAAATGCCCCCATACGTCTGGCGGGAGGTTCTGTATTTTGCTCCCCAATGACCTGTCATGGAACCGTCTCAGATCGCGAACTTTATGTGGATGCCCAAACGGCGAATATTCATATTGGGTTTAGTGTGGTTCTTAACCCATAAAAATCAGCGGTACCATTCTACCTTGTCTTGCCATGGATTTGGCATTCTTTGCGGTGGAGGACCTTCAAAATGTCCCAGATAAAAAATTCCCAAGCAGATTTCCCCTCTATTAAAAGGGACAAAATGGACCATTTGATCACTGTAGGAGGGCGAACTCCAATAGCCGCCCAATCCCATTTCGGTTGCTTGCAGCCACAGATTTTGAACAGCCATGGCCGTAGCAGCTATTTCTTCCCATTCTGGAACAGTGTCTTTGGGATCCCGTTGCATGCCTATAAGGATTACCGCACCAGATTGGTTGACCTTCTCCACAATCTTTTGTTTTTTGATTTGTGAAGGTTTTTTGGCTGTACTGACATAGGCTTCTGCCATGAATTCGCCCAAGGCTTGCTTTTTGGCCCCTTGCATAACCTTAAAACGCCAAGGCTCTGTTTTACGATGGGTGGGGGCCCAATTAGCAGCTTCCAAAAGTGTGGCAATTTCTTTTTTAGTTACTTCCTTTTCGGAAAATTGAGCAGGGTAAATGGAACGGCGTTCGCTGAAACTATTTTTCATACAATTGGCAATAAACAAAAAATCACCCTATGGGTGATTTAATTTGTAGCGAGAGGGAGACTTGAACTCCCGACCTCCGGGTTATGAATCCGACGCTCTAACCGGCTGAGCTACCTCGCCATCGGAGCGCAAATATAAAATTAAAATGACTAGCAAGCAATCCGTCATTTTAATTTGTTGAGTAATGGAAAGTATCAACGAAGTTTTTTATATATTACCCAACTCAATCAACGCACGACCATGAATCAAAAGAAAGCCTTTTCTGTAGAGTTTGATTTTCACGCCTCACCACAATTATTATTTCAGTATTTGAGTACCCCTTCGGGCTTAAGTGAATGGTTTGCAGACAATGTCAACTCCAGAGGCGAAGATTTTACTTTTATTTGGGATGATGGGGAGGAATACGCCAAACTATTATCAAAAAAAGCCAACCAAAAGGTACGTTATCAGTGGCAGAATGATGAGCCCGATCAAGAAGAATATTATTTTGAGTTTGTTATTGAGGTAGACGCTATAACCAAAGACGTTTCTTTAATAATTAATGATTTTGCAGAAGAGGAAGAAATAGAAGAGTCCAAAATGTTTTGGGAAAACTCGATCAGTTCGCTCAAACAAGTCTTGGGATCTGCCTAACTTTACTCCATGATTCGATACAACGGCAAGGGCTACTCTAGCTGGAAAGAGGCCCCGGTGGAACGTTCTTCGTTTTCACAACTGGGTGCTCAGTTTTCCATTCCTATCTACTGGAAAGGCAACCAACCATTGCTATGGGAAGAAACCTATTTCTATTGGATGTCGAGTTTGCGACGGTGGCGCGTTCAAATTCCAATGTCTCTAACCCCCGATTATTTAGAAGCGCAAGTACGTGCTCTTGGCATTAGCATAGCAGCTGATGAGATACAACTTTTTGTACTGACGGCTTTCCGTGAACTTGCACCCAAAGCTGACAGTCCGTTGACTCCCCTAGGGTGGGTCCTTGAATCCAGGGGGATATATGCACCTAGTTCCATCGTAGACACGTATGAAATTGAACTGTTTAAAGACCTGTATCTCTCCGAGGATTATTTCGCTACGCTTCCTGCTTCTCACCAAACCCAACGCGATTTAGCACAAATCTATGCCTATGAAAATGGCTATGCCGATTGTCTGCTGCTGAATACTCAAAAAAACCTGGTTGAATCGGCTCAAGGATCGTTGTTTCTTTGGATTAATGAAGCGGTTGTTTCGCCCGATCTGGCTTCAGGTTGTAGGGATTCAGTTCTCCGCGCTGCTTTTATTAATGCATTAAAAAAACAGGCAAATATATCAGTGGCTGTTCGGCCCGTTTCCCCTTTTGAATTACAAAATGCAGAAGCCTTACTGATTCTTCCTCCATTTACAGGAGCAGCTAGTGTGACTCGGTATCGAAAAAAAATATATATGAGTAGCGCACTTCAGGATGTATTGACCGATTTCTGGACAAAACTTCTCTAGTTGTAGTTGGGATTTTCAGGGGCATTGGACCACAAAATATATTTCCCCCCTAGAGCTACCATTTGCTTCCGCCAAAAATCCTTTTTAACCTTAGCAATCAGATTGTTTTCATGAGCATTGGGAATAATGACCCAAGAGTTGGCCGCAACTTCTTTACTCAATTGTCCCTGATCCCATCCCGAGTACCCCAAAAAGAAGCGAATGTTTTCTGATGTAATGGTTTTGGAATTAATTAGAGTGAGAACCGTAGAGAAGTTCCCTCCCCAATACAACCCACTCTGAATAGGGATACTATTTTCAATCAAATCAGGACAATTGTGAACATAAAAAAGATTGTCAGGTTCGACTGGGCCTCCGAAATAAAGTTTAAAATTAAAGCGAACCCCATCCAGCACATCTTTGAGTTTGTAGTTCATGGGTTTGTTAAAAATAAACCCAAGCGTACTATCTTCTTTATCATCGGCAATAAGAACGACGGAGCGGTGAAAGTTTTGGTCTCCGCAAATAGATGGTTCTGCGACAAGAAGAAGTCCTTTTTTCATGTTCTCCCATACAATGTAACAAACTTTGGATTCAAAACATAAAAAAAGACCCCCAGAGGAGGCCTTATGCTTTAAACGTAAAGAGGCATTAATCCACAGAGCTAGATAATTCTGCACCTGCTTTAAACTTTACGACATTCTTCGCTGCAATTTTGATGGTAGCACCTGTTTGTGGGTTTCTTCCTTCTCGTGCTGCTCTTTTAGAGACAGACCAAGAACCAAAGCCAACAAGAGAAACGCGCCCGCCTCCTTTAAGTGTTGATCCTACATTACCTAGAAAAGATTCGAGTGCCTTTTTTGCGGCTGCTTTAGAGACGCCTGCATCCGCTGCCATAGCATCAATTAGTTCTGTTTTGTTCATAATTAAAAAGGTTTAATGTTTCTACAAATTTAAAACCTTTGCCCAAAGACCAAAGCGAAAGCCCTATAAATACTGGGTTTTGTTGATAAATCTGCGTTTTTGTTAAAAACCACGCACAATTACCCTACTTTTTTTATTAAAATGGTAACCATTCAAGAGATCTTTTGCGGACATCCTACGTTTATTAGGCATTTGTAGCTGAAGACATACGATCCATCCATCGGAATGAGCTATTTTAATTTTCTTATTATCAATTACAATCGAACCGAATGCTGCTTGGTGGGTTTCGATGCTTATCGATACTTCAAAAAGTTTCATGACCAAGATTTGGTCCCCATCTTCTACTTCTGACCAAGCTCCGGGATAGGGACTCATTCCCCGAACAAAATTTTGAATCTGGATGAGGGGTAAATGCCACGGGATTTTAGTATTTTCTTTGTTGAGTTTGGGAGCTTGAGAAAGGCTGCTGTTATTTTTCTGAACTTTGGGACTGAGTTGTCCTGCTTGGAGTTTTTCTAATGTTTTTACAATCAGTTTACTTCCAAGTACTGCCAAGCGGTCGTGAATACTTCCTGCTGTGTCGTCTTTCTGAATGGGAATAGATTCCTGGAGAAGAAGTGCTCCCGTATCAATTTTTTCATCAATAAAAAAAGTAGTCACACCGGTTTGCTTTTCCCCATTAACTAATGCCCAGTTGATTGGGGCTGCGCCTCTATATTTGGGAAGCAGGGAAGCATGAAGGTTAAAAGTCCCCTGTTTGGGAAGAGACCACACAGCTTTTGGGAGCATGCGAAAGGCCACTATCACTGCCACATCTGCATTGATTTTTTCTAGGGTTTTCAAGAATGGTACATCTTTCAAATTTGAAGGTTGGAGCAAGTTTAAGTCTTGCGAAATAGCATACTCTTTTACTGCGGATATTTTGATTTTTTTTCCTCTACCTGCGGGTCGGTCAGGGCTGGTCACTACCCCAACAATTGGATAGGCCCGCTTGTGCAACTCCTGTAAACAAACTACTGCAAATTCAGGGGTACCAAAAAAGAGAATTCGTGGCTTCATGATTTTTTTAGTTCCCATTGATAGTTTGTATTCTGCGTTATATGACCCACGGAGGCCCACTCGTGCAAAACTAGCACAATATTCTCTTTTGAGTAAGGGAGATGTTGCACCAACCTGTCCGAGCTCCAAGGCTTTTGCTGCAAACATTCCGTGAGGTCCTTTTTCAGTGCTTCAAGATTCTCGTTGGGGGTTTGTCCACAGCTAACAGCAGTACAATCCTCGCATGAACCCACTAATTTTTCTCCAAAATAAGCCAGCAAACGCTTTCTTTTGCAATAACCTTCTGAAGAACAGAATTCATACAAAGCGTCGATTTTTTTCTGTTTCTGTTCACGCCTTTTTTTCAAACGATGGATTATGGGAGCCAAAATATAGGGTTCTTCTCGCGCATGAAGCCATTCCAGACAACTATCGTTCTTGATCCAACTGAGTTCCAGCCAACCGTCTGTATGAGCCTCCTTGAGATATTTCACGATTTTTTTTTGCGAAAGCCCACTTGTATTTGCCAGAAGTTCAAAATCAATTTCTTGGTTTCGCTGCAGTATCCGAGGATAGACTCGCCATAGATGCTGAAAAAAATCGGTTCGCTTGTTACGGGTTTTTAACCAGATTCCTATTTCTTTAGAATTTGCTAAAAAGCGAAGACTTACTTTTTCGCGATAGAGCGATTGCCATCGCCAAAGTCCTTCCCGATCTAGTACTTGAATGGCCTGCATTGTCTTGGCTCTAGAGAGCCCGTAGTGTGTGCAGAATTCATCAAAATTAAAATAATAGGTAGCTTCATTGCCCTCTCCATAGGCCACTTGCAAATGATTGCAGATACATTTGTAGAACATCGTTAATTCTTTTTTGGCGGGGAAGGCATTCAAGAATTGTTTTTGTAACAAATCAAAATCATTGTATGCCCAAAACAGGGTGGCCGTTGCCGATTTACCGTCTCTTCCTGCTCTTCCCGTTTCTTGATAATAATGTTCGATACTTTCGGGAGGGCTCATATGGATTACTTGCCGGACATTGGATTTATCTATTCCCATTCCAAAGGCGAGCGTGGCAACCATGATCCGTGTATCTTGCTGTAACCAGCTTTCGAGCCGCTCTTTTTTTTCCACTTCATCCAAACCGCCATGAAAAAAGGCAACTGTATGTTGTGTTTTTAATTGTTGGTACAGAGTTTCTGTTTTATTTCGAGTTCGACAGTAAACGATACAAGGTTCTTCGTCTAGGGATAAACGCTTTAAAAGACCTCCAACTTTATCGTTTGTTTTTTCAATGCGATACTTCAAGTTGGGTCGGTTGAAAGATGCTCGATGTAAAACGGGGTTTGTCAACGCCAATTTTGTCTTCATATCTTCCAAAACGGCAGGAGTAGCAGATGCAGTCAGTGCTAAAAGAGGAACGTTTGATAAACGCTCTCTAAAATCTTTAATGGCTAAGAATGCCGGGCGAAAGTCGGGTCCCCACTCCGATACACAGTGGGCCTCATCAACTGCCAACAGGTGAATAGGAAGTCGAACCAATCGTTGTGCAACGTCACTATTCTGCAAGCGTTCTGGAGAAAGAAAAAGGATCTTATAGGGACCATAATCCAAATTGTCCAATTGATCTGTGAGGGATTGTCCAGTAGAGGGACGTTCCAGCATCATAGCAGGAATTTTTTTTTGCTTTAGCTGAGCCACTTGATCTTGCATTAAGGCGATTAATGGACTGACAACCAAAACAATTCCTTCTTTCATCAGTGCTGGAATTTGATAACAAATCGATTTTCCACCGCCAGTAGGCAGTAAACCAAGAGTATCTTTACCTTCCAGTACCGATGAAATTATTTCTTTCTGAAAGGGTCGAAAGCGATCAAATCCCCAATATTTTTGTAACAAAGTTTCGGCTGATATCATTGAAGTAAATATTTCTCTAATTCGTCAACGCGTTCTGTGAGTGTTCCTTTATTCAATTCAAAAAGGGGGAAAGACATTTTTGAATAGGCATCCCAAAGGGCGTCAGAAAGTACTCGTGCTTGTTCAAAGTTTTCCATTCTCTGTTCGTCCTTACAGTAAATGGTCTCCCAAGGGGGCAAAAAGACGACCCGGTCGTATGGGTAGTTTTTTATATTTAAGTCTAAAGAATCAGACTTTTCACCCATAACATTAAGGTATGCAATTACATCGGGTAGGCCTCGATCAAAAAAGACCCAAGGATGAGGATGGTTTAGTGGGAGACTGTGTGCCGCAATATATTGTGCAATACGTTCTTCAATCAAGCCCTTGCTGAAAGCTAGAGGATTTTCCAAAAAAAAGTTCTCCATTCCCCTTTTTTTTCCATCATCAATCAGTTGCCTAGAAAACTCCTCATAGCAGAGGTGTCCTTTTTTCTTTAAAGCAGCTATTAAGCTGCTTTTTCCAGAACCCGGTCCACCAGTGATGACCACTTTGAGATTTCTTTCCATAATCATTTTTTAGGGCCTATTTGAACCCGTATATTTGAAAAAAATACCAGGAATGCCAACCAATTCCAATACTGACAACTATTACGAACAGTTTCTTGAGAAATTGATTGATTCACAGCCATGGCCGGGACCCTATCTCTACAAATTTATAGTTAAAAAAGAGAGTCCCTACCTCGATGCGATTAAATCTTTTTTTTCGGAGGAAAAAACGACATGGACTGAAAAACAGTCCGCTAAGGGTTCTTACAGAAGTTTGACTATATTAGCATCAGATCAAACGCCAGAATCCGTCCTAGCAATTTACAAGCAAGTCAATGAATTCAAAGGCGTTATCATTCTTTAAAGAACACTTGTGTTTTCCATAATTTATCTTTTATGATACCCTTACAATACAATACAGATCGCTCCCATTTGATCATCCCAGAATACGGACGTCATATCCATCAAATGATAGATCAGGCGGTGGCTGAGACGGATCGTGAACAACGGAATAAATTGGTAAAAGCAATCATTGGCGTGATGGGCAACCTGAACCCGCATTTACGTGATGTTCCTGATTTTCAGCACAAACTTTGGGATCAACTCTTTATCATGTCTCAATTCGAATTGGACGTTGATGCTCCCTTCGAAAAGCCACAACAAGAAGTACTTGCGCAGCGCCCTGAACGACTAGCCTATCCCAGTAATAGTCAGAAATACCGTTTTTATGGGAACAATATCAATCATATGATTGAGGTTGCTAAGAGCTGGGAAGAGGGCGATATGAAAGATGCATTGGTTTTTACGATTGCCAACCACATGAAAAAATGTTTTTTAAATTGGAATAAAGACACGGTCGAGGATGAAGTCATTTTCACCCATTTGGGAGAACTGTCTAAAGGGGCTTTGAGTGTAAAGGCGGAATTACTTCCATTGACTTCCTCAGCTGACTTTTTGAAGGTGAAATCGAAAAATGGGAACGGTCCCAAGTCCAATACGACAATGAAGACCAGAAAACGAAATAACCGTAAACGTTACTAAATAATCACCACAGACTATGGGAAGCTTTAAAATTGAAGGAGGGCAGCCCTTATCAGGAGAAATTGAACCACAAGGGGCTAAGAATGAAGCTCTACAAATATCGTGTGCGGTATTATTGACTGCTGATCCGGTTATTATTCATAACATCCCTGAAATCATCGATGTCCAAAAGCTGATTCAGCTTTTGAAAAAATTAGGTGTCAAAGTTGAAGCAATGGCTTCCAACAGCTATCGTTTTCAAGCTGACGCAGTTGATTTGAAATTTTTGTCCTCTCCAGCATTCAAAGAAGAAGGCAGAGGTCTGCGCGGTTCCATTATGCTCGTGGGCCCCATGCTCGCCCGTTTTGGTGTTGGTAGTATTCCTCGTCCGGGCGGGGATAAAATTGGTCGACGTCGATTGGATACCCATTTCGAAGGCTTAATCAAATTGGGCGCAGCCTTTCATTACGACCGTGAAAACTACTTCTATACCGTAAAAGCGAAGCAACTTAAGGGGAGCTCCATGCTACTAGACGAAGCCTCTGTGACAGGAACAGCTAATATTGTGATGGCAGCCGTCCTTGCTAAAGGAATAACAACGATATACAACGCGGCATGTGAACCCTATCTTCAGCAGCTTTGTTTGATGCTCAACCGAATGGGAGCCAAGATATCGGGGATTGGTTCCAATCTATTGACTATAGAAGGTGTAGAGCGCCTCCAAGGAACAGAACATCGCATCCTTCCCGATATGATCGAAATAGGTTCTTGGATTGGATTGGCCGCCATGACACAAAGTGCTCTTAGAATCAAAAACGTACAATGGGAGTTTTTAGGACAAATCCCTACCGTTTTTAGACGATTGGGAATAGAACTAGAAAAACAAAATGACGACATCTATATCCCAGCTCACACGAAAGGGTATGAAATACAGAACTTTATAGACGGTTCCATTCTAACAATAGCCGACGCTCCTTGGCCAGGTTTTACTCCTGATTTATTAAGTGTCATTTTAGTCGTTGCCACACAAGCCCAAGGTGAAGTACTCATCCATCAAAAAATGTTTGAAAGCCGTTTATTTTTTGTCGATAAACTTATCGATATGGGAGCCAAAATTATTTTGGGCGACCCACACCGTGCTGTTGTCATTGGTCATAACTTCAAATCTCAATTGAAAGCTACCACAATGACTTCTCCTGACATTCGTGCAGGAATCTCTTTATTAATAGCCGCCCTCTCTGCCAAGGGGACGAGTATTATTCACAATATTGAACAGATAGATCGAGGTTACGAACGTATTGATGAGCGACTTCGAGCCATCGGTGCGAAGATCACTCGGATGTAGGACTATTGTTTTGACACAACGCAATGGCTGTAGCTATAAGTGTAGTAAGTTTCTTTAGATCAACCTCCTCTAACTTTTTGATATATAAGCATCCCACTCCTTTTTTGTAAGTTCCTAGATCGAAAAAATCCAATTCGGGATGGCTCAGATCACAAAGAAGATAAATAGTAATGGCTTGCTTTCTTGCGGCAAAACCACCGAGAAACCAATCGCCCTCTCGACCCGATTTGTAACGGTAACGATATTGGCCATAACCGAGAATACTACTGCCCCAAAGGACTGCTTCTTTGCGAGTTAATTTTTGAAACAGTTGATCGAGCCAGCGACAATCTTGTTGTTTTTGTATAGGAGTTATTCCATCAAGATAAGTGGCAACCGATCCTTGAGTAGGTCGGGTCTTGTTTTGCTTCATGTCACAAAATAATAAATTACCTTCTTTTGGAAACCTTATTGTTGCTGATATTTCTTTGACGACTACATTTAAATCGGTCAACACCTTCACCTCGTTGTTGCCTGTGTTTTGTTTTTCTTCCTTGAACCCTTTCCCGCCACATTCTGAAACTACTGGGCTTCATCTCTTTTCGCATCAAGGTAATTACCTCTTGCTCTCTGAGGTCAAACTGATCTAAAATAGCATCAAAAGGGGTTCGGTCCTCCCATGCCATTTCAATGATACGGTCGCGTTGTAATTCCGTGAGTGTACTTTTCTTTTTCATATTCAATGCTGTTTCCTTGGGTAGGTTTTATTGTATACTATTTCGATTGGGTAGGGTGTGTCTTTGCAGGATTCTACGGCTTTCTTTACGGACCAAATTATTTTTTTGAAGGTTCCATAGGATATCGCTCGCCCTTTTTCGGCTTTGCTCTAACTTGACAATTGGGGCTGGATAGGTTTGTCCAGGACGGAAACGGTATAGTACTTCTTCCATAGGCGTGATGGTCCAAGGTTGATGAACCATAGGAATGGGTAGTATTTGAAGTTCAGGCACCCACTGTTTGATAAAGTGGGCGTGGGGGTCGTGTTCCAGGCTATTCTTTACAGGATTATAGATTCGAAGGGTATTGATTCCTGTTTCACCGGCCTGCATTTGAATTTGGGGAAAGTGAATTCCAGGTTCAAAATCTAAAAATTGTTGCGCTAAAAAGGCAGAACAAGCTTGCCAGGGTTGCCACAATTGATGCACAAAGAAGGAGACTACTAAGGCGCGCATTCGAAAATTAAGGAAGCCTGTGGCTACCAAACACCGCATCGCAGCATCTACAATGGGAACTCCAGTTTGACCTTCTTCCCAAGCGCTAATTAATTCGGTTTTCTCTGGCTTCTTTAAGGCATGAAATCCTTCATTGATGCTGACAAACTCCATACGGTGTTCCATTTCAAATTTTTGAATGAAGTGGGATTGCCATCGAAGTCGAGATCCAAAGGCTCGAAGGGGAAACCGTTGCACGTCTTTTTTTTCGATTTCACTTTGCAGTCGCTGAAGCACCTGTCGAATGGATAGATTGCCATAGGCGATATAGGGAGAGAGTCGACTGCAACTTCTTCGTGCCAGATCGGGCTTGGAAATGTGCTTTTGATAGCCCGTATACCGCTCTTTGAAAAAAGAATTCATATAGGTGTGGGCGTGTTGTTCCCCTCCAGGTTGTCGTTGAGGGTGTTTTGAAGTTTGCAAGGAAACAGATTTACTAGTAGACCGAAGTGTTTTTATTTGAGAATGGGAAAAAAAGTCATTGGCTTTAGCTTCTAAGGCAAGCAGGGGTAGGTTCATCAATTGCTCCCAACGCGAAAGCCATTGTTTTCGGTGTTGCATTCCTCTGAATACTCCTTGTTGCTGGTATTCTTTCCAAGGAAACCCTTTCTTTTTGCAATACCAAGCGACTTGCGTGTCTCGTTCATAAGTGACTCTTAATCCAGTCTCTTGATGCGAATACAGTCCCTTAATCTCGACGTTTTCTTGTAAGCCTTCAAGTATTTCTAGGAAATTCCCTTTGAAACTTACTACAGCTGTTTTATAACTAAGTAGCTGGCGGTTGAGATCGACTATGGATTGTTTGATAAAGTCCCAGTGCCGATTGGAACAGTGGGGTTCTTCCAACAAGATGGGTTCAAAAACATAAAGCAGAAGTACTGGCCATTGTGCTTCAAGGGCTGCATTGAGCGCATAGTGGTCTTGGAGTCGCAAGTCTCTTTTAAGCCATACAATGCTGACGGGAGGTTTAAAAGTCATCGGGATTTAGAAGGATTTTTTCTGCTCTTTCTTTGATGGCT
>MDTB01179755.1_pt1 | contig 28125 bp, 27 predicted proteins | sample 811161 | NCBI WGS metagenome assembly MDTB01 (sample SAMN05326650, study PRJNA326480) | marine metagenome | isolation source: seawater | place: Mediterranean Sea | collected 2009
TCGTCATCACCGTGATCATCGTCATGATCTTCATCCCCATGTTCATCATCATGGTGAGCTCCAAACTCTTTTCTGTTGCTAAAGTTTCTGCCTAAAGTAACTTGTAATTCAGAACCAGAAAAATTAAAATTATTTTTCCATGAAAATGAAGAGTTCTTTAAGTCTTGATAACTTAATTCTTCTTCGTGCTCATCATGATCATCGTCATGATCTTCATCATCATCATGATCTTCATCATCATGATCATCATGCTCGTCGCCATGTTCATCTGAGTGTGGCAATCCAATGATAGACTCATCGTAGGAGTATCTAACTTCCGAGTAATAATTGTCAGATGAATAACCAAAACCTACTTTAAAATCTTTTTTCTCATAAAATGTACCTTCTACAATACCATCCGGACTTTCAAAATCTCCATTATCTTCAATTGAAGCCGCTAGTGCCAAACTATATGCACCTTTGGTCGTATTAACTTCAAGTGAATTTTTAAAACCACCATAGTTTGAGTTAAAGTAAGAATTATAACTAGCATCGTAGCCATCGTAGTTCAAAAATGATGTTGGATTAATATAAATTACTCCACCAAGAGCATCAATTCCATAGAGAACTGACATTGGACCTTTTATATATTCAATGGACTCAATTCCGGCAGATGCAATTTCTAATCCGTGTTCATCGCCCCATTGCATGTTGTCATATTTTGTGTTGTTATTGTATAATACAACTCTATTAAAGCTTAATCCGCGGATAACAGGTTTTGATATTGCGGGCCCTGTATTTATTACTGAGAGTCCAGGAATATTATCAATAGCTTTGGTTATGCTTTGGGATTTGGTAAAATTCAAATCAGCAATTGATTGTTTTTCGATTTTCAATACATTGTTCAATCTGTTTTCCATAAAAGGTGTAGATACAATGACTTCATTTAAATCTATCCCATATATAGAATCATTTGACTGTGAATGTAAATGTGTGTATGCAATTATAAAAAGGGAACCAAAAAACCCTATTATATTTTTATTCATTTTTTTAAATTTTTTTATTAAAATTATTTTTAGTTTAGTCTAAAAAGTTAGAGGGGGGGCTCTTAATAAAAAAAAGTTTATAAGTTGTTTTTTGAAATACTCTTTATTAGTATTTTTTATGTAATTAAATAAATCAATAAAAGGTTTTGAATGAATAATTACTTTATCGTAGTCATCGCTAAATAAAAACTCTAATAAACAACAGACCTCATTTTTCTCATGAAAATGAAGTGTTGAATCATAACAAGCTTCATGCTCATGATTATGAAGACTGTGGGAGTACTGAGAAAATGTTGGGTAAAAAATAAGCAAACCAAGTAAAAAACTCGATATTATCTTTGTTTTACCTGCCAGACTTGAATAAAAAACCAAAACCTATTTTTTTAAGTAATTTTTTTTCAAAGTTCCAAAATAAATTGAATTGTCCGAAAATATATGCAATAATTATTAATAAAACTTGATAAATTGGAAAAATGATTAATAGCCTAACTGGCCAGTAAAATAGTTCTGGGAAACTTTCTAAACTTAACCCAAAAAGATTCATAACAGGTGCGGATATTGCAGCTGATATTGTACCTGTAATCCCAAATACTATAAATACTAATATGAGTTGAGTTTTGGATTTTATTCCGAAACTCTCTTTAAACCTTTTCATTTTAATTATTTAACAGTTCTATTATTTGCTCTGCTAATTCAATTCCAATCCTATCTTGCGCTTCATTCGTTGCTGCGCCTATATGTGGGGTAAGAGAAATTTTCGGATGCATTAAAAGTCTAATACTTGGATTGGGTTCATTGATAAATGTGTCAAAAGCTGCAAAACTTAAGTGATTTTTATCAAGATTTTCAATTATTGCATCTTCATCAACAACACCGCCTCTTGATGCATTAATAATACCAGCTCCTTTTTTCATCATTTCAATTTCTTTTTTTCCAATGATTGGTTTTTTTTGCGATGGAGTATGTAGCGTAATAAAATCAGAGTTTTTTAAAACATCTTTAAAAGAATCGATCGTTATACTAAAATCTAAATTTTTGTTTAGTATTTCAAGGCTTAAATTAGTTGAATTTAAATTTGGATCATGTACTAAAATTTTCATTCCTACACCCAGAGCGATTCTTGCTGTTGCTTGCCCAATTCTACCAAAACCAATAATCCCAAGTGTTTTTCCACTGAGTTCAGATCCTGATGCATAATTTTTTTTGAGTTTTTTGAAATTAACGTCCCCATCTAAAGGCATATTTCTGTTAGAGTCATATAAGAATCTGACAGAACCAAATAAATGAGCAAAAACAATCTCTGCAACTGAGTTCGAAGAAGCAGCTGGTGTGTTAATAACTTTCAAACCTTTTTGTTTGGCATAATCTACATCGATGTTGTCCATTCCAACACCGCCTCTTCCAATCAATTTCAAATTTTTACAATTATCTATTAATTCTTTTCTAACTTCAGTAGCACTTCTAACAAGCAATACTTCAATATTTTTATCATTGATAAAGTTTATGAGCTGTTCTCGAGCTACATTAACTATATTAACTCTAAAACCCTTGGATTCTAATAATGTCTTGCCAGAACTAGAAATACCATCATTTGCTAGAATATTCATAACTAAGCTTTTTTTTCTAAATTTTTCATAACATCAACCAAAACTTTAACAGACTCTAATGGTAAAGCATTGTACATCGAGGCTCTATAACCACCTACTGAACGATGTCCATTTATTCCGCTCAAACCAGCTTCAAGCGCCATGCTATCAAAAGTTTCTTTTAATTTTGGCTCATTTAAGGTAAAAGTAGCATTCATCATACTTCTATCTTCTTTATTTGCAAAACCATCAAATAGTGGATTAGAATCTATTTCACTGTAAATTGTTTGAGCTTTAACTTTATTAATTTTCTCAATTGATTTAATACCTCCCTTAGACCCAAGCCACTGCAAATTTAATAAGCTTGTATAAACAGCGAAAACAGGTGGGGTATTGAACATGCTGCCCTTGTCAATGTGAACTCTATAATCTAACATTGATGGAATTTTTCTTTTTACACTTCCAAGAATTTCCTCTTTAACAACCACCAAAGTTGTTCCGGCAGGCCCCATATTTTTTTGAGCACCAGCGTATAACAAATCAAACTTTGAATAATCAATATCTCTAGAGAAAATATCAGAAGAACAATCTGCTACTAATAAAGTATTACAATCAGGCAAATTCTTGTATTGCGTTCCAAATATGGTGTTGTTAGTTGTTATGTGTAAATAATCTAAATCGGAAGGTACTCGATAACCCTTTGGAATATAGTTAAAGTTTTTATCTTCAGAAGAACAAACTTCAGTTACTTCACCAAGAATTCTTGCTTCATTTAAAGCCTTTTTGGACCAGGTACCAGTATTGCAATAACCAGATTTTTTGGACAATAAATTATATGCAACAGAAATAAATTGTAAGCTTGCCCCACCTTGTAAAAATAAAGCTTTATATCCCTTGCCTTCTAAACCTAATAAGCTAATCGATAGATTGACAGCTTCATCCATTATTTGAATAAAATCCTGACTTCTGTGGGATATTTCAATCAAAGAAAGACCAGTATTATTGTAATTAACAATTGCTTGAGAAGATTTTTCCATTACATCTGCAGGAAGTATGCATGGACCAGCGCTGAAATTATGTTTCATTTAGCAATTTTGTGCAATGTAACAAAATACGAGGTTTTATCGTGAAAAAAATTATTTAGTTTTTTAACAAAAATTCAATTGTATCAACATTATCTGCATAATCAGAAATATTAGGATTTTGTGATTCACCAAAATAAATTGAATTTTTAAATTTTTTACTGACAACACATTGAATGTAATGATTGTTATTTTCTATAAAATTATTTACCTCATTGATGTCATTATAGTTCCAATAATTTAAGGAAGCTAAAGGAGAATGAAGTGATTTTTTTTTATTTAAAATAAAAAAACCATTATCAATAATATCTTCTTTTTGCATTACCATCATTGCCTTGTTATAAATATAATTGTTGTAATAACTGTTGTGGTTAATTAGTGATTTGTAGCTGTTAATTGCTTCCAAAAGATTGTTAAAGTCATAGTTATGAGGAAAGAAAATAAAAGAAACATTTCTGCAGCCTAAACCAAAATATTGAAAAATATCTATACAAAGAAGTTTTAAATCGTTTTTAGTTTCATTTCCTAATATAACAGCAACTCCATTCCGATTCCCTCGAATAATGTTTGGATAATTTTTAAAATAATACTTGAAGTATCTACCTGTGTTGTTGCTTCCTGTCGCAATTACTTTATCAAAGTTCTCAATTTTATGTTTTTTAATAATAATTTTATTTTCAATCAACTTACTATTGGCAGAGAGATAATTAAGACAAAAAACTATCAAATGTGAATCTTCACTTGAAAGTTTTATTTCTAATTTATAGTTGCATAAAAGTCCACATATTATATCATGTAATCCTACTAATGGAATATTTCCTGCGAGCACCAATCCTAAAGTTTTCGATTGATTATTAAAATTATAATTTGATAACCATTTTTTTAATTTATCAAAACTTAAATTTTTCGACCATACCTTAAAACAGAAAATGATATTATTTTTTGTAAACCATTTGTTATGATTCGTTGCATTATGAACATATTCATCAATTAATTTTTTGTTTTTTTTATCAATTGTACCTAAGCAATATTGTTTTAAAATTTCACCAAGTGATGTAATAGATGATATAATAGTTGGATTTAATGACACGTTTTTTTATTTATTAAGTTATTTTTGTAAAGTTAATTAAACGCAATGGCTATTATAATCACTGACGACTGTATTAATTGTGGAGCTTGTGAACCTGAATGTCCGAATACTGCCATTTATGAGGGTGCTTATGATTGGAAATACTCTGATGGGACTAAACTCCAAGGCAATGTAATCCTTCCAAACGGTATAGACGTGGATGCAGGTGAATTACAAGAACCAATTTCAGACGAAGTATATTTTATTGTTCCAGATAAATGTACTGAGTGTAAAGGTTTCCACGATGAACCACAATGCGCTGCAGTTTGTCCAGTAGATTGTTGTATTCCAGATGAAAATAATATCGAAACGGAAGAGCAATTAATTGGCAAACAACGTTTTATGCACCCCGATTAATTATGAAAGCTGGTATTGTAGGTTTACCCAATGTTGGTAAATCATCTTTATTCAATTGTTTTTCAAATGCTAAAGCTCAGAGTGCAAATTTTCCATTTTGTACAATTGAACCAAATATTGGAACCGTTAATGTTCCGGATAGAAGAATTAATGTTTTAGAAAGCATAGTAAAGCCTGAAAAAGTAATTCCAGCTTGTATTGAGATTGTAGACATTGCTGGATTAGTAAGAGGAGCTAGTAAGGGAGAAGGATTAGGTAACCAGTTTTTAAGTAATATTAGAGAAACGGATGCAATAATTCATGTTCTCAGATGTTTTGATAACGAAAGAATTATTCATGTTGATGGAACAGTTGACCCTGTTAGGGACAAGGAAATTATTGACATTGAACTTCAGATGAAAGACCTCGATTCAATTAATAAAAGAATTGATAAAATTAAAAGACAAGCCCAAACTGGAGAAGATTTAGCAAAAAAAGAGCTAAATGTTCTTGAAAAAATTATAAAATCTTTAGAACGAGGAGAATCTGTAAGAAACATTAATTTGAGTGAGAAAGAATGGGAGTCATATCTTGAACCATTGAAATTAATTACAGCAAAACCCGTTTTATATGTTTGCAATGTAGATGAAAAATCTGCTATCAAAGGGAATGATTATGTTGATAAAATTATCGAATTAACCAAAAATGAAAACAGCCTAGTTTTGGTTTTAGCAGTTGCTCTAGAAGCAGATATAAATGAATTAAGAACTTATGAAGAAAGAAAAATTTTTCTTGATGATATTGGATTAAAAGAACCTGGAATAAATAAACTTATCAGAAACACATACAAACTTTTGGGGTTAGAAAATTTTTTTACAGCAGGTAAAAAAGAGGTGAGGTCTTGGACAATTAAAAACGGAACAACTGCACCAAAGGCAGCAGGAGTTATACATTCTGATTTCGAAAAAGGATTTATTAAAGCTGAAGTAATTGCATATTCAGATTTTGTAAGTTGCAGCGGAGAACAAAACGCAAGAGAATCAGGAAAGTTAAGAATTGAGGGTAAAAATTATATTGTAAAAGACGGTGATATTATTCATTTTAGATTTAATGTATAATTAATCACAAGGTCTTTATTGAACATCCTATTGCTTTTGTTGAGTTAGTTTTTGGAAGAACTCCTTCTAATAAGCTATCAACAGCATTTTCAACATATTTCATTCTTACATTTTCAGGATTTCTTGAACTGTCGTCAATTGCACCAATATATCTCACAATATTACCTTGGCTGACCTTCTCTAAAATATACACGTGGGGAGTACGAGTTGCACCAAATTTTGGATAAATTTTTTGGTTTTTGTCTTGTAAATAAGGGAATGAGAAGCCTTTATTTTTGTGGCGTGTTTTCATACTTTCAAAATCATCACCATCAATTGCCTCTGGATCATTTGGGTTAATGGCAATTACAGGATAACCTTTGTTCTTATACTTTTTATCCAAATCAATTAGTCTGTCTTCGTAAGCTATTGAATATGGACAAGTATTACAAGTAAAAACAATAATAAAACCTTGGGCATTATTATAATCAGAAAGTGAAACAAAATTTCCATCAACATTTTCTAAATAAAAATCATCAGCGTAATCACCAACTTTATAACCATTGTTACTTATATTAAAAAACAGAGATAAAAAAATTAAGACATGTACCATATATTAAAATTAAAAATTTTTTACAAGTTTAAAAAGTTCATCTTTAGTAAATGATTTTTCAAAAAATACACGCTTTTTTTTATTGTAAATTATAGTTGCTGGTAATGCCCCGCTCCAATCTGAATTTATGTCGCTAATAAAATAATTCTCATTACTATCATTTAATAGTATAACCTCAGATTGAATTTTATTTTTTTTAATAAAGGGAATTAGTCGCGAATACATATGATTTGGAAAATCTAAACTTACTAGTAAAACATCAATTACAGGATTTTTATTTAATTCTTCATAATATGGAATCTCTTTAATGCAAGGAGCACACCAAGTTGCCCAAAAATTTACAATATATGTTTTTTCACCACTTTTATTAATTAGGGGTTTTAACTCATTGTAATTCACTGTTTTAACTTCGTTTGATTGACAAAAAGAAATGTAATTAATTAGAATAAAAAAAAATAAAATCTTTTTAATTTTAGATATCATAGTAAATAAATAGTTTTAACAATTACACTTGAGTATTTGTTAATTTCTTTAACAAAAATGAATAATTATTTCAATATGTATGTTATAATTTTGGAAAATGTCCAAAATTCAATATAGCGAAGAAAATATTAGGTCATTAGACTGGAAAGAGCACATCAGAATGCGTCCAGGAATGTATATAGGGAAGCTTGGAGATGGTTCATCCCCAGATGATGGAATATATATTTTACTTAAAGAAGTTCTTGACAATAGTATAGATGAATTTGTTATGGGTTCTGGTAAAACTATTGAAATTATGATATCTGATGGAAAAGTTGCGGTCAGGGATTATGGAAGAGGTATACCGTTGGGAAAAGTTATAGATGTAGTTTCAAAAATGAATACAGGTGGAAAATATGATACCAGAGCATTTAAAAAATCTGTTGGATTAAATGGGGTTGGATGTAAAGCAGTTAATGCATTATCAAAGACGTTCTGTGTTTTTTCTGTAAGAGATGGGATGATGAAAATCGCTGAATTTGATAAAGGAGTATTAGTTGATGATATTAAACCTTCTTCAACATCAAAAAGAAAAGGAACTAAAGTCACTTTTATTCCAGATGAAATAATTTTTAAAAATTATAGATACAGACATGAATACGTTGTAAAAATGTTAAAAAACTACGTCTATTTGAATCCAGGGCTATCAATTGTTTTTAATGGGGAAAAATTTTATTCAGAAAATGGATTGAGTGACTTAATCAAAGACAATAATAATGCAGAAGATTTTCTATATCCTATAGTACATTTAAAAGGCAATGATATTGAAGTTGCAATAACACACAGCAAAACTCAGTACAATGAGGAATACTACTCTTTTGTAAACGGACAACATACTACTCAGGGAGGAACTCATCAAAATGCGTTTCGTGAATCAATTGTAAAAACCATAAGAGAGTTTTTTGGGAAACAATTCGATGCTGCAGACATAAGAAAATCTATAATTGCTGCAGTCAGTATTAAAGTAATGGAGCCTGTTTTTGAGTCACAAACCAAAACGAAATTAGGATCAACAGAAATGGGTGAGGGGATGCCAACGGTAAGATCATATATCAATGAATTTGTTGGAAAACAATTGGATAATTTTCTTCACAAAAATGGGCACCATTCAGAGTTGTTACAAAAGAAAATTTTGCAAGCTGAAAAAGAAAGAAAAGAACTCTCTGGTATCCGTAAACTTGCTAGAGAAAGAGCAAAAAAAGCAAGTATTCACAATAAAAAATTAAGAGATTGCAGAATTCATCTTGACGATATTAAAAAAGATCGACGTTTAGAATCAACTCTATTTATTACTGAGGGAGATTCGGCAAGTGGATCAATAACAAAATCTCGAGATGTAAATACACAAGCAGTTTTTAGTTTAAGAGGCAAACCACTTAATTCCTACGGAATGACAAAAAAAATTGTTTATGAAAACGAGGAATTCAATTTATTACAAGCGGCATTAAATATTGAGGAGAGTATTGAAAACTTAAGATATAACAATATTGTAATTGCTACTGATGCTGATGTTGACGGAATGCATATTCGACTACTTTTAATAACTTTTTTTCTACAATTTTTTCCTGAGTTAATTAAGGAGGGTCACCTCTACATTTTACAAACACCATTGTTTAGAGTAAGAAGTAAAAAGGAAACTATTTATTGCTATTCCGATCTTGAAAAAATAAAGGCAATAGATAAATTAGGTAAGCAAACTGAAATTACAAGATTTAAAGGACTTGGCGAAATATCTCCTGATGAGTTTAAATATTTTATTGGAGATAATATTAGATTGGATCCTGTAATGCTTGATAAAAATATGACTGTTGAGGAACTATTGTCATTTTATATGGGTAAAAATACTCCTGTAAGGCAAGAATTTATAATAAATAATTTAAAAATTGTAATGGATAAAGTAGAATGATTGACTCCAACGAAATTCCATCTAGTGAGGATAAAATAGTTCGGGTTACAGGAATGTACAAAGACTGGTTTTTAGATTATGCTTCATATGTAATTCTCGAACGAGCTGTACCTGCGATAGACGACGGCTTCAAGCCTGTTCAACGAAGAATTTTACATTCAATGAAAGATTTGGATGACGGACGTTACAATAAAGTTGCAAATATTGTTGGTCACACGATGCAATATCATCCGCATGGAGATGCATCAATTTCTGATGCAATCGTACAATTAGGTCAAAAAGATATTCTAATTGATACGCAGGGAAACTGGGGAAATATTTTAACTGGTGACTCTGCAGCTGCATCAAGATATATTGAAGCTAGATTATCAAAATTTGCATTAGATGTTGTTTTTAGCCCAAAAGTTACAGAATGGCAACAATCTTACGATGGAAGAAAAAAAGAACCTGTTCATTTGCCGGTAAAGTTTCCAATGTTGCTAGCTCAAGGCGGTGAAGGAATTGCAGTAGGGCTATCTACAAAAATTCTCCCACATAATTTTATTGAACTTATTGATTGTTCCATTAAACACCTTAGAGGGAAAAAATTTAAATTAATGCCCGACTTTCCAACAGGTGGTATTATGGATGCCACAAATTACAATGATGGCATTAGGGGAGGTAAATTAAGGATTAGAGCTAAAATCAAGGTTGTTGATAAACATACCCTTAAAATTTCAGAAATCCCTTACTCAACAACAACAACTTCCTTAATTGATTCTATATTAAAGGCGAATGATAAAGGAAAAATTAAAATTAGAAAAATTGAAGACAATACTGCCGCAAAAGTTGAAATAATGGTTCACTTGCCGTCTAATGTATCACCTGATAAATCAATTGATGCTTTATACGCATTTACATCATGTGAAACATCTATATCTCCACTTGGTTGTATTATTGATAATAATAAACCAAATTTTATTGGAGTCAGTGAAATGCTTATACGATCCACTGGATATACACTCGATTTATTGAAAGCAGAACTTTTAGTTAGAAAAAATGAATTAAATGCTTTGCTACATACATCAATTTTAGAAAGAATTTTCATTGAAAATAGAATTTATAGACATATTGAGGAACTTGAAAATTGGGAGGAGGTAATTCTTGTTATTAGGAAGGGACTTTCACTATTTACCAATGAAATTGTTAAAAAAGAAATAAATGACGACGACATTATCAAATTAACAGAAATTAAAATTAAAAGAATAACAAAATTCGACATTGAAAAAGAATCAAAAAAAATTGAAAATATTAGAGAGCAATTAAAAAATATTCATAACGACTTAGATAATCTTGTAGAATTTGCAATCAATTATTTCAAAGATTTGAAAAAAAATTACGGAAATGGCAGAGATCGTAAAACAGAAATTAAAATTTTCGATGATGTTGATGCAAAAAAAGTTGTATCTAGAAATACAAAGCTATACGTAAATAGGGAGGAAGGGTTTATTGGAACTTCCCTGCGCAAAGAAGAATATGTTTGCGATTGTTCAGATATTGATGACATCATAGCATTCACTAAAGAAGGGAAAATGATTGTAACTAAAGTTGATAACAAAGTTTTTATCGGTAAAAATATAATTCATATCAATGTCTTCAAGAAAAAAGATAAAAGAACTATATATAATATGATTTATCAAGATGGCAGAGGAGGGACGAGCTATATCAAAAGATTTCCTGTGACCGGAATTACAAGAGACAAAATTTACGATCTCACCAATGGAAATCCTAATTCTAAAGTTCATTATTTTTCTGCTAACCCTAATGGAGAAGCTGAAATAGTAAAAATTAATTTAAAGCAAACAGGTTCGATTAAAAAAATTAGTTGGGACTTAGATTTTGCAGACTTAGATATTAAAAGCAGGGGGGTTCGAGGAAATACAGTAACAAAATACATCGTCAAAAAAATTGATTTTAAAGAAGAGGGAGTTTCAACGCTAAAACCAAGAAATATTTGGTTTGATGATAATGTTAATAGGCTAAATACAGAATCAAGGGGAAGGTTGATTGGTGCTTTTAAGGGCGAAGACAGAATTGTTACTGTAACAAAGTCTGGAGTTATTAAAACTCAGATACCTGATATGTCACTTCATTTTGAAGATGATTTATTATTAATTGATAAATGGATCCCTGAAAAACCGTTTTCAACAATATATTATGATATTAAAAATGAGATATATTTTGGAAAAAGATTTGTTGTTGAAAACCCTGACAAACAAGAAGTGTTTATTAATAAAAAAACCAAATCAGAGCTCGTCTGGTTTTGCAACGACTGGAGACCAGTAATTGAGGTTTCATATTACAAATTAAGAGGGCAGAGTACGATAGAACCCCAAAAAATGAATTTTGATGAATTTATAAATATTAAAGGAATTAATGCAATTGGAAATCAATTTTCAAAAAATAAAATTAAATCTATTGCTACTCTAAACCCATTACCTTATGAACATGATGGTAATGTAGAACCAAAAGATTTAGAGGTTGACGCTGATAAAGTAAGTTCTGAAAACATATCTAATAATCAAACTAGTTTAAATCTATAGTTTAGTCACTAATTTTAGTAACTACACCTCTCTGTTTGTTGGAAATGTCTCCCACAATATTATACTCAAAAGTATAAGTATCAGCAGATGTAGAAATAATTTTTATTTGAATGGCCTTAGAATCTTGAAAATTGACTGGATTCATTTTCCTAACGATACATTCACATTCACTTATCCACTTAACTGAAGATGTATCAGGGATTTTTGAAAAGTAATCAATTTCGATATCATCAACTCTTGTAAAATTTGTTGTGATTGTGTCTCCAAGAACGATTGTCTGAAATAAAAAGTTTCCGTAATGAAATTTTTTACAATCTCTTTCTGGAGTAAAGCAAGAAATTATAAATATTGTAATAAAAAAATAAATATAATTTCTTCTCATTGTAAAAGATATTTTAAATTAATTATTATAAATCTTGAATTTACCATCGCTGTAGAAAATAATTACTTTTTCAACATTAGGAGATTTAAGCAAATTAGATTTGGTTGATAAATCATTGGTTGAATATAAGGCATCATTACTTAATTCACTAAAAGTTTTAGTGTTGGAAGTTGTCTTACCGAATAATAACCAATCTGAAGACAAATAGGGGAATGAATTTATTATTTTAATGACTAAATCTAAACTGGGCTTATTTCTGCCAGATATTATATGAGAAATAGATGATCTTTGAACTCCAATTTTATTTGCAAAAGTTGATGAATTAAGCTCATTATCTTTAATAATTTTTTTAATCCTTTCAGAAATACTCATGTATACAAATGTAAATAATTTATGATATCAATTGAAATTAATTTAAAAAATTACTGAAATATTATCTAAAATATATAATTTTTTACTTCATATTATGATTATTATATATTCATTATCAAGTATTTATATATAAATTGTAATTTTTATGTATACAGATGTAATTTTTTTGACTTAAAAAGTAAAATATCCAATTATGAGTATAGTTATGTGAACATCATTGTTTTTAAATTTGTGCAATGGATTTTTTACTGACTTACAATAATTTTAAATCTAAAGATTTTAAAAATCGTTTCCTGAATGTTTCATCTATTAACAAAGTGTATAATTTATTTTCTGCAAAAATTATTGGATATTCTGTAAACAAAATACCCATCAAAGTTATTTCCATTGGCAATGGGAATATTAAAATTTTAATTTGGTCACAAATGCATGGGAATGAAACTACATCCACAAAGGCATTAATTGATTTTATTTATTTTTTAAACAACAATACTTATCTAAATTCATGTTTTACTTTTAAAATAATACCCATTCTTAATCCTGATGGTGCAGAAACTTATTCTAGATTTAATGCAAATAAAATAGATTTAAATCGTGACGCAAAAAAACAATCCCAACCGGAATCTAAAGCACTAATAGAATTATATAATAATTTTAAGCCTGATTTTTGCTATAACCTACACGATCAAAAAACTTTATATAACATAAATAACTTACCTGCTGTTACGTCATTTTTATCTCCTTCAGTAAATAAAGAAAAAACAATAGATAGCATTAGAAAAAAATCTATGGGAGTTATTGGATACATTTATAAGAATTTAAAAAATCATATACCTGGTAAAATTGGATTGTACAATGACAATTTTAATTTAAATTGTTTTGGTGATTATTTACAATTTTCGGGGACTCCAACGATTTTATTTGAAACTGGTCAAGATAAAAACAACTACTCAAGAGAAGAATCTAGAAAATGGATTTCATTTTCATTATACTTATCAAGTATTTGTATTTCAAATAATTGTTATGATTTTGAATCTTATAAACAGATTCCAATTCAGAATAACCTCTACTGCGATTTATTATTGCGAAATATTAAAATTGATGAGTTAGTACAGGACATAATCATTGAATATAAAGAAGTTTTACACAACAATAAAGTGATTTTTGTTCCAATAATTAAAAATATTGGATTTTTTGATAAAATTTTTGCACATAAAACAATAATTCTTGATAAAAATATAAAGAATGAAAAAATCAAAATATCTATTGGTGATGATGCAACAAAACTTCTCAAATACTTTAATATTTCTATAAATTTATAATTTTATTAATCTTTTTTTAACAAAAAAATAAATTTATTTACGTTTCTTTGTAAAAAATTAATAATGACAAAAATTAAACTAGACAACCTCGATCATCAAATTCTTGACATACTAATTGATAATACAAGAACACCTTTTACCGACATTGCCAAAAGACTTCTGATTTCAGCAGGAACTGTGCACGTTAGAGTTAAAAAAATGGAAGAAGCTGGATTAATAAAAGGTTCATCTTTGACACTCGATTACAATAAAATGGGGTATTCCTTTATAGCTTATGTTGGAATTTATTTAGAAAAAACTCATCAAACAAAATATGTCCTTGAACGTCTTAAAGAAATTCCGTACGTTACAGTTGCACACATTACAACAGGAAAATTCAATATCTATTGTAAAGTAAGAGCAAAAACAACTGAGCACGCAAAAGAAATTATATTCAAAATTGATGATATTGACGGCATTTTGAGAACCGAAACTATGATATCATTAGAAGAAAGCATTAATGACAAAAAAAGATTGATGCACACGATATTTAATGATCTTTAAAACAAGCTGTGTTACCAAAAAAACTTGAACGTTTTAACGACAATGTATTAACAAAGTTTCTTCTATACGACAGTATTTTTTCTTCATTACCATACTCTAAAATAAAAAATACTTCTAATCTCTTGCCTCTTTTTTCTGAACATTGTAAAGAATGCTTCGAAAAAAATCTAAATCCTGAAGTAATAGTTGAAACTTTTTTTGATAAGTTTTATCCGGATTCTTCATTTAAAGAAAAGGTTGATTTATTGTTTAGATTTATTCAATTTATAGAGAGAAGAGTTGTTTTATTTGATGCTGTTGAAGAGTCTGCATTTAATTATGTTAATAACATGAGTGGAGTTGGAACATTGAGAAATTTAAAGGAACAATGCGAATCAAAACAAATAAAATCTGACCTTAAAAAAGTTTTAAATGAAATTAAAATTAAGCCAGTTTTAACAGCTCATCCAACTCAATTCTATCCTGGCTCTGTTCTTGGAATTATTACAGATTTGTGTGAGGCGATTAAAAATAATGAGCTTAAGAAAATTAGACTATTATTAGAACAACTTGGAAGAACACCTTTTTTTAAGAAAAAGAAACCAACCCCTTTGGATGAAGCACGAAGTTTAATATGGTATTTGTCAAATGTTTTTTATTATTCTATTGGTGATATTCAGTCTTACATCCAAAGACAAATTTTTCAGGGTGAAAGCCTGGCAAATAATATTATATCACTGGGTTTTTGGCCAGGTGGAGATCGTGATGGAAATCCTTATGTTACTACTCAAATTACTTTAAAAACAGCTCAATTACTGAGAAACAGCATAATTAGAAACTACTATAGAGACATAAGAAAGCTAAGAAGAAGACTTACATTTCGTGGAATTGAGGAAAAAATTATTGATATAGAATCTAAGCTCTATGAAAGTATTTTGAGCAATTCGAAAATCCAACCTAAAATAACTTTAAATAATCTAAAAACATCATTGAATTCTATTTTAAAAACAGTTCAAAATGATTACGGTGGACTTTTTTCCGATGATATTAAGAAATTAATATTAAAAGTTAATTTGTTTGGCTACCATTTTGCTAGTCTAGACATCAGACAAGACTCAAGGGTACATCAAGATGTCTTTTCAAAGATTTTAAAATTTGTTTTAAAAAATAATTTATCAAAATCAGATTTTAACTACTACAAAGAAACTGAAGATAAAAAAATTGATTTTTTAACAGGCCTCGAGGGTGATATTAAGCCTGAAGAATTTGAGGACGATAATGTAGTGAAAACCTTGAATTCTATTAGAGCTATTAAACAAATCCAAGAAAATAATGGTGAAATCGGTTGTAATAGATACATAATTAGTAATAATCAAACAGCAATAAATATTTTTGAAGTTTATGCTATGATTAAATTAAGTGGTTTTGAATTACCAAAAATTGATATAGTACCACTCTTTGAAACTATTCCAGATTTAGAAATAGCTGAAAGTGTTATGGAAAAAGTTTACACCAATAGTTTTTACAGAAAACATTTAAAAACTAGAGGAAATAAACAAATTATAATGTTAGGTTTTTCTGATGGAACTAAAGACGGTGGATATTTGACCGCCAACTGGAGTATTTATAAGGCCAAAGAAAAACTCACTAAAATTTCTCGCAAATACAACATAGACATATCATTTTTTGATGGCAGAGGTGGACCACCTGCAAGAGGTGGGGGTAACACGAACCAGTTCTACTCATCATTAGGAAAACAAATTCAAGCTGATGAAATTCAGCTAACTGTACAGGGGCAAACAATAAGTTCAAATTTTGGAACTTTACAGTCTTGCAGATATAATTTAGAACAACTGCTTAGCGCTAGCGTAAACAACAAACTATTCGACTCAAACAGTCATTTTATCGATGATGAAGATAGAGAAACTTTTAATGTAATTTCAAAAATTAGTCACCAAGCTTATAATGATTTTAAATCTCACCCTAAGTTTTTACCATACCTAGAAAATATGAGTACTTTGAAATTTTATGCTAAAACAAATATTGGAAGTAGACCTTCAAAGAGAAAATCTTCCGAATCATTTGATTTCACATCCCTTCGCGCAATTCCTTTTGTAGGAAGCTGGAGTCAATTAAAACAAAATGTTCCAGGCTTCTATGGAGTTGGTTATGCGCTTGAAAAACTTAATATAGATGGAAAATTCGAAAAGGCTGAAAGACTTTACAATAATAATTTGTTTTTTAGAACACTTATTTCAAACTCGATGATGAGCTTAGAAAAATCGTTTTTTAAATTAACAGATTATATGAAAAATGATGAAGAGTTCGGTGGATTTTGGAATTTGATTTATAATGAATATTTACGTACGAAAAAATATATTTTGAAATTAACTAAACTTAATAATTTAATGGAAGATCAACCTACAGGTAAAGCTTCAATTAAGATTAGAGAAGAAATTGTATTACCCTTACTTACAATACAACAATACGCTCTAATAAAACTTCAAAAAAATAGCAACGTCAGCAATAAAGAAAAAGAAATTTTTGAAAAAATTGTTACTAGATCCCTATTTGGTAATATTAACGCTTCTAGAAATTCAGCTTAGGAATCATAATAATCAAATGACTTTAAAACAGATTTTTCACTGACTTTTACGTCCCATATCGAATTCCCAATTTTTGTAAGTAATACAAAATTCAAATTATTGTCAAGATTTTTTTTATCATGTTTTACAATATTTAATATTTCATTGACTGATTTTTTATCAAATTCTATTTTTGGAAATATATTACTAAATATTTTTTTTACAAGAAGAGCATCTGTTTCATTAAAACCGCAATACTTTATAGATAAAAATGATTCTAAAATCATTCCTATAGAAATTGCCTCGCCATGTAATAATGTGTTTTTTGGGCCTTTCAATAGAAAATAAGTTTCAATAGCATGTCCCAATGTATGCCCAAAATTTAATATTTTTCTATAACCGAATTCATTCATGTCTTTGTTCACAATTTTTGATTTAATTTCCAAGGATTTTTTAATATAATTAGATACATGTTCTTTCTTAATAAAAGACGAAATTTTGGAGAAATATTTTTTTTCTGCAATTAGTCCATGTTTAAGCATTTCTGAGTAACCGCTCTTGTATTGTCTGTCATCCAACGTTTTTAAAAAAAAAGTATCTAAAATTGTAAACACAGGTTCTTTAAATACACCCAGCTGATTTTTAATTAAATTAAAATCAATTCCAGTTTTTCCTCCTACAGAAGCATCAACCATGCATAAAAGAGAAGTTGGGATATTTACAAAGTCAATCCCTCGCTTAAATACAGATGCCGTGAATCCTCCAATATCAGTTACTACACCTCCACCAAGATTAATCATAAGACTTTTTCTATCAGCACCATTATTTGTCAAAAATTTCCAAATTTTATTACAGGTATCAATATTTTTATTTTTTTCTCCTTCTTTAATTACAATTAAATTAAAATCAAAATCCACATTTGATTTGAAGTATGGCAGACAGTGATTATTGGTATTCGAATCAACCAAAACAAAAAGTTTGGTGTAATTGCTTTTTAGTATTGCTTTATTTAAAAAAGACCAACCTTCTTCACCAAAATAAATTACACTATTTAAAGTTTTAATATTCATAATATAAAGCGAAATTACTGTATTTAAATTTTATATTTATAATCGATTTTTATTAAAAATTAGATTTAAAATTAAAGCTGTTAAAAAATTATATCCAAACAAAACAATTGATGAACTCAGGTCATCTTTATTGTTATTCTATTTATTGGAGAGTTCTACTATTATACTCATTGCTTTACAAATTTGGAAAATTTTAAATTTTTTTAAAATTCCATTAAAACCATTAATTAGTTTAACAGGGTACAATCAGTTCTGTGCTGGAGAAACTATCAAGGAATGCAATCATGTTGCAGAAAAATTAGAAAGATTTGGTGTTTATTCAGTCTTTGACTACACCAATGAACATTCGTTTTTTGAGTATGATTTTGAAAAAAATCTTGAATCAATTGTTAATACAATCAAATATCAAAAAAAAAGTAATAAGTTAAATTTTTCAGTTGTAAAACCTTCCTCTATTGGTCATTTTTTGATTTATGAAAAAAAATCCCAGAACGTTTACTTGAGCGAAAGTGATGTTGAAAAGTGGAATAAAATTTTAAAGAGGTTTGATATTCTTGCAAAACATGCTGAAATTTCAAATGTAGTTTTGATGATTGACTCGGAGGAAAGTTGGATTCAAAGCGCTATTGACGAAATTATAATTTCATTAATGAAAAAATACAACAACAAAAAAGTTGTAGTTGCAACAACAATACAATTATATTTAAAAAATAGAGATAACTATTACAGAGAACATTTAAAAAAATCCCAAGAACTGAATTTTATTTATGCTGTAAAAATTGTTCGTGGTGCATACATGCAAAAAGAAACCAAAAGATCAAAAAAACTAGGAATTGATAATCCCATATGTTCATCAAAAAATGTTACAGACAAGCAATTTCGAAATGCAATTAAAATTGGGATTAAAAACTCAAAAAAACATCTTTGTATAATAGCAACACACAACGAAGATGATATTCACTACACAATAAGATTGTGTAAAAAGCTAAAAATTAAAGTTCAAAACAATAATATCTGGTTTAGTCAACTTTATGGAATGAGAGACTATATTTCCTTTTCGCTATCATCAAGAAAAATAAATGTATTAAAATATATTCCATTTGGTCCATTAAATTTATCAGTTCCTTATTTAATTAGAAGAGCGATTGAAAATAGTTCTGTAAAAAAGCAATTAAGAAAGGAAAGAAAAATGATAAAATATGAAATAAAAAAAAGAAAATTTATTTCATAAAAAAAGCATTATAATCACAATTTTTCACAAAATAAAAATAACTATTGTATGAAAAATTATACACATCACAACTATCTGCGTTAATTGTACTTTTTCTAAAAATAATTTTTGATTTCATAAACCAATTAATTGTATCTGTAGGTATTTCAATATTATTTTGAAAAACCCAATCCTTCTCCAAAATATCATTTTTTACACGGGATGAGGGAGAATAATTACATTGTGTCTTTTTCCCCCCAAATATGAAAAAAAGAAAAAATAAACCAATTGTAAAACCAAATAGATAATATGTTAACCTTTTGAAAAAAGTCATTTAAAAATAATTTTTCTAACAGTTTCTTCAACAATTTTAAATTCAAATAAGTGATAATCATTTGAAAAAACATCAATTACTTGCTCAGGCCATTCAATAAAACAATATTCTGCTTGGGCTATATAATCTAAAAATCCTATATCAAACAATTCATCAATGGTTTTAATTCTGTATAAATCCATGTGAAAACCAATTTTTTTACCAAAATTAATTTCATTAACAATACTAAAAGTAGGACTGGAAATTATACTTGTACAACCTAAAAACTTTGATAATGATTTTACAAAAGTTGTTTTTCCTGACCCCATACATCCAGATAACAAAATATTTTTATGTACAATTTTTTTTGAAATTTTTTTTGCAAAATTTTCTATGTCATCCAAGCTTACATATTGCTCTTCTTTCATGAGATTTATTTTGGAGAAAAAAATGAAAAAGGTATGCACATCTCTTGCAATGATATTCCACCGTGTTGATAAGTATTTTTATAGTATTTAACAAAATGATTATAATTAGATGGATAAATTAAATATTGATTTGATTTAGCAAAAACATAAGAACTGCTCAAATTAATTGATGGTAAACCGATTTTATCAGGATGATTTTCCATATATATATTTTTATCATCAGATTTTAATCTTCTTCCTGTTTTATAACGAATATTTGAACTAGAGTCTCTATCTCCAATGATTTTTGATGGAGTTTCAACATTAATAGTTCCATGATCTGTAGTTATAATTAAATTATAATCTTTTTCACTAGCTAATTTTATTATTTCATATAAAGATGAATTTAAAAACCAACTTTTGGTTAATGAGCGATATGCTTTATCTGTACTTGCTAATTCTTTAATAACTTCCATTTCAGTTTTGGAATGAGAAATCATATCTACGAAATTATAAACCAAAACACTTAAATCATAAATATTTTCATTATTTAAAAAATCCAAAAAAGTATGTGATTGTTCTGGCTTGTTAATTTTAGTATAAGATGTTTTTAAATTAATATTTAAATTTTTTATTTGATTTTCTAAAAAATCTTTTTCAAATAAATTTTTTCCACCAGTCTCGTTGTCATTTTTCCACCACTCAGGGTGCTTTTTAAACATTTCTATAGGTAACATTCCAGAAAAGAAAGAATTTCTTGAGTACTGAGTTGTTGTAGGAAGTATGCTTAGATAGGGGGTTTCTTCAATTAATTTAAAATGAGTTAAAATTTTTGGAAGTATTACTTTGTACTGATCGTATCTTAAATTATCTATTAATATAAGTAGTGTACGCTTATTTTTTATGATTTTAGGAACAACCAATCTTTTAAATGCAGTGTTAGATAAAATTTCATTTTTGTCATCAGCAATCATATTAGCATAATTATTTTGAATGAATTTTGAAAAACCATTATTTGATTCATTTTTTTGAAAACTGAAAATTTCGTGAAGTTCAGGAGAGTTGATTTCATCTAATTCAAGCTCCCAATACAATATTTTTTTATAAATTTTTTTCCATTCCAAAACTGAGCTAGCATTTAAAATTTTAGTATTTAATTCTTGAAATGATTTTCTGTATGAATCTATTGTCTTGTCAGCAACAAATTTTGTTGATTCGAGGATTTTTTTTAAAGAAATCAGTATTTGGTTTGGATTTACAGGTTTAATCAAGTAATCAGTGATTTTAGATCCAATTGCCTCCTCCATAATATTTTCTTGTTCACTTTTTGTAACCATAACAACTGGAAGACTAGGCTTGTTTTCTTTTATTATTTCTAAAACTTCAATACCAGACATTCCAGGCATATTTTCATCAAGTAAAACCAAATCATAATTATTTTTCTTTAAGAGTGATATAGCATCAATTCCATTATGACATGTATCTAACTCATAACCTTTTTTTTCAAGAAATAAAACGTGAGGTTGTAACAATTCAACTTCGTCGTCAACCCACAATAAGTTTTTTTTATTCATGTATATAAAATTTACTTATTATCATAAATTTTATTGTAAACTTACAAATTTCAGATTCCAAAATAGGAATGATTATTTTACTTAATTTTGCAAAATGAAATTTACTGCATCTCAAATTGCTGAATTTGTTTCAGGTATTGTTGAAGGAGATAAGGGAGTAAAAATTGATAAACTTTCTAAAATTGAGGAGGGTGATAAGGGAAGTTTAACTTTCCTAGGTAATCCCAAATACAATTCTTATTTGTATACAACTAAATCTTCGATTACAATAGTTAATAAAGACTTTGTTGCTGAAAAGCCATACAAAACTACTTTAGTAAGGGTTTCTGACCCCTATGCGGCTTTTTCCAAACTTCTTAATAAATACAATCATATTAAGATAAATAAAAGTGGAATTTCAAAAACTGCAATAATATCAGAAAAATCGAATGTTTCAGAGGATTCATACATTGGTGATTTTGTTGTAATTGGAGAAGGAACAAAAATTAAAAACAAATGCGAAATTCGCTCTAATGTTTTTATTGGCAATAATGTATGTATAGGAAAAAACACTTCGATTCATTCGGGTACTAGAATTTTGGATAACACCGTAATAGGAGAAAACTGTGAAATTCATAATAATGTAGTTATTGGAGCAGACGGATTTGGTTGGTCTGTAAATAAAAAAGGTGAATATGAAAAAGTTCCTCAAACTGGAAATGTGATTATTGGAAATAATGTGGACATTGGTGCTAACACAACAATTGACAGAGCAACACTAGGCTCAACTAAAATAAATGACGGAGTAAAACTCGATAATTTAATTCAAATTGCGCATAATGTTGAAATTGGGAAAAATACTGTAATTGCAGCTCAGTCTGGAGTTGCGGGTTCAACAAAAATTGGAAAAAACTGTAAAATTGGGGGGCAGGTTGGAATAAGTGGTCACTTAAATATTGGTGATGGAGTTAGCATACAGGCAAAATCTGGTGTTTTAAAAAATGTTACTTCTGGTAAAAAATTTATGGGTTATCCTGCTTTTGATTATATGTCTTTTAATAAATCATATGTTCATTTTAAGAATTTAGGTAAGTATATCAAGGAACTAGATGTATTAAAAAATATCATTAATGAGAAAGAATAACCAAACTACAATTGTAAAGCCAGTTAAACTAAGCGGAGTTGGAATTCACTCTGGAAGAAAAGTTCAATTAACATTTAAACCTGCTGCAGCAAATTTTGGATATGCTTTTTGCAGAACTGACTTAGAAGGCAAACCTATAATTGAAGCTGATGCTAACTTAGTTGTTAACACTAAGAGAGGTACAAATCTTCAAAAAAATGGAGTAAATATTCAAACCTCAGAGCATGTTTTAGCTGCACTTGTAGGTTTAGAAATCGATAATGTTTTAATTGAGTTAAATTCTCCTGAGCCTCCGATAATGGATGGTTCTGCCAAGTTTTTTGTTGAAGCACTTCTAAATGCTGGAATTGAGGAGCTAGATGTACCCAGATATGAATATATTGTTGAGCAAAATATATCATATTTTGATGAGGAAAGTGGAAGTGAAATTACTATTATCCCATCAAAAAATTATCAAGTTACATCAATGGTTGATTTTGGTACCAAAGTTCTGGGTACTCAAAATGCAACTATGAAAGATATTAGCGACTTTAAAGATAATTTTGCAAACGCTAGAACCTTCAGTTTTTTACATGAGATAGAGTCATTATTAGAAAATGGTTTAATAAAAGGGGGGGATTTAAATAATGCTATAGTATATGTTGATAAAAAACTATCAAAAAATACAATGGAGAAACTATGTAAGGCATTCAATAGGAATTCAATTTCTGTGACACCAAATGGAATTTTGGATAATTTAACGCTCAAATATCCAAACGAGGCTGCTAGGCACAAATTACTGGATGTTGTTGGTGATTTAGCCTTAGTTGGTTGTAGAATAAAAGGAAAAGTTATTGCAAACAAACCAGGTCATCATGTAAATACACAATTTGCAAAAAAACTATCAAAAATCATAAAACAAAACAAAAGAAATAGGGTTCCGAACTATGATTTAAATTCAAAACCATTAATGGATGTAAACCAAATTATGAATGTAATTCCACATCGTCATCCTTTTTTACTTGTTGATAAAATCATTGAATTAAGTGATAAACATATTGTTGGAGTGAAATCGGTTTCTATGAATGAACCATATTTTAAAGGACATTTTCCTGGTCTACCTGTTATGCCTGGTGTCTTACAAATTGAAGCGATGGCTCAAGCTGGAGGAGTATTGGTTTTAAACACTGTTCCAGATCCGGAAAATTATATTACTTTTTTTATGAAAATTGAAAATGCTAAATTTAAAAATCCTGTTGTTCCAGGCGATACTTTAGTTTTCAAATTAGAATTATTGTCTCCAATTAGAAGAGGTATTTGCCATATGCAAGCAACTGCTTTTTGTAGAGATAAAATAATTACTGAAGCAGAAATGATGGCCCAAATAGTAAGAAAAGATCAAGCGAAACTTAAACTATGAATCAACCACTTTCATACGTACACCCAGATGCAATAATTGCTAAAAATGTTGTGATTGAACCTTTTACTACTATTGATAAAAATGTTAAGATTGGACAAGGAAGTTGGATTGGTCCTAACGTAACAATTATGGAGGGTACGAGAATTGGAAAAAATTGCAACATATTTCCTGGTGCTATTATTGGTGCGGTACCACAAGACTTAAAATTTAAAGGGGAAAAAACAACAGCTGAAATAGGAGATAATACAACAATTAGAGAATGTGTTACTATTAATCGTGGCACACTATCAAGGGGTAAGACTACTTTAGGCTCGAATTGTCTTGTTATGGCATACTCTCATATAGCTCACGACTGCTTTGTGGGAAACAATTGTATATTCTCAAACAATAGTACTTTGGCAGGTGATGTTACAGTTGGAGAATACGTAATTCTGGCAGGTATGACCGCTGTTCATCAATTTTGCTCAATTGGAAGTCACGCATTTGTTGCAGGGGGTTCTTTAGTTAGAAAAGATATTCCACCTTTTGTTAAAGCAGCTAGAGAACCATTATCATATGCTGGAATCAACTCCGTAGGACTTCGTAGAAGAGGATTTACCCCCGAAAAAATTAAGGAAATACAAGATATTTATAGAATATTATACCAAAAAAATCTTAACAATACGCAAGCAACTCAAATCATTGAGGCTGAAATGGAGGCATCAACAGAGCGTGATGATATTTTATTATTTATAAGAGAATCTCAAAGAGGAATTATGAAAGGTTATATTCAAAATTAATGGCTACAACTTCAGATATAAGAAAAGGGCTTTGCATAAATTATAACAATGATATTTATAAAATTATTGAATTTCTTCACGTCAAGCCGGGAAAAGGACCTGCTTTTGTTAGAACTAAACTTAAAAGTTTGACTAATGGAAAAGTTATTGATAATACTTTTTCAGCTGGACATAAAATTGATGACGTTAGAGTTGAAACGCGTAAATTTCAATTTCTTTACTCTGATGGTGAAACATTTCATTTTATGAACATAGAAGATTATAATCAAATCGAATTGAATAAAAAAATATTAGAGTACGATTCGTTATTAAAAGAAGGTGAGATTGTAACTGTCATGACTAATATGGAAGATAATAATCCCTTATCAGTCGAAATGCCTTCAAGTGTAATTCTAAAAATAATTCACACTGAACCAGGAGTAAAAGGTAATACTGCAACAAACGCAACAAAACCTGCAAAAACTGAAACTGGAGCTGTAATTAATGTTCCTTTATTTGTTAATGAAGGAGACCAGATAAAAATTGAAACGAGTTCCGGAAAATACATAGAAAGAGTAAAATAACGTGAGTATAATAGTTGATAAAAAATCTAAAGTAATTGTTCAAGGTTTCACTGGAAACGAGGGTAGTTTTCACTCAAAACAAATGCTTGAATATGGGACAAATATTGTAGGAGGTGTTACACCTGGAAAAGGAGGTCAAAAACATTTAGAAAAACCTATATTTAATACCGTAAGTGAAGCCGTTGAAGTAACCGGAGCAAATACCTCAATAATTTTTGTACCTCCAGCTTTTGCGGCTGATGCCATAATGGAAGCTGCTAACGCAACAATCAAAGTAATTATTACTATAACAGAAGGTATTCCTATTAATGATATGATAAGGGTTCGTGCTTTTGTAAAACAAAAAAAATGCATATTGGTTGGACCAAACTGTCCTGGTGTAATTACTCCAAATGAGGCTAAAGTTGGTATTATGCCTGGATTTGTATTTAAAAAAGGAAATGTAGGTATAGTTTCGAAATCTGGAACACTCACATATGAGGCTGCAGATCAAGTTGTTAAAGAGGGCTTGGGAATTAGTACTGCAATTGGAATTGGAGGTGATCCTATTATCGGAACAACCATTCTTGATGCTGTAAAAATGTTCATGGATGATGATTTAACAGATTGTATTGTTATTATTGGTGAAATAGGAGGTCAACAAGAGGTTGAAGCTGCTAAATGGATTAAAAACAATGGAAACTTAAAGCCAGTTGTCGGATTTATTGCCGGAGAAACTGCGCCAAAAGGACGCACTATGGGCCATGCAGGTGCTATTGTTGGAGGAGATGATGATACGGCTCAATCAAAAAAAAGAAATTTAAGAGAGTGTGGTATAAAAGTTGTCGATTCACCAGCTTTAATAGGTGATACAGTAAAAAAAAATCTAAATCATGAGTGATGTAAAAAATTTAAATGTAATTATTACTGGTGCGAGTCGGGGAATAGGAAAAGGGATTGCTTTGGCATTCGCTAAGAATGGGGCTAATATAGCTTTCACTTACAGCTCATCACTTGAAGCAGCATTAAATTTAGAAAAACAACTAAATTCATATGGAATAATGGCAAAATCATATAAATCAGATGCATCTAGCTACAATGAATCCATAGATTTAGTTAATAAAATTTCTAGCGATTTTGATTCTATTGATGTTTTAATTAATAATGCAGGTATTACTAAAGATAACCTTTTAATGAGAATTTCAGAAAAAGATTTTGATGATGTTATAAATGTTAACCTAAAATCTGTTTTTAATATGACAAAAGCTGTTCAAAAGAAAATGCTTAAACAGAGAAAAGGAAGTATTATAAACATGGGTTCTGTAGTTGGTGTAAAGGGTAACGCCGGTCAGTCTAATTACGCAGCATCAAAGGCAGGTATAATTGGTTTCTCAAAATCTATCGCTTTGGAATTAGGCTCTCGTAATATTAGAACCAATGTCATAACACCTGGTTTTATTGAAACTGAAATGACAGAAAAACTTCCTGAAGAAACCATAAATCAATGGCGTAATGGAATTCCCTTAAAAAGAGGGGGGACAGTTGAAGATGTTGCAAATTTATGCTTATTTTTGGCATCAGATTCGTCATCATATATTACAGGGCAAGTAATAAATGTTGATGGCGGAATGTTAACTTAATTTATTGATATGGACAAAAAAAATATAAAAACAGTAATAATAACATTTGTAATAATGTTTGCAGTAATCTTTCTATTTAGATCATTTAGATCGGTCGGCTTTGGTGAAGCTGGTGTTTATTTTAAGACATTTGGAGGAGGAGTTGTAACCGATCAACCTCCTAGGGGAGAAGGCTTAAATTTTGTCTTACCATGGGATGATTTGTTTATATATAATGTTAAGCAACAAGAAGTATTCGAAAGCAAAATGAAAGTTTTGTCCAGTAATGGTTTGGATATTCTTTTGGATATTACAGTATTATATCAGCCAATATATAATGAACTTGGTCTTTTACATCAAACCAAAGGGTTTAATTATGTAGATGTAGTTATTAAGCCTGCTCTAAGGGCTATCTCTAGAAGTATAGTTGGTAATTACACACCTGAGCAATTATACTCAACAAAAAGAGATGCAATCGAAAGTGAAATTGAAGTCAAGCTTGTTGAGAATGTACAATCTCAACATGTTCAAATAAATGAAGTACTTGTTAGGGATGTTACATTACCTGCCAACATTAAGGCTGCAATTGAGAGAAAACTTACCCAAGAGCAGGAATCTTTGGAGTATGTTTTTAGACTTGAAAAAGCAAGACAAGAGGCAGAAAAACTTAGAATTGATGCTGAGGGAAAAGCAACTGCTAATAGAATCTTAGCGGCATCATTAACATCAAATATTTTGAGGGATAAGGGAATTGAAGCAACAATTAAACTTGCTGAATCACAAAATACTAAGGTTATAGTTATTGGTAGCTCAGAAGATGGACTTCCTTTAATCTTGGGAAATAATTAAAAAAACTATTCTCAATAATTAATTTTTTATTTCTCCGATATAATTTTTCAGGTTTGTTTCAAAATTACTTCTCTTAAATATATGTCTTTCTCAAAATAAGTATATAATAACTGATAATAATTTATTTTTTAAGGCAGTAAAATATAGTATTGTTATAACATCACTGATTTATTTTAGAA
>MDTB01183606.1_pt1 | contig 28117 bp, 25 predicted proteins | sample 811161 | NCBI WGS metagenome assembly MDTB01 (sample SAMN05326650, study PRJNA326480) | marine metagenome | isolation source: seawater | place: Mediterranean Sea | collected 2009
ACGATCCCATTCCGAACTCGAACGTTAAGGGCTCCAGCGCCGATGGTACTATGTCTTAAGGCATGGGAGAGTAGGACATTGCCAAGTCTACTAAACGTGGAACTATTGTCACTTTACAATTATTATAGCATCTTTATCCTTATAAAATATGAATATAACAATTATAGGGTGTGGTTACGTAGGAATGTCGATATCCACTCTTCTAGGTCAAAAAAACCATATAAAAATTTTTGATGTTGATCCAAAAAAAATAGAAGCTATCAACAGTAATCGCTCTCCAATTGAAGATAATGATATAAAAGATTATCTTAAAAATAAAAAAATTAATATTGAAGCAACGTTAGACAAAACCTATGCATATACTGAAACTGAGTGTGCAATAATATGTACACCAACTGATTACGATCCAGTTTCAAACTTTTTTGACACAACGAGTGTTGAAAATACAATAAAAGATATTGTTAAAAATAATAATAATTGTTCAATAATAATTAAATCAACAGTACCAGTTGGATTTACTGATGAAATGATAAAGAAATACTCAACTGAAAGGATAGTTTTTTCCCCTGAATTTTTAAGAGAAGGCAAAGCTTTGTATGACAATCTTTTTCCATCAAGAATTGTTATTGGCGGTATTAATAAATACGGTAAAAATTTTTGTAATCTTTTAAAAGACAGTGCAATAAAAGAGAAAATTGCATGTTATTATATGCAGCCTTCAGAAGCCGAGGCGGTGAAGTTATTTTCTAATACATATTTAGCTATGAGGGTTTCTTTTTTTAATGAATTAGATAGTTACGCGTCAGTTAAGAAACTTAATACACTAAAAATAATAGAGGGTGTTTCATCTGATGAGCGAATTGGTACTGGTTATAACAACCCTTCTTTCGGTTATGGTGGCTATTGTTTGCCAAAAGATACTAAACAACTGCTTTCAAATTTTAAAAATGTTCCCCAGAACTTGATTGAAGCAATAGTAAAATCTAATTCTACAAGAAAACAATTTATTGCCGATCAAATAATTTCACTTAAGCCAAAAATAGTTGGTATTTATAGACTGACTATGAAATTAGGCTCAGATAATATAAGGGTCAGTGCTATTCAAGGTGTTATGAAAAGGCTAAATGCTAAGGGTATAAAAATTTTATTATATGAACCACTTATAAAAGAAAATAGTTTTTTTGGAGCTAGAATTGAAAAAAATCTTGATAATTTTAAAAAAAAATCTTCAATAATTCTAGTTAATAGGTTGGATCAAAACATCAGCGATGTCGCAAAGAAAATTTACACTAAAGATATATTTAGTAAAGACTAGCCCTTAGAAATTTTTTTTGGTTTATAAATTGCAATATACTTTCTAGTGTCTTGGTTGTAATTATTTAATTTATTTAATCGTTTATAGAATAAGTCATATTCTATTAAGTTGGCTCTTGCCAACTCTTGAAGTGTCTCATATCCGCCCATCGAGTTATACATATTATCAATATCTTTAAGTTGAGATGTAAAGACATCATCACATAAAATTAAACCATTATGCTTTATTAACCTAAGGCTATTTATAATATCTGAAGTAATCACTGGGTAGCCATGGGCACCATCAATCCAAATCATGTCATATTTATCATCGCTAAAACTCAGAGATAAGGAATCCGCTTGCATAAAAAAAATATTATGTTTTTTATTAAGCAAATCATTTCTTCTAATTATAAACTCAGATAATATATTTGGATTATCTCTTCCATATGAGTTTATAAATCTCTCATCATGATCATCTAAATCTATAGTTTTTATTTTAGCTTCAGGAAATAATTCTGATAAAAGAAAAGCATTTGAACCGTCAAAAGTCCCAATTTCTAAAATATTTTGAAAATTATAATTTTTTGATAATGAAGAAAAAATAACTTGATGTTCTGAATTTCCCATTTGAATTTGTGATTTTTTTTGAAAATATAAAAAATCATACTGTTCTCGGAGCCTATATAGCTTTTCAAGACCATAATCTCTATCTAAATGATATTTTCTAAATAAAGCCTCTTGATTACTTTTGTGTAGTTTATAATTATATTTATATCTTTTAAAAATATTCAAAATTTTCTTTCTTACATTCATAAATCTCATATTATTCACGTTTATGATTACATTAGCCTAGATTAATTAAATTGAGGTTTATTATTATATTAATATTTTTAAACATTCTCATGACAAAAAAACTACATAAAAGTATACAATAATCAATAAGTTAATTTTACATAATACCAATAATTAAATTTTTTGGAAAAAAATATCTTAGGTGGTAATATTTTTCATGTGAAGTTAATTTGAGAGGCACCTAGATAAATAGGTTATAAATTATTAAGTTTGATGAAAAACTCTTATTAATACAATTTTTTCTGCCAATTCGGCTGAATAGCCTCTAGCATTAACTATTTAGTTTGGTTGCGGGGGTAGGATTTGAACCTACGACCTTCAGGTTATGAGCCTGACGAGCTACCAGACTGCTCCACCCCGCGCCATAAATTTTTAAAGTAAAAAAATAAAGATCAAATTTAACTAAATTAAAGCATTATGTCAATTATGAGTTCAACTAACTCAACTTAAATTATATTTTTTTTATATAAAATGATATTAATAATGTTAAACAAATTACAACAATGAATATTGAATTAAATACAAATCTTATTATTCGTAAGCCAGTTTCTAAATGTGCTTATTTATATGAGAATTTATATAAATTTAGTGTTCACCAAAGAGTTATATAGAATGAATAATTATTTTGGAGTTATGCAAGGAAGGTTATTACCTAAATATAAAGGACGATATCAAGCACACCCAAAAAATTACTGGTCAGAAGAATTCTTTATTGCTAAAGAATTAAAATTAGATTGTATAGAGTTCATTTTTGATTTTGATGGATTTAGTGAAAACCCCTTATTTACAATTTTAGGGGTTAATTCAATAAAAGAGGTTATAGCAAAGACCGGAGTTAAGGTGGTATCAGTATGTGCTGATTATTTTATGGAACGACCCATTCATAATAAAAAAAAATCAATGCGAAAAGATAGTCTAGATATGATGAAAAGATTAATTGACAATACTTCATTACTAGGCGTGAAGGATATTGTCCTTCCATGTGTTGATAATAGTTCACTGATTAATTCAGAATCTTATAATAATTTTGAAGAAGAAATCTTTAATCTAAGTAGACTTTTTGATAACTACGAAATCAACTTATCACTTGAAACTGATCTTCCACCAAAAAATTTTAAGGATCTTTTAATAAAAATAAATTCTAAGAATATCAAAGTAAACTACGATATTGGGAATAGTTCATCATTAGGTTATTTAGTGGAGGATGAACTAAATGCTTATGGTGAATATATTTCAGATATTCATATCAAGGATAGAATGTTAAGAGGAGGGCCTGTAGAACTTGGAAAAGGTAATTCAAATTTTGAAAAATTTTTTTATTTACTGGAAAAATTTAATTATCAGGGTCCTTTTATAATGCAAGCATACCGTGATGAAGAAGGTATAGAAATTTTTAAGAAACAAAAAAAATTTATTCAACCATACTTAAGTAAATTCAATAATTAATTTATATTTTCATATGATTTACCATACACTTCTACCACCATCTATCGGAATAATAGCTCCGTTTAAATATGAAGCTGAGTCACTTAATAAAAAAATTATGATGCCTTGATACTCGTCTTTTTTTGCTAATCGCTTTAAAGGTATAAGATTTGCAACACGATTTAAAAATAATTTTGATTGTTGGTTTTCAACACCCCCCGGGCAGATAGCATTACACCTTACATTTTTATTAGACCAATATGTTGCAAGATATCTTGTAAGACCAATTATACCTGATTTTACAACAGAGTAAGTAACAGGTTTTACAGGTTGTAAATCGTGAGTTAGATTTTTCTTCTCATACAGCCTCTGATCGGGAGCAATTAGCCCCAAGTCTGATGAAATATTAATTATTGTACCACCATTTTTATTTTTTGATATTTGTGCCCCATAATATTTTGCACATAAGAAAGACCCCTTTAACCCCACATCAATATCATTTTCCCAGTCTTTTAGATCAAAATTCTCTAATCTTGAAAAGTTTAATTTATTATTTTTTTCTACCTTAGGATTATTTGCTGCGTTATTTATAAGAGCATCAATTTTTCTAAATTTTTTCAAAATTTTTGGAATACTTTTTTTTATATCATCTTCATTAGTAATGTCTATATTCAAAGCCATTACATTTTTTTTATATTTATTTGCAATTTTCTTTTTTTGGATATCAAGAGATTTTTTGTTTGAATCAATTAAAATAGGATTTCCACCATATCTCAATACAACATTGGCATACACATCACCAAGTAGCCCTGATGATCCTGTAATCACAATATTTTTTTTATCTAATAAAAATAGTTTATCTTTTTTCATAAAATACACTTTTGAAAGCCCTTATCTAAAAACTAGATGATTGGCCTCCATCAATAACTATGACTGCACCATTAATAAAAGACGACTTATTTGAACATAAAAAAGCACATAGGTTGCCTACTTCTTCAGGTTTTCCAAATCTGCCTAACGGAACCTTATCTTTAATCATTTTGTAAACTTGCTCATTATCTTCTTTTATTTTCTTATCCCAGGTGCCACCTTCAAAAATAATATTTCCAGGAGCTATGACATTAACCCTAAATTTTCCTTCTAACTTACTACTCATATTTCTTGCTAAAGTTATAACTGCTGATTTTGCAACAGAGTATTCAGTAGGTGCATTTATGAACTCAACTCCTGCAATTGAAGATATGAATACTAGTGATCCTGAAGATTTTTCCAGATCTTTGGAAAATATTTGGGCGGAAATAAGTGCGCTTTCAAAATTATTTTTCCAAGAAGAATTCCAGTTTTTTGAATTAGGAATATAGCTTTTTGATCCAATTCCACTACCAACATTGCATACGACAACATCAATATTATTCCATTTTTTTATAATTCTTTTTCTTAGACTCACTACAGAACTTCTATTCGTAAAATCACAATTAAAGGACAAAATTTCGCTTTTTTCATATTTATCAGACAATTTTTTTTTTATGTAATCAGTTTTCTTTTTTCTTCTTGAGCTTATGCATACGTTACTTCCTTCTTTTAAGAAACTGTGAGCAATCGATAAGCCTATACCTTCAGTAGAACCAGTAATAAGAATATTTTTTGATTTTAAGTTTAACTTCATAAAATTATTTATCTATCAATATAAAAATATTTTCTTATTTACGGTTTAAATTGGTATGGAGTTGGTGCTTTGATGTCAAAATTATTATTACTGTCCCATGATCTAATCTGTTTTTCTATATCTAGACCAATATTTTTTGACCATTTCTCCAGAAGTTTCTTTGTAATTATCCCAAATTGGCCACTGCCAATTGGAATACTATTTAATGAAGTTACAGGTAATATACAAAACGGTGTGCCCGTAATAAATGCTTCATCAGCGCAATATACATCATAAGGCTCTATATTTTTTTCAACATAATCAAAACCTAGTTCCGCTGCCAAGCTTTTTGTATAGTCTCTACTAATTCCTCTTAAAATGTTTCTTCCTTCTGGAGATATAATTGCTTTGTCCTTAATGATAAAAAAGTTATCTCCTGTGCCCTCAGTAATAAATCCATCAGGATCAATTAATAACGCCCAATTATTATCTCCTTTAAATTGAGATACTTCAATATTAGCCACTTGATACCACATTCTACTTCTATTCTTAATTTTAGGTTCCATTAAACTTGAAGGTATTGATCTTTGTGATGGAATTACACAGTTTATTCCTTTATCATAAAATTTGGAGAAGCCAGATACGGTCAGCCTAAGGGGTATGTCCGCTATAACAATTGTTGGTTCAATTTTTTCACCAAACATTGAGGCATATATTCCTAATGGACCTCTACTTATATTAATTAAAAGTCGATGTTCATCGTCATCTTTAAAGACAGAAATATTTTTTTCTACTACCTCAAGACACTTAGTTTTTAAATCACTTTGTGACATTGGTTCTGGAATTCTTAAAATCTTTAATCCTATATATAATCTTTCTATATGTTCTTGAAGCTTAAATTGTTCTTTATTAAATGATCTAGTCATTTCAAAAACCATATCTCCAAACATTAAAGCAGAATCAAAAATTGATATTTTTGCTTCACTTTCCGGGACATACTTGCCATTCATATAAACAACTCTGCCGCTTTGATCTTTCATAAAAATATATATATTAATTAAAAAATTTTCTAATAATAACAGAACATATTCTAATGTCATCATCATCATTAATTTCGAATATCTGCCAATAATCTATTTTAAATTGCCTAATTTTTTTCATAAATCTGTTTAAAGTTCTTATTATAATATATATACTTAATTTTCAAATTTATTAACTTATTTTCAATTTTGTAAGCAATATATAGAATGATTACTTGTACTTATATTTAAAAGAAGGTTTATATATATAATGGAATATAAAATACCTTGGTCGGGAAGAGCACACTATTATACTCAATTAGAAATTGACAAAGTAGTAGAGGTAATGAATGAAGCACCTACATTAACTCAAGGAAAATATCTAAAAGAATTCGAAAATAGATTCTCTCAATATATTGGTTCAAAAAATGCCTTTGCAGTAAATAATGCTACATCTGCTCTTGAATTAACAGCACAAGTTTGTCAATTTAGTAAAAGTGATGAAATAATTATTCCTTCACACACATATACCTCAAGTGCTTATCCATTTATAAAAGCTGGCGCAAAAATAGTTTGGGCTGATATAGATTTTGATACAAGAGTAGTAAATGTTGAGACTATTAAGAGATGTATTTCAAAGAATACCAAAGCAATTGTTGTAGTTCATTTATATGGATATTGTGCTGAGATGCCAGAGATAGTAAATCTTGCAAAAGAAAATAATTTGATTTTAATTGAAGATGTCGCTCAAGCAATGGGTTCTATGATAAATGATAGATATGCAGGGACGTTTGGAGATTTTGGTATATATTCTTTTCATTCACATAAAAACATGACTACGCTTGGTGAGGGAGGTATGTTAATTGTAAAAGATGATGAAACAGCTAATTATATCCCTATTTTAAGACACAATGGGCATTGCCCGTTTAAATATGAGAGAGATCATTACTGGAAACCTGCAATGGGAAATGTAGATTTACCAATAGTTAACAAAAAATCAATAATGCCTAATAATTTTTGCCTTGGTGAAATTGAATGCGCGCTTGGAACAATTCTATTAGATAGAATTGATCAGATGAACCTTACAAAAAGGAAAAGAGCTATCTATTTCATAGATGAACTAAAAAACTATAATGAGCTTCAGTTTCACAGAGTTGATACCAAAAGACATAATTATCATTTACTTGCTGCTTATAACAAGTCACATGATAGAGACAGATTTATGAAGTATATATCTGAGAATGAAGGTGTGCAATGTGCTGTACAATACTATCCGTTAAATAGATATGATCTTTATAAAAAATTAGATTTAAACATTGCCGATTGTCCCAACACAGACCTTTTCTTTGATAATATGATTTCATTTCCTTTTAATCATATAATGACTGATGATGATATTGAAATAATGCTAAAATCAACAAAAAAGGCAGCAGAAAAAACATTTATAAAATAATTTTTAAAAACTTTTAATTTGATGAAAAATAATTTTTGTGAAAGTTTAATTAATGTCATTAAGGACATATATAAAAAAGATACAGAAATATCATTACATTCTCCAAAGTTTGGTGGGAATGAAATCGATTATATCAAAAGTACGATAGCATCAACTTTTGTCTCCACTGCTGGTGAGTATGTGGATCTTTTTGAAAAAAAAATAGCAGAGTTTACTAACTCTAAGTTTGGAATCTCAACATCAAGTGGAACGAGTGCCTTACATACCTCATTACTTTTATCAGGTTGTGATTCAGAATGTGAAGTAATAACACAGTCCTTATCTTTCGTAGCAACAAGCAATGCCATTCTTTATTGTAAATCTGAACCCATTTTTATTGATGTTGAAATTGACTCTCTTGGTATGTCTCCAAAAAGTCTCAAGTCTTTTTTGAGTAAAAATTGTGAAGTACGAGATGATGGTTTATGTTGGAATAAATTATCAAATAAAAAAATCCGTGCTTGTATTCCAATGCATACTTATGGTTTTCCTCTAAGAATAGATAAAATAAAAAAAATTTGTAATGATTATAATATTATTTTAATAGAAGACGCGGCAGAATCTCTAGGTACATATTATAAGAATAAACATACAGGTAGTTTCGGACTCATGGGCACTTTTAGTTTTAATGGTAATAAGATAATAACAACTGGCGGCGGTGGAATGATAGTGACTAATAGCGAGTCCCTTGCAAGAGAAGCCAAGCATATAACTACAACATCTAAATTAAAGCATAAATGGGAATTTTATCATGATCAAGTTGGCTACAACTATAGAATGCCCAACCTTAATGCTGCTCTCGGATTAGCTCAATTAGAGCAAATAGATTTGTTTCTTAAAAATAAGACTGATATTGCCTATAAATATTTAGATTGGGCAAAAAAAAATGATTTTCATATTCTTGAACCAATTAAAGATGGGGTTGCAAATTACTGGATTAATATTTTAATAACTAGAACAATAGAAGAAAAAAAATTGATATTGGAAGAAACTAATAGGATTGGTATAAACACTAGGCCAGCATGGAATTTAATTCACACTTTTCCAATGTTCAAACATTGTCAGACAGATGATCTTAAAAATACAAAATGGTTAGCAAAAAGAATTATTAATCTTCCAAGTGGTGTAAACTATTGATATGAAGAATATTGCAGTAATCTCTGGATCTCGAGCTGAGTATGGACTTCTTTACTGGACTCTTAAAGAATTAAAAAAATCAAAGCTTCTTAATTTTAAACTCATTGTCACTGGAACACATTTATCAAAAGAACATGGAAGCACTTATAAAGAAATTATCAATGATGGATTTAAAATTGACCACAAAGTTAATATTTTAAATGCAAACAATACGACAGACAATATACCTTTGCTTATTTCAATATGCATAAAAAAAATTTCTAAAATCTTTTCAAGAACAAAACCAGATTTAATAGTTATTCTTGGTGATAGATACGAAATCTTTGCTTGCGCAATATCAGCATTGGCAATGAATATACCTATAGCGCATATCCATGGTGGTGAATTAACAGAAGGTGTTATTGATAATGCTATTAGACATTCAATTACAAAAATGTCACATCTTCATTTTGTATCACATATTGCATATATGAAAAGAGTGCATCAATTGGGTGAAAATAAAAAAAATATTTTTCACGTAGGGGCTCTAGGAATAGAAAATATAATTAAGCTTAATTTATTAAATAAAAATGGAATACAAAAAAAACTTGAAACAAAATTTAATAAAAAAAATTTATTAGTAACTTTTCATCCTATTACTCTTGATAACAAAAATACAAAAAAGTATTTTCAAAATCTTCTAAAAGTTTTATTAACAATGAAAGATACCAATATTTATTTTACAAAAGCAAATGCTGATGCTAATGGAAAATTAATTAATGATCTAATTGATAAATTCGTAATAAATAATAGTTCAGCGTTTGTCTATGCCTCTTTGGGTAAGTTGAAATATTTATCACTTTTGAAATATGTAGATGGAATCGTAGGAAATTCATCCAGCGGTATACTAGAGGCGCCTTCATTACAAACTGGCACAATAAACATTGGAACTAGACAGACAGGTAGATTAAAACCTAAAAGTGTTATTGATTGTGGTTACGATGAAAAAAATATAAAGAATGCAATTAATATTTTATTTTCAAATAAGTTTCAAAAAAGTTTAAGAAATGTCTCTAGCCCATATTATAAAAAAAACACAAGCATCAATATTGTTAAAAAGTTAGAAAAAATATCATTAAATAATATTTTAATAAAAAAATTTGTTGATGAATAAAGTATATATAATTGCAGAAGCTGGCGTAAATCATAATGGTGATATTGAGCTAGCTAAAAATCTTATCGATATAGCATATAGTGCTGGTGCAGATGCTGTAAAATTTCAAATTTTTAAAGCAGAAAATCTTGCAACTCCAAAAGCTAAGAAAGCAAAGTATCAACTAAATACAACTAATAAAAAAGAATCGCAGCTAAAAATGCTTCAATCTCTTGAGCTTAAAAATGAAGAGTATTTATTATTAAAAAAATATGCCAAAAAATTGGGTATTGATTTTTTAGTATCGGCGTTTGATCAAGAAAGTTTAAAGTTTATTTTAGATGATTTAAAAGTAAAAAAACTTAAAATACCGTCTGGAGAAATTACCAATGGTCCCTTTATTTTAGAGCATGCAAAATCTGGACTTGATATAATTCTTTCAACAGGGATGTCAGATTTGAATGAAATAAAAAGAGCGCTCTCCGTAATTGCTTTTGGATATCTTTATCCCAGTGAGTTAAAAAAACCTAATAAGAAAAATTTTGAATTAGCTTATGAAAGCATAGAAGGTAAAAATCTTATAAAGAAAAAAGTTACTATTCTTCATTGTACCACTGAATATCCCGCACCAATTATTGATTTGAATTTAAAAGCAATAGACTCTATGAGGAATTACTTTGACACAAAGATTGGATATTCTGATCATTCAAAAACTATATTGGCTTCTTTAGTGTCTGCAAGTTTAAATATTGATGTTATAGAAAAACATTTTACGATTGATCAAAAACTTGATGGACCTGATCAAAAAGCATCACTTTCTCCAACAGAATTAAAAACAATGATTTCTAGCATTAGACAAATTGAAAAAATGATGGGTGATGGAAAGAAAAAAGCTTCTAAGTCAGAACTTAAGAATATTGTTATCGCAAGAAAGAGTATGGTTGCGTCAAAAGATATCAAAAAAGGTCAGGTTCTCAGTAAAAAAAATATTACTTTTAAAAGAGCAGGAGAAGGTAAATCACCAATGGATTTTTGGGATATTTTAAATACTAAAGCAAACAAAAATTTTAAAAAAAATGAGATAATAAATTGAAAAAATTAAACTCAATAATCTTATATAAGACGGATACGATCAAAAAAGCAATTCAAACTCTTGAGTTATCAGGACAAAAAATAGTTTTGATATGTGATAAAAGTAAAAAACTTATTTCTACCGTTACTGATGGGGATATAAGAAGAGCAATTTTAAATAAAGAAAAACTATCAACACCTTTAAGCAAAATTATGGCAAAAAAACCATTCTTTGTTAATTCTGCAAAAACCGATGATTATATTTTGAATAAAATGATAAGTTTAAAAATAAATCATGTCCCCATCATTGATAAAGATATGAAGTTAATTGATTTAAAAAATATTGAGACTTTTTCAGCTAAAAAGGTGTTAGAAAACCCTGTAGTTTTAATGGCGGGCGGTTTTGGAAAAAGACTTATGCCTCTAACCAAAACAACTCCTAAACCACTTTTAAAAATTAACAATACTCCCATCTTAGAAATTATAATAAAAAAAATCAGTTCCCAAGGATTTGAAAACTTTATTATTTCTACACATTATAGAGCTGAAAAAATAGTAAAATATTTTGGAGATGGTAAAAAATTTAATTTAAAAATTGATTACTTAAAGGAACAGCAACCACTAGGTACAGCTGGATGTCTTAGTTTGCTAAATTTAAATCATAAAACGCTACCAATAATAATTATGAATGGAGATATAATTACTGATATAAATTTTCATAATTTACTTGAATTTCATAATAGAAAAAGGGCAGATATTACAGTTTGTGTAAGAGAAAAAAGTTACCAAAATATGTTTGGAGTAGTAGAGTCAAAAAAAGAAAAATTAATATCAATAAATGAAAAACCATTAACAAGTTTCTTTATAAATGCAGGGATATATATTATAAATCCTAATATATTAAAGTTTGTTAAAAAAAAATATTTAGATATGCCTGACTTAATAAATCAAATGAAACAAAGAAAAAAAAATATAAATATTTATCCTATAATCGAGCAATGGAATGATATTGGTGATATGAAAAGTTTAGTGAGTGAATATGAAAAGTTTAAATAAATAAAATGAAGATATTAGTTACTGGAGGAGCAGGATACATAGGCTCCGTGGTTGTAGACCATTTGTTAAAACAAAATTACCAATTAGTTTGTCTTGATAGACTAAGTTTTGGAATTGAGTCTATCAAAAATTTACAAGCACATGAAAACTTTAAACTTGAAAAGTTTGATATAAGAGAAACCGATAAATTATCTAAATTATTAGAAACTTCAAAATTTGAAGCAGTTATTCATCTAGCAGCCATTGTTGGGGATCCCGCATGCACCTTATACTCTAAGGAGACACAAGAAATTAATATAGATGCAACGAAAATACTTATTAATTTATCTCGAAAGTATAATGTCAGAAAATTCATATTTGCTTCAACATGTAGTAATTATGGAAAAATGAAAGATAGTAGTAAATATGTCAACGAAAAATCTGACTTAAAACCTCTATCTCTTTATGCAAAATCTAAAGTCGAAATAGAAAAATATATTTTAAACGATCTTGATAAGAGTGAAGATTTTGAACCCACAATACTAAGATTTGCTACTGTCTATGGTATTTCGCATAGGATGCGATTTGACTTAACTATAAATCAGTTCGTAAAAGATGCTTTCTATAATAAAAGATTAATTATTTATGGTGAAAATTTTTGGAGACCATATTGCCACGTTGATGATTTTGCCAATGCGTTTACTAGAATATTAACCTCATCTGAAAATGTATCATATAATGTTTTTAATGTAGGAGACACAAAGGAAAATTATTCAAAAAAAATGATTGCTGAATTAATTTTAGAGAGGGTGCCTTCTTTAAAAATTGAGTATGTATTAAAAAAAGATGATCCCAGAGACTATAAAGTGAATAGTGATAAAATTAAAAACCTATTAAATTTCAAAATAAGTAAAACAGTAACTAATGGAATAGATGAAATTATCTTATACTTACAGAATAAGAAATGTAATGATACTTACCAGCAAAAGTATTATAATACTCCTATATAAATACTTTGCTTATTGCTCAATTATTTTGTATTTTAAAATAGCATTAGCAAGCATCAAATCCTCTTTTTCATCTATATCTACTTGAAAGTTAGACTGGATTTTATAAGGCTCTGATAGATTTTCTTTAATTAAACAATTATATTTTTTTATAAAACTAATCTTACAAATATAAAAACTTCCATCAATATAAAAAAATTTTTCTTTATAATTCTGTCTTCTTGGATTTATAGGCAAATTTTTATTTAAAAATTTCCATTTATTTGAATTTTGTAAATTGTTTAATTCTATAGTTTCATTAATTATTTGACTATTTTGTATTACACTAAACATACTATCGCTGTTATTCTTTTTAAATTTATTGAGAGCTAAATTAATTTCTTCAATATTTCTGATGGGGGATGTCGGTTGAAGTAGTAAAATAGCATCAACCTTTACAGAAAACTTTCTTTGATACCATTTTACACCATGTAGTATGGTATCTACTATCGATGCTGTATCTGTTGATAAATATTTAGGTCTTATATATCCCTTACTAAAATTATACTTATTTGAATGGCTTATTATCTCTTCATTGTCAGTACTGAGCATAACATCATCAACCTTTAAACCTAAACTCACTAAATCATAAGTATATTGAATTAAGGGTTTATTATTTAATTTTGCCAGGTTTTTTCTCAAAATTCCTTTTGAATTACCTCTTGCAGGAATAAAGCAAAGAAATTTAATTTTTTTTGTCAGACTGAAAGCCTCAATTTAAATGTATTAATTATTTATGTGTGCTCTTAGTTTTTTTGCAATTTCTTTTTCATCATCTTGATATTTTTTAACACCATCCCCTATTGCAATTTCAATTTTTCGAACAGCATCTATTAAATTCCTTAAACCATTCTCTTCAATCGATGCGGATTGATCAGATCCATACATTGTACGGTCTAATGTAATATGTCTTTCTAATGATGTAATTCCAAAACCACAAGCGGCTTGTGATATTGCAATACCATTCTCATGCCCACTATAGCCGACATTACAATTAAATTTATTTCTTAATGTTTCTATACATTTTAAATTTACATTTTCTTCTTTTGTAGGATAAGTAGAGTGAGTATGCATTAATTCAAAAGAGCAATTATGATTTTTAAAAATATTAATTGCATTTTGAATATTCTCAAATGTTGACATTCCTGTTGAAATAAAAGTATGCTTTTTTTCACTAGCTATGGCTTCTAAAAGTTCTTCGTAGACTATCATTGCCGAAGCAACTTTATTGTACTTACAATCAAATTGACTAAGAAATTTTTGACTTTCTAAATCCCAAGCAGATGCAAACCATTCAATTTTAAGTTTTTTACAATAATCTTCTATTTTTTTATATTCGTGATTACTAAATTCTAAGCCAGACTTCTGATCTCTTTGAGTTGTTCCCCATGGGCTCTCTCTTGGACTGTCTAGCATCTCCTGAGTGTAAACTAAGTCAATATTTCTTTTTTGAAATTTTACCGCATCGCAGCCTGAGTTTTTTGCAACATCAATTAGTTGTTTTGCAATATCGATGTCACCATTATGGTTTATTCCTATTTCAGCTATTGTAAAAATTTTCATGTCATTAAAAATATTGTTTAAAAAAAAAATTGATTAGTATAGTATCTTAATTATTATTATTTATATGACAAAAAACTTGAAAAGTACATCCGAATTTTTTAGAAAAAATGGATATTGCATATTAAAAAATCAGTTTTCTCTGCAAGAAGTAAGAGACATTATTATAAATATAAATAAGCATATAAAAAAAAACCAAAATAACTTTGAAGGCAGTGATATTAACTATATCAATGGAGAAGTTAATTCTCTTCATAATTTTAAGGATAATATTTTTTTTGATAAATTTTCAAAAAAAAATAGTCTTATTGATTTAACATCCAATCTCTTAGAATCAAAAACTACAGTTAAAGCGGTTGAATATTTTGCAAAACCTAAAAAAGTTGGATTGGCTAGTCCCTCTCATCAAGACAATTATTATTGGTGTCTGAAGAAATCTAAAGCTCTAACAATGTGGATTGCTCTCGATCATGCTTCTAAGGAAAATGGATCACTTTTTTACTATAGTGGAAGTCACAAATTAGGTATCATACCACATGAACCATCAAATGCCCCTGGAAGCTCACAAACTATTAAAAAAGATTTTTATAAAAAATTATCTAGAAGAAGAACTTTTGTTTCTTTAGAGCCAGGTGACTGTTTAATTCATCATTGTCTTTCAGTGCATGGTAGTGAAAAGAATGTTTCTTCACAAAGTAGAAGAGGATTCGTCATTCAATATAAATCTGTCGAAGACACAATTGATAAAAATAGATACAACAAATATAGACAAAGCCTAGATCAGCAAGTAAAACAAAGAACAGTTTAATTGATATAGTCAAAAAATATGAACAAAATAGATGACTTTATCGCAATAATTCCAGCGCGTGGAGGATCAAAGGGGCTAAGGAATAAGAATGTACTTAAAATAAATAACCTACCTTTAATTGTTTACACAATAAAGGCGGCCATGGCCTCTCAAAAAATATCAGAAGTATATGTTTCCACTGATAGTGATAAAATAGCAAAAATTGCCAAAGAAAATGATGTTGAGGTTATCAAAAGACCAAAAAGACTTTCTACAGATAATGCGAAGCAAGATCATGTTGTCAGGCATGCCATAAACTATATAAATGCCAAGAAAAGTAAAAAAATTAAAAATATAGTTTTGCTTCAGGCTACTGCACCTTTGAGAGAGAAAAATGATATAGATAAATGTATAAATTTATATGAAAAATCAGAAGTTGATTGCGTGTTTTCTTCCGTTCATATTGATATTTGCCTTTGGAGAAAAAAAGGCTCAAAATTAATGCCAGTAAATTTTCAAATTGAAAAAAGAGGAAATAGGCAAAATGCCCAAATAGATTTGATAGAAAATGGCTCAATTTACGTATCTAAGGCCAAATCATACTTCACTAAAAAAATGAGATTCGGAATATCGAGTTCAAGTTATGTTATGAAGAATTTCTCAGTATTTGAAATAGATAATAAAGAGGAATTTAATTTGATTGAAATGATGATTAAAAGTAATGATAAAATATTTAAGAATATAATCAGATAGTATGATAAAAATTACAGAGCCAAAAATTATTCAAAAGTTTTCAAGGCAAAAATCACAAATATTTAATTTTGATGCAAGAGAATTCAGATCTAAAAACTTTACGAAAAATTATCTACAAGACAGAAAAAAATTATTTAAAAGATATAAAAAATTTATCTTAACTAAAAAAAAACCATGCCCTTTTTGTGGATGTAAGAAGGCAAATGAATATTTACAGCTTGAACACAATTATATACTTTATGAATGTCAAAAATGTTTTTTGATATTCCCTAACATAGATATAAACGGAATTCATGAATTTGAAGAAAAAGAAGTTAAATCTCACAACCATTATGTTACTAATCGTAAAACCCATAGAGCAACATCAGCATATAGAGTAAATTCTTTTGGCGTTTATAAAATTGAATATTTAAAAAAATATGCGGGATTAAATTCTAAAAAAAAAGTTTTAGATTTTGGTTGTGGATCTGGAAATTTTCTCTCTGTCTTAAAGCATTTTAAATATAATTATATAGGTTTTGATCCTGATATATCTGACATTAATCTTTGTAAAGAACAGAAACTTAACGCAGTTTCAAATTTAACAGAAATTAAAGGTAAATTTGATATTATAACGCTTTACGATGTACTGGAGCATGTTATTGATATTAATAAGACTATAAGTTTGATATCCAAAAAATTAAAGAGAAAAGGTAAAATTGTTATTTATGTTCCAAATATTCACTCATCTAGCTTTGACTTGATGGGCAAATATCAAAATCATACATATCCTTTTGAACATTTTAATTTTTTCTCTGAGAAAACTATTCAAATTTTAAGTAAAAAAAATCACCTGAAGATAAATAGAATAGAGTATAATGGTTTAGATTTGATAGATTACTTCTTATTAAAAGAATTTGTTGATAAAAAAAAATACTATGAACCTTTTAAAGAATTCATCAATTATGCCCAGTCTATATTAGATAAACATAATTTATCAAATAGTATGAGAGTTATTTTGAGCAAGGTTTAAGGGTGTAGAAAATATTTATAACTAGCTGTGCTAATTTTTACTCAATTTTATAATAGATTAAAACTGCTTAATGATTAGAAACGCTTTATTTGAATAAATACTATAAAACAAAATGATAAAAAACTTTAATATTATTTTATCTAATTTAACACAAAGAAATAAACTCCAACTTTCAGTTTTGATTTTCATAATTTTGGTTGGAGCTTTGCTAGAGTTTGTCGGTTTATCTTCAATAATACCATTACTAACTATAATTATACAAGGAGATGAAAGCGTACGATTATTTTTTAATAATAATAATATAAATTATTTTGATAATTTTAATTATAATGAATTTGTACAATTTTGGATACTTGTAATTTTATTCTCTTATGGCTTCAAAACAATTTTTTTAACTTTTGCAACTTATTATCAAAATAATACTCTCTTTAATTTTGTGACTATATTATCTGCGAAAATTTATAAGATATATCTTAAAATGGACTACATTGATTTTATTGATTCAAATTCATCTTTAAAATTTAGAAACATTGTGCAAGAAACTGAACGATTAGTAGTAGGCTATATACTGCCAGTCATTTTTATTTTAACTGAGCTTATAATTGTAACAGCTGTATCAATTGCTTTATATATATATGAGCCAAAAGGTTTTTTAATGTCAGCAACCTCTCTTTTTATCCTTGGTATATTGTTTTCTAAATTGTCTAAAAACTTTATTATTAGTCTTGGAAAAAAAAGATTAGATTATCAGGGAAGAAGATACAAGTCTGTAAATGAGGGCCTTTCAGCCTTCAAGTCTATTCGTATACATGAAGTCGCTAGTGTTTTTCTGAAAAAATATAGTCAACTAACATCTAAAGAAATAGGAACCCAAGCTAATATATATACATTTGTACAACTACCAAAGTTTTGGACTGAATTCATTGCAATAATAGTAGTTAGTATTTTATTAATATATTTAGTGAATTTAGGCATAAGTCAGGAAGAATTATTGACAAAAATAGGTGTTTTTTTAATTTGTTCATTTAGATTAATACCTTCAGTAAACAGAATTTTGATCGCTTTACAGAGCTTAAGATCATCATTTGCTTCAGTTAATGCTGTATGCCAGGAATTAAATCGATTTATTCCAGAAGTCAAGAAACCAGATATTAAAAAGATGTTCTTTAAAGATAAAATTTCAATAAACAACTTAGATTTTAAGCATAAAGGAACAAAAAAATTAATCTTAAAGAATTTTAACTTAGATATAAGAAAAAATGAATGCTTAGCATTAACAGGTGCTAGTGGGGTTGGTAAAAGCACCCTTATAGATTTAATTATGGGCTTTCACAAACCTGACTATGGAGAAATTTTGGTTGACGGGGAAGATATTTTTAAAAATATTATTGGATGGAATAGAAATATTGGTTATGTGCCACAAAATATTTTTTTATTAGATGATACAATAAAGTCAAATATAGCATTTGGAGTTAACAGCAATGATATTAATGAAGATAAACTTCAAGATGCAATTAAATTATCTCAACTTTCAAACTTCATTGAAAACTTGTCAAAAAAATCAAATACGCAAGTTGGAGAAAGGGGAAATTTTATATCTGGTGGGCAATTACAACGTATTGGAATAGCAAGAGCCCTTTACGCAAGTCCTGATTTGCTTATCTTTGATGAGGTCACAAGCTCATTAGATGAGGAAACTGAAAAAAGCTTCTTAAGTGTAATTAGAAATTTAAAAGGAAAAAAAACTATGATCCTTATCTCACATAAAAAATCAACGATATCAGTATGTGATAGAGAAATCCATTTAGAAAATAAAGAAAGTCATTTATGAAGATAAAAGTACTATGGATTATAGATAATAAATTTCGTGAATTATATGGTCTCGATACAATAATTAAATATAATTTTGCAAGAGGGGTGAAAATTTTTCTTTGCCACAAAGCAAATGTTCGAAGATCAATTAAATTATTCAATCCTGAAGTTATAATTATTCCAAATTTATGGGAAACTTCTGGATACCAGTTTGCAAAGCTTGCCAAAATTAAAAAAATTAAAGTTATCCTTTATCACTCAGAGGGTCTTGAGTATTCTGACTCGTATTTGAATATTAAGTACCCCTTAGAAAGACTAAATGAAGTTGACAAAATTTTTTTATGGTCTTCTTTAGAAGAAAACTATTTTATTAAGAACAATCTATCTGAAAAAATAGTCTTAGCTGGATCTCCTAAATATTCATCATTTAAAAGAATAGAAAATAAAGAACAAAAAAGTAATAAACTCAATATTTTAATTATTACATCAAATCGATACTTAACTAGTAAAATTGACTCTAATATTATTAAATCGATTATGATGAGATCACTAAATGACTTAGATGCTGGTGGGGTCTCAAGTTCTCAATTTATGAAATTTGAAGTCGATTATCTTTTTTTGATATCTCAAATAATTCATCTTTTATCAAATGATGGGCATAGAGTGTCAATAAAAGTACATCCAATGGAGTCTGAAAAAATGTATCAAGAGGCCTTTGGAAATTCGATGATTCATAACAAACCTCACATAGGTAATGCTATTAGATCTAACGATATAATAATTAATTCATTAAGCTCTACATCAGTTGATGCTCTTAAATTGGGTGTACCAGTAATTTCTATAATTAATTTCTTTGATATAAAACAAAGTACACCAAGATTATTTGAATATTTGCCATCGAAACTAGGTATTAAACCAAAAAATTTACTCGATTTAAAAGATATTCTAAGTAATAACAAAATCAATAATATTAATAATATGATCAATAAACAAGATTTATTAGATGTAGAAGAATTAGCTCCTTCACTTGACTCGAAAAAAATTTTATTTGAAGAAATAAAAAAAATGAATTGTAAAAGCAAGCCGATAAATTTTTTTCATATATTTGAATACATGTTATCTGAATTAAATATTTATTTTCGCGATAGAAGAGACTCTTACTTTCGATGGTATAGTTTGAAAGATACAAAATATATGAAATATTTTGATAGATTGTAATATAATGCATCTTATTCTAACTGAAATCGACAAAAATCTATTTGCACATCAAGATAAACATTTTCTCTATTTAGGAGAATGGGTCTTTACAGAAGAAGGAATTGATTTAGGAAAAAATTCTACAGTGAATCAATACCATTGGAACGATATCAAAAAATTTAATTCTGATAGTGAGTATATAAAAGTATTACAAAAAAAATATTTCAAGTTTCTTTATAAAAAACTTAATTTGATACATGGATTAAAAAAATCAGAGAGATTTTGGAAAATTGTAATAGGACCGTGGTTAAATTATTTTATTGAGGTATTATTTGATCGATGGGAAAGCATCAATAATATTATAAACCAAGAAATAGATAGTGTTAATATAAGCGCCAATTGCCATGAAAACTTTATACCTTATGAGTTTAATGATTTCCTTATTTCATTGAATAGTCATGAAGTTAATCACAATCTATTTTCTGAAATCATTAAATTTAGGAATAGAAGAGGCCAATTAAAAATTCAAAATTACAAGTATATAAATCTTAATCACAATAAAAAAAATTTAAATAGATTTATCAAAAAATCATTTAAAAATAAACTTATAAAACATTTAAAATTTAATTTTACATATTTTATTAAAAAAAATAAATTTCTTTTCATTTCATCTGGTTTTTCTGCAAAGAACACATTCAAATTAAAGTATCTCCTTGGAGATTTTCCTTATCCAGATCTTGAGGAAACTTTTTCAATTGATTCAAAAGAATACAATTATGATATGCGAGAGAAAATAAAAAAATTAGATAATGATACTCTCTTTGAAGAATTTATCTCGGAAATGATAGTAAAGTACTTGCCATTTTTTTATTTAGAAAATTTTGCTGTAGCTAGACAAAAGGCAGATACTTTAGTTCTCCCTATAGACCCAAAAATTATTTTTATATCAGCAGGATTTAGTCAGCATGATAGTTTCAGGCTATATATAGCTAACAAGATTGAAGGAAAATGTAAGCTGTTAATTGGTCAACATGGTGGAAATTATGGTTCTGCAAAAATTCATTCTATTGAAGATTTTGAAATAGATGTATCTGATTATTTTATTACGTGGGGTTGGATTAAAAATAAAAAAACTATTCCATTATCAAAATTGTGGAATAACTTTACTATTAAAAATAAAAATTTAAATTGTAAGAAAAAAATACTATTTGCAGATAATGAAATTGGCCCGTACTCTTCAACTATCCGAAGTTTAGAGAATAGCTCTCAAAACACAGATTTAATAAAAAGATCAATTAAAATAATTAAAAAAATTGAAAATTATGAAAACAGAGTAGATATCAAATTATACCCAAAAACAAATTACTGGAACCAAAAGAATATATGGAAATCATTTTTACCAAATATTAGATTTATAGAAAAAATTGAAAATAAAAAAATATATAAGAATTATAAGTTATTTATTTCTTGCACTAATACTACATTTTTTTTAGAGACATTATTTCACAATTTACCAACAGTTATATATTTTGACCAAAATATAAGCCAATTGAGAGATTCAGCAAAGTCGTATTTTGAAATTTTAGAGAATGTAAAAATTTTACATTATGATTATCAAGGTGCATCAAATCATATTAATCAGGTGTATAATAATGCAGAAGATTGGTGGTTTAAACCTGATGTACAAAAAGCTAGAGAGCTATTTTGTCTAAAATTTGCAAAAAAGAATGATAATGAAATAAATGATTTATCAAATTTTATTAATAGTATATTAATTTAAAATAGTTATAAAAAATGAGACTTTAAGAAAAAAATTGAATATTATGGCTTTGAAATGATAGATTATTTTTGTTTAAAGAATCTATTAATAATATAGAATTTTATATATACACAAGAGAACTTACAAATTCCCCCCATTTGACATAGAATAGAAAAAAATCTTCGAAATAGTTTGGGAGTAATACTAAGTCCTTAAGAATTTATAATTATGAAAATTTTAATCACCGGATGTGCAGGTTTTATTGGTTATCATATAGCACATAAGCTAATAAAAAGTAAACATGATATTGTGGGCATAGATAATATTAATGATTACTATGATGTAAATCTTAAAATAGATCGATTAAAAGAATTAAAAAGCTTAGGGTTAAAATTTAAGTTTAAAAAGTTAGATTTATCTAATTATAGTAAATTAAAAGATATTTTTAAGCTAAATGAGTTCGATATTGTATACCATTTGGCAGCGCAAGCTGGTGTGAGAGACTCAGGTTCAAATCCAAAGAAATACTTTAAAGATAATATTCAAAGTTACTTCAACATCTTGGAATGTGTTAAGTTATTTAATATAAAGCATTTTATTTTTGCTTCATCAAGTTCTGTTTATGGCAATAACTCCAAAATACCATATGATGAAAGTCAAAACATTAATAATCCTGAGTCTTTTTATGCTGCGTCAAAGTCAACTAATGAATTGATGGCAAGGTCTTATAGTAATATTTATGGGATCAAAATGACTGGACTAAGGTTTTTTACAGTTTATGGACCTTTTGGTCGACCTGACATGGCATTATATAATTTTACAAAAAACATTTTTAATAAAAGACAAATTAAAGTATTTAATTATGGTCATCATAAAAGAGATTTTATTTATATAAAAGATGTAGTAATTCTTTTAGAAAAATTAATTTTACGATCTCCAAAAAATAGAAGTATTTTTGAAGTTTATAATGTAGGCAATAATAAGCCGATAAAACTTCTTGATTTTATAAATATTATTTCGAAAACTATAAGAATAAAACCTAAAATAAAATATATAAAAAAACAAATAGGCGATGTTGCAATTACACATGCGGATTCAAGCAAAGCCTTTAAACATTATGGATTTTCTTCTGAAACTAAATTAGAAGAGGGAATTTATCACTTTATAGAATGGTATAAAAAGTATAATAATATTTCAGATGGTAAATAATCTACGAATAATAATAAATACCATTGAAAACTAACACTTTTATTATAAAGTCCAATTAATAAATGATGATCTTAATAACAACTCATCTAATAACGATTTAACTAAGTTAAATAATATAATAAAACTATTAAATAATTTTTTATGAGTGAAGTAGGTTAAAGTATATGAAAATTATTGTTATTGGAGGATCAGGATTCTTAGGAAAACATGTTGTTGCTGATTTAATTAGCAATAGACATGAAATTACTATTTTTGATTTAAATATTGAAAACGAAGAAGACAAAAGATTTAAATATATTAAAGGTGATATTAAAAATTACGATAATGTATTAAATGCTACAAAAGGACATGATGTAGTAATGCATTTAGGTGCTATTTCTGATATTGATGAATGTGATAGCAACCCTCTTGAAGCAAGTCAAGTAAATATAATAGGAACAGTAAACATCTTACAAAGCTGCATTGAAAATTCAATAAATAAAATATTATTTGCTAGTACGGTTTATGTAAGTGGACATTCAGGTGGCATCTATAGATGTACAAAAGAAGCATCCGAAAATCTAATTAGAGAATACAGTAAAAAAAATGATTTAAATTATATAATATTGAGGTACGGCTCGCTTTATGGGCCTGGTTCAGATCAAAGGAACGGTTTGTATAGGATAATTTCAAATGCTCTAAGAGATGGTTTTGTTTCATATGAAGGTGATGACAACACAACAAGAGAGTATATTCAAGTAAGTGATGCCGCTAAGTCAACTAATGCGATTCTTTTTGGTGATCTAAATAATTCTACAATAGTTATAACCGGACAACAGTCTATAAAAGTAAAAGATTTGTTAAAAACTATTTCTGAAATAATGGGTTATGAAAAAGAGGTAAAATTCATTTCCAAGAAACAGTCAGGACATTACATTAGAACTCCGTCTTCATATATTAAAGAATATCCAAGAAAATATATTCCAAAATTACACATTGATTTAGGTGAAGGATTGGTTGACTTGATTGATTACGTAAAAAAAATAAATAACTAAAAAACTGATGAAAAATATCAGTAATTATTTACAGGATTATCAAACTATTTTCTGGGATTTTGATGGAGTTATAAAAGAGTCTGTTGGGTTAAAAGGAAAAGCTTTCCAAGATCTAATTGAAAATATAGATAAGAAAACAAAGAAAAAAATTCTAAACCATCATATGTTAAATGGTGGAGTTTCTAGGTATGAAAAAATACCATTATATTTAGCATGGTCCGGAATAAATACCGATAGTTCAACTGTTGAGTTTTATATTCAAAGGTATTCTAAACTAGTATGTAGTGCGGTAATAAATTCTAAGTGGGTAAATGGGGTAGAAGTTATTCTTAATGAAAAAAAAAATAATCAATTTTATGTTGTAGTGACAGCTACACCTCAAAAAGAAATTGATTTTATTCTTAATAAGTTGAACTTAAGTCAAATTTTTAATAGAATATTTGGATCACCGATTAAAAAAAAAGATGCAATAAATGAATTTATAGCTGATAAAAAACTAGATAAAAAAAAAGCTATAATGATTGGCGATAATAAATCTGATTATGAAGCAGCAAAAACTAGTGACATTGATTTTATTTTACGGGAAGAATCTTGGAATAAAAAATTTTCAAGTCAGTTTAAAGGAATAAAAATAGATGATTTTGTTTAAATGAATAAAATAAAAAAAATTAATTCCTTGAAAAAAAAATTTACTGTAGGTAAATATTCAATTGGTACTTGGCAACAATTAAATGACTCAAATGTATCAGAAATTTTAGCTAATTCAGGATATGATTGGGTAACTCTTGATTTAGAGCACGGTGCAATAACACTAGATAAATTACAAGATCATATAAGAGCTATAGAATTATATGACGTTTTACCATTTGTAAGGATAAAATCCTCAAGTATAGAACACATTCAAACAGCTATTGAAGCAGGAGCAGCTGGAATTATTTTACCTCAAGTAAATTCATCTAATCAATTAAAGCAATTAATAAAAGCTGCAAAAATCCCACCGCGTGGATCTAGAGGCATAGGATATAGTAGAGCAAATCTCTATGGAATGAAGTTTAATGAATACTTAAAAGAAAAAAATATACCACTACTAATTGCTATAATTGAAAATAATAATTCCCTAGAAGATATTGAAGAAATATGTCGAATAAAAGAACTTGATGGACTGTTTATTGGTCCTTATGATTTGTCAGCATCATTAGGCATAACAGGAAAATTTGATAATAAAAAATATATTTCCATAGTAAAATACATTATTAAATGTGCAAAAAAAAATAATAAGCCATGTGGCATTCATGTAGTTAGTCCCGACGAAAAAGAACTTAAAATGCGAATAAAACAAGGATTTCAATTACTTGCTTATTCGTTAGATACAGTTTTTCTTAATAAAAATTGCCTAAAGCCAAAAATTTAATTAATGAAAAAAAGAAAAAAGTTAAAAATACTTTTAATTATTCCAGCTAGAATGGGCAGTTCAAGATTTCCTGGCAAACCATTAAAAAAAATTAGTGGTATTCCAATGATAGGACGTGTTTACAATAATGTCTGTCAAATAAAAGAAGTTACAAGTGTTGTCGTAGCTACATGTGATAAAGAAATAGCCAGATATGTTAAAAGCATAAATGGAAATAGTATTATGACTAGTAAAAAACATCAAAGAGCCTCTGATAGGTGCGCAGAGGCATTAATCAAATTAGAAAAACTTAATCGTATTAAGTACGACATTGTAATTATGGTTCAAGGAGATGAACCAATGGTTAACAAAAAAATGATTTTAGATTCCTTAAAACCATTTAGAAACGATCATAACAAAATTGTCCAGGTTGTTAACTTACTCGGACAGATTAAAAGTAATAGAGAGTTAAATGATAAAAATTGTATTAAAGTTGTTTGTGATAAATACCTCAATGCCATGTACTTTTCAAGACAGTCAATTCCCTATTCGATGAAATCTAAGTTTAACTGTTCTGGCAAGCAGGTTTGCATCATTCCTTTTAGAAGAGATTTTTTATTATTATACAATAAATTAAAGCCAACTCCCCTAGAAGAAAGTGAGTCTATAGATATGCTTAGAGTATTAGAAAACGGTTATGACGTAAAGATGGTACCAACATCAGAAGTATCTTTTCCTGTTGATACACCAAATGATCTTAAAAAGGTACAACTTATAATTAAAAGAAAAAATATTTAAAAGTGAATTTACTGATTGTAGGAGCCAACTCTAAAAAAAATAAAGTTCTTCAACATTTAAAACAATTAGCTATGTTTAAAGAAAAAATAGCTATTTTAGATTTCTCATTAGAATCAAATCAATATTGTAATCAATTTAAAAACATTGAAATTTTTGATGGATCGCGGCTACTAAACGATTATGTAACTAAGTGTGGACACAAAAAAATAAAAGAACTCAATCAGATCTTATTAACACATCCAACTTTATTAATGTCAAATTTTAGTGAATTAAATTTTTCCCATAAAGTATGGATAAATTATCTCTATAAAGAAACAATTGATATTTTTATATCAAATAAAAATTTCAAAAAAATTTACTTTATAAATATTGCAAGCGATATAGAAATATTTTTTTTAAATAAACTTAATAATAACTTTTTTCAAAAAAAAACTATTCAAATAAAAAATATTTTGTACAAAATTTATCAGCTACTGGCGTTAGATTTAATTTATTTAAGGAATTTGATAACTGAATTATCATACATAACTCTAAAAAATAATATTAATAATCAGTCATTAATAATTTATTCAGATATAAATAAGCAATGGTTAAAAAAAAATGATTATACTTATATTAGATATATAGGTGAGAATACCTGTCAAGATATTGAAAATGTTTTAATAGCCGCTACATCATTAAGAAGAAATAGCCTAAGCTTAAAAAATCCATTTAGGGCATATCAGGACAGAAAAGTTGTTTGCAATAATAAGAATGTTGTTTTTATAGAAAATTTTGTTTCAAAAATTGAAATATTAAAAATTTATTTTAAACAAAATAATGAGATTAGAAATTCGATTGATTTAATATCTGAATTAAATACTTTTTTAAAACAAAATTACTCTAGACTACTTATTCTAAAAAAATTAAAAATTGAAATTGCAAAAAATACAGTTATTAAAAAGGGTTTAGAAAGCATAATTAAATCTAACAGAAATATTACTCAAGCTATAGTTCCAGTTTTTGAGCTTGTAGAGGGAAGAATAGCAGTTAATACCTTTAATTTAAATGGAATTAAAACACTAGGTATGCAACATGGACCAATCGGAAAATGGAGTAAGTGGAGATTTATATTTAGCATGGAGTCACTAAGCAGTACTCACAGGGCATATACACCGTGGAAATATCTTGTTGAAGGTAATTATATTAAAAAGCAATTTAATGAAATAAGTCCTGATAAAATAAAAATTATAGGTGCACCAAGAATATTAATTAAAAATAGAAGTGATGAACCATTCAAAAATAATATTTTAATTTTACTTGATATGCATAATTGGAAATTTAATTTTAGATTTATTACTTCACTCAAAAAAATATCTGATGAATATAACTTGATAATCCGGAGTCATCCCTCACAATACAATTACGTTAGAAAGTTTTGTAAAAAAAATTTAAAAAACTTAAATTTTTCTCTAGATAATTCTTCGAGTATCAATTCGTCATTAGATAAATATAATCCATTTTTTTGTATTATAGGAGATTCAGGAGTTATTTTGGAAATTGCACTACAGCAAACTCCGTGTGTATTAATACAAACACCGGGTAAACCAATTAATTCACCATTGGCATCAAATTTTCAAAAAATATTAATTATAAATGATAAGTTTACAACTAAGA
>MDTB01180431.1_pt1 | contig 28116 bp, 26 predicted proteins | sample 811161 | NCBI WGS metagenome assembly MDTB01 (sample SAMN05326650, study PRJNA326480) | marine metagenome | isolation source: seawater | place: Mediterranean Sea | collected 2009
AACATCGAAACGATGAAGGTGGTAGCTGGTATCCAGGATTCGTCGCGTCTCAACCGACCTGTAGTACTGGCTGACCTCTGACAAGATCAATACAGCAAGGGGCAATTTATCCTAACCAGGCGCCGAAACACGCCAATGAAAAAACCTCTACACCTGCTGACCTTAATCCTGCTTGCACTAAGCACCAGTAAGAGCCTGGGAGCGCCCACCGCCTCTATTGACCAATTGAATTGAATGACCGGTAGCTGGTCGGGGAGCCTCGGTCCCAATACACTCGAGGAGAACTGGACCACATCAGAAGGCAAAAGCCTGATGGCCTCGGTGCGCACTACGGGGCATGGCAGTACCAGCATGTTTGAAACGATCACCACCGAGGAAGTCGACGGCACCTTGATCCTACATCTGCAGCAATGGGAATCGGGCTTCAAACCTCGAACGGCAGGTGCCATGAGAATGGAACTGACCGAAATCACGCATAAGAGCGTCAGTTTCAGGAATGTGGCAGGATTCGGAATGCCAACCCTCAAATACAGCCACCCGGACGCGGATACCTTTATTGTTCATGTCGGCATGAATGGTGGTGGCACCTTCGACATCAGGCTCAAGGCAAAGAACATCTAGCGCGTTGAAAGCAACCGCTTTTTAGGTCGCCGCCCCTTCATCCGGCCAACGGGTGTCGTCCCAGCCATGTGCCTTTAGGTAGTGCACGGCCCGACGCAAATCCTCGGGACTGCCTGGCCGTGTCAGCATCTCAAGTGCGACCGCCGGCAGATGTCCGTTTGACGTGGGTCTCTCCAGTACCTCAATCAACAGATCCTCAACGTCGTTTATGTTCAAGTCAGAACGCAGCAACGCGGTCATGGCGTGATTGTGAATCTTGTCACCAACAACGGCGTCCTGGAGTTGTGCGTCGTCACGCCAACTGTTGCGCGACATACGAAGCAGCTTTGAGATAGCAGGTAGCGCGGCAATGGCATTGGTACCGACACAACCAATGGCCTTCAGCACCGCGCGAATAATCCGATCGTCACCTGTGTCCAGCGCCTTAGCCATGTTGAGGACTACGCGTCCCGCGGGACGACCGATTTCACCCAGGGCTAACACCGCATTAACAACAATCCAGGGATCTTTATGCATGAGCAGTTGCATCAATGGGTCTATCGCAATTTCGCCGAGACACGAGAGCGCGTAGGCCTCGTCCTGAACGATATGCCCGCCATCATTCCATAGGCGCGCGGAGAATCAACTTCCACCTCAAAGCTGCCGTTAGCGAGCCGTCGGTAACGTGCCGGCTCGATCCGATTCCGACCGGCTACATCCATCAGGCTCGCCAGCAATGGTTCGAGCACGGGTTCACCCATACCACCCAATGTATAAGACGCTCCGGTCGGTTCGCGCCATTGAGTTTCGAGATGTGATGGTCGATGTCTGTGGCGGGGTTGAACCCGGTTTTCCCGATACCTCGCAGCCAGTTCCACACATAGGACCGGGTCTCTTCATGCGTAAACCTTCCCAGGTAGTTTGGTGGCGGCTGCCATTCGCAATTGCCTCCGTCCCGGCTGGCCTCCTTCGGACTGCACGTTCTAAGAAAGTTGAACTTGAGCATATGACGGGTCTGATCGGTGATATTGCTGATACCCGCATGTTCGATATCAATCGCTGCCAGCAGGCAAGTGCCCGCTTTCACATCTTTCGGGATGTAGACGAATGGGTGATCGGCCTCGGTGATGTGATCATGGTAGTGGGATCCGGGGATGGTCCGCGTCGGACCTCGCTCCGGGGGTGTATCCTGGGGAAAGTAGAACAGGAACAGGTGCCGGGGCACACGTGGTAACGGGTGTGGTGAAGTTTGTCCTTGTGCCACATGGTCGCGCCCCTGGAACCTTCACCCACAGGGGTACCATTCTCATGACCTTTCAGTTCTAGGTCTCGTTTTTCGGGAGGCAGGGGCTAGCAGGGCACCGACAGCCTGTGAGGGCTCAGCATGTAGTCGTCACCGAGAATACTCTGCAATGCACCCTTGATGGCAGGCGCATCCAAAATCTGCTGCAACTCGCTGACCCGAGGCAGAATATTGTTACGAACGTCGCTGTCCTGGACATTGACGCACCGAACCTTGTCGAGGATCTTCTGGTGCAGGTCTGGATCAGCGACACTATCGAGCAGCAGGACACCATCGCCGATGAAGCGACGCATCTGTTCGTCATCAAGTCTGATCGTCGACATAGGACTGATCGGCATCACCCCCGCTGCAACTCAACAAAATGCCGATAATGCCCGGATTCAATCGCCATCAACTCCTCGTGACTACCCTGTTCCCTCACCTCGCCCTCTTCCAAGAAAACGATGCTATCGGACTGGGTAATCGTCGAAAGACGATGGGCAATAACAATCACAAGGCGATCCTTTGCCGCTTCCTGCAGCGCTGCGATCAGAATGGTCTCTGTTTCTGGATCGAGTGCCGATGTGGGTTCATCAAGAATCAATATCGGCGTATCCCGAATCAGTCCTCGTGCAACAGAGATGCGTTGTATCTGCCCCACAGAGAGTTTGCTACTGGTGGTGCCCAGCACGGTATCATACCCGTCGGACAATTCACTGATGAAGTCGTGGATGCCGACAAGCCTAGCCACCCTTTCGACTTCGGCCATACTCGCATCCGGGTTGCCCAGCCGCATGTTGTCAGCGATGGACTCCGACAGGGTCTCGGTTTCCTGGAAGACATAGGTGATCTGTGAGCGCAGGTTATCTATGGCGATGTCGTTGACGTCGTGGCCATCAATCGTGATTCGACCTTCCGTCGCCATGTGATAGCGGGGCACGAGGTACGCCAGCGTGGTCTTACCCGCACCGGTGCCACCCGCCAACGCCACAATCTGACCTACATGCGCCTCAAACGAAACGTTGGAAAGAGCACGCCGACCGTCTGGATATACGAAACCGACATCCTCGAAAACGATGCCCTGGGTCACCTCAGGCAGATCGCCGTAGCCAATTTCCTTTTCCTGTTCCAGGTCCAGCATGGCAAACACCCGGCGCGCGCTGGCCACCGGTCCCTGCAGACGAATCCACAGATCTGCGAGCGCCTGTGCTGGATGAGACATGGCGGCAAAATAACCGAGCACAACGGCGTAATCCCCTGGCGTCATCTCACCGCCGATCACGTTGCCCAGCAACAGCAGCATCAATGCCCAGTACAGGAACTGGCTGGACGTCTCACCGAGTTTGCCTATCACCACCTGCGTCAGCATCTGGAATCGCTCGCGCCTGAAGGAATTGGCACTGGCGAGCGCAAATCGCTCCTTCTCGATCGTGTTGGCACCTAGGCTTTGAACCGCCTGAATATTGTCCATACCCTCCTCAGTGGTGCTCACAAGTACGGTGCCTGCAGCCACGGTCGCCTGTGCCCGGCGGCGAATCATTCGTGCGAACGGTGCGGTGACCAGGATGTACCCCGGCATGGCACCGACGGCAAACAGCACAATCAGCTGCGAATCCGGATAGGCGCTCAGCATCGTGAACACTGCGGTCACCAGCGTTACCAGCGACCAGCCAGTGACCTGCACCACAATACGTACGACACTCGGCAGTGCCCGCACATCATTCATTGTCCGGAACACAGAGTCGCCAATCGGTTGATTGTCGAGTTGTGTGATTGGCAGCAGTCGGAGCCCCTCGAACAACCGTGAGCGCACCATATGCAGCAGCGAGTGCGCGAGGCGGGCTTCAATCAGGTCGTGTACATAGCCCCAGATGACCCGGAGCGAAACACCCGTCATGGTCCAGAACGCAAGCCACGTCAGAATGGCGAGCGGCGACAAGCCGATCAGGAATTCGATGGCCGGCAACAGGAACGCAGGATATCCCCCGCCGTCCGCAGGCAGTGGCTGACTGAGGACCACGTGATCAACCAGTACCTTACCTGCCCAGGGCGCCAGTGCCGTTGAGACCGCAGTCATGATCCACTCCATGGACAGCACCACAGCAAAACGGCGCCAGTAGAAGCGGATGAGGACCATACACCGCCAGATAAGACTGAAGGCCTCCCGGTAGTCGACATCCGTTTGCGTGTCGATCAGGCTGGCTTTTTCGTCGAGCGCGAGCTCATCTTCCCGCATCCGGTCAAGCGATAGCGCGCCTTTGCTCTCCGCGGTAAAGCTGTCAGACATCGACCTGTTCTCCTGACTCCGCCAGCACAAATGATCGGTACCGGCCGTTTTCAATACCCATCAACGTTTCGTGATCGCCGCTTTCCACAACACGGCCACCTTCGAGGTACACGATGTTGTCCGCCCGGCGAATAGTAGAAATACGATGCGTGATCAGAAACACCGCCCGGCTGGGTGCATAGGGATCGTTTGCCCACTCACCCAGGTTCGCAAGCACTCTGTGTTCGGTATCAGCATCAAGTGCCGCGGTGGGCTCATCAAGCACCAGGATGGGCGTATCACGAACAACGGCCCGTGCGAGGGACAGTCGTTGCCGCTGTCCGGTCGACAGGCGACCTCCCCGATCACCCAGCATCGTGTCGAGGCCGTCTGGTAGTCTGGCAACCGACTCATCCAGGCAAGAGATCTGCAGAGCATTGTTGATGCGTTCGTCATCCGCATCCGGAACCGCGTAGCGAATATTCTCCCGAACCGACATGCCAAAAAGCACGTTCTCCTGTAATGCAACCGCGATGTTCTTGCGAAGTGAGTCAATGATAAATTCCCGTATGTCACGACCGTCGATGCTGATGACCCCACGGTCCGGGTCAAACAACCGGAGCAGAAGATTCATCAGTGTCGATTTCCCCGCGCCAGACGGACCAACGATCGCGGTCACGGTACCCGGGACCGCCGTCATGTTGATCCCATCGAGAACGGGCCGGTCATCGGAATAGGCAAACGCGACGTTCTCAAATCGGATCTCGGACTCGAACCCCTGGAAAGCAACGGCATCTTCCGCGTCAGTCACTTCCGGTTCCATATCAAGAATTTCAAAAACACGTTTCAGACCCATCGCAACATCCTGGGCCCATCCCCACATCCGCATCACACCACCCAGCAATCCAACGGCCGAACCGAGGCGCTCCTCAGCCCACCGGAATGCGGAGAGGTTCCAGACCACAAAAGACAATCCTGCCAGCGCAATCAGTTCGGTCGAAAAGGTCGGCTCGCCCTGGTTGACCCAGAGCGCGATCAGGAAAATACCTGCGAAGATAAAGAGTTCGGAGTAGGTATCGACGATCACGCCTACCCGGAATCCCAATCTGGCGTTACGGTATTCCGCGTTGAAAGCGATCATGGAGTCATCTTCGAACTGCCTCTGAAAACGCGGACCTGCTTGGTACGCCTTCGCCAGCTTGATGGCCTTGAAGGACTCCTGCACCCTGGAGGTCAAATCAGCATTGGCCATGCGCTCAACCAGTGAACGGGTGCGAAAACGCGGCATGGACCAGCGCGCAACAAGCATCGTCGGCACCACGACAAACGCGACGATCATACCCAGTGTGGGCGACAGGATCGTGATCATCACAAAGGCCGTCGCGATGCTGACGGTCATGGTGACCATTTCCCCCAACACCTTCAGTACATGGGTGACCGTTTCAGAATCGGTCTGGATCCGCCAGATGGAATCACCCACCCGGTGGTCGGCGTGATGCCGAAGTGAGAGCCGGTGCCAGCGATCCACCAGCGCAAGACGCAGATCATGGTTTATGCGTTGGAACACCCAGACCACGTAATACAGGAGTGCAATCTCCAGCGGCCAGAGCAGCAGGAACAACACCAGCTCCACTTTGATGGGCGCCCAACGCAGTTCCATGCGCTGCGCCTCGGTCAGAGTCTCATTGACGGCACTCGACATCTCCGGGTAGCCGATCAGTGCAGCAAGGCCTGGCATGAGCGACTCGTTCTGCAGCAGGGACTGGTTGACGATTTCTGCCATCACAAGCCCAAGCAGCATGAATCCCATCCCCATGACCAGGGTAAGACCGTAGTAGTACACAAGGTGACTGGCGACCCGAACCCGGTATTTCAGTCCATGCGCACCGGCATTGAGTTGCACCACCCAACCCATCACACATGCCAGGGTGATGAGCCCCATATAGGCACTTACAGTCGAACCTTCGATCAACACCACCGCGACGAGGCTGGCAAGGACTGTCGACAGCAACAGTACAACCAGTGAGACCCACTGCACCCGACCCGACAGGAAAGGCAGCGGCCAAGTAGCGAGGACGGTCAGGGCGACCAGTCCGTAGAAGAGATTGAACGGGTATTCAAGGCTGGTGGGCACAAAGCCGTAGTAGGCAGGCAGCACTGCGAGGACCGTTACGAGCGGCGGCATGTAGGCGAAACTGTAGCCACGACCGCTGATCAGTTCGGCCATGCGGGATTCAGTACCGACCCCCGGCACCCACCAGCGCCCGAGTATCTGCGGCAGAATGTACGGCCAGCAGCGGATCAGCAATTGCACGACCGCTGCAAAACCGTTGTTGTCGTCTCTCCAGGAGAGGTCCCGACTCTCAGGGATCGGGTCGCCTTCACCATAGAACGGGACGGTGTCCGCGAGTCCCTGGGAGCGAATGATGTTTTCTTTATCCACTCTGATTCCTGAACGTGAAGCAAATGCCCAGGCGACCCATTCGTCCCTGGCAATACTGTTGGCTGGCCCGCATTGTGCCGATTGCATCCGGTGCTTGCTATACGCTATCACCCATAACGCAATCCACGCATTTTGCGCTCACTATGACAGGACAAAGAGGCTGTATCCGATCCAGGCACTGAGCAATACCGCTCCCTCGACCCTCGTGATGGCCTTTTTCATGGTGTAGGCGAATACGGTAAGCACCAGGGTCAAGGCCAACATCATTCCGCAATCACGCCAGAACACGACGGCTTCAATGACCGGCGCGCTGATCAACGCGGGTATCGTCAAGACCGTCAGAATGTTGAGTATGTTCGAGCCCACGACATTGCCGATGGCGATATCGGCGTGCCCCTTGAAAGCGGCAACAACCGATGCCGCGAGTTCAGGCAGACTGGTACCCACCGCCACAATCGTAAGACCGATCACCAGTTCACTGACACCCCACCACGACGCGATTCCAGTAGCGGCCCATACAAGCATGTCCGCGGAGATCAAGATCGCCAACAACCCGGTGCCAAAGGCGATCATTGACTGGCGCGTATCAAGGTTCGGTAAGTCTTCGGTCTGAAACAGCAGACCGTCCTGAAGTTCTGCTGCCACAACCTGCTGCTTCCGGTACAGCCGCCACAGGATCAGCCCCAGCAACGCGATCAAAAGAAGCCCGTCCAGCATCGAGAGATGGAGGTCAAACATCAGTACCAACGCGAGTATCGTGACCGCCAGCACCCAGCGTAGTTCCTCCGTGCGGACACCCGAGGAAAAAGGCAGTGGTGTAACGAGCGCGGTGACACCGAGTACGAGTCCGATGTTGGCGATATTCGAACCGATGGCATTGCCAACCGCCAACAGGGGATTACCTTCAAACGAGGCAATCAACGCCACCGACATTTCAGGTGCAGAGGTACCCAGCGCGACGACGGTCAGGCCGATTACCAATTTAGACACACCGCGATGCACGGCAAGCGCGGCGGCACCGGTCACAAAACGATCAGCGCCCCACATCAAAACGCCAAGTGAGAGCACCAGTGCAATGGATTGAAGGATCAGCACCTACCGGTAATCCCTTGCCGTGCTCGTTGTTGACTGAATCTGATTGCTGTTCTCCGCAAAACCGTAGGTGAAGATGACGACCGAATCGAGTGCCCAGGAGTGAGTGTTCACCCGGGCCGAACCACCGCCACCTCAGGACATTGATTGGAATCCGTGCTGATCACGGTGATATTGTGAATCAAATGTCTGCATGCTCTTGAACCACTGATGCCGACCGTCCGTTGCCTGTTCGCGCTTGAGGTCTTCCAACACCGCCTTCTCCCGCAATCCGCATCTGCCGCGTTCAGTACGTACCCCGCCGTCCTGCGATAACCACATCGTTATCCTTCCACAGCACTCGCTGCGATACCTTCGAGTATCTCGGGGACGTCCGCCTCGCCGAAGTGAATTTTTCGCTGATCAAAGAGATGCTCGCCATCAAACACCCAGTCCGATCGCGGGACCTCGTAGTACGTTTCGATCTCATTGCCGTCGGGGTCACGGAAATAGATCCCGAGTGACAAGCCATGATCGCCATAGTGTTCGATCTCAATGTCATTGTCCTTGAGGCGCTGGTCCATTGCTTTCAGGTCTTCCAGGGACTCCATCTGCCAGGCCATATGCAGCAGCCCAACCCTCTCCTGTTCCGGTCCCGGAGCATCAGCACCCACGCTCACAATAGCCATTTCATGCGACATCGCATCATTGGCAGACATGAAGACCGCATGACCATCATATTTCTGCATGACTTTCAGGCCGATAATACGCGTGTAGAAATCCTCTGACCTGTCCAGATCCCGCACGTTGACAACCAGGTGTCCCAACTGCCTCGGTCCCAATCCCATACTTCCTCCTGCCGCTTTCTGGCGCTTTGACCGCTCCGCTTACGGGTGAATTATGGCACGTTGGACGCGCAATCATTAGCGAACTGACCTGCTTTACTAGAAAGGTGCCTTTCGGTGAATCCGAAACACATACGCGTGGTCACACGGTTTCTCATCAGGCACGTCGATCACCAGTCCGCTGTCGGTCATTGACCAGCGCAGCTCTCGATCGACGCCCAACATCCTGACTGACGAAATTTCATCCGGGTAAATGTTCTTCAACGCACCTGCACCCGGCCCACGTGCGAAACGGATGGTCGCTTTGTGCTCAGGCCAGCCCAGAAAGGTCGCATACAGGACGTCACCACGACAGGTAAATCGAATGTCCTCCGAAGTGTATTCAACTTCGTTCTCTTCACTGAACATGCCACCAGCAGACATCTCCGTTGGTCCTTCGCCAAAACTCAACCATGGGGTCGTCTCGTAGATGGCTTCACCGTTGATACGCAGCCAGTCACCAATACCCTGCAGGCACTCCCGAGCGCCTTCGGGGATAGAACCATCCGCCCTGGGGCCGACATTGAGCAGCAAATAGCCATTCTTGCTGACGTTGTCCACCAGGTTATGGACCAACGTCCTGACTTTCTTGAAGCCGGCATCTGCGACATACGACCAGGCACCCTGATCGTCAACAGAGGTATCCGTGACCCAGTCATAGTAGGTCAACTGGTCCATGCGCCCGAGTTCATAGTCAGCAATGGCGGAGCCCGGCGCAAAATCATGGGCCTTGTACGTGACCGCAAGCTCTTTTCCCCACTCAGCTTCCTTGTTGTAAAAGTCCGCAAGGAAACGCTGCTTATAGATCTCAGGGATAAACCGAATACCGAAGTCGAACCACATCAGATCGGGCTCATAGCCTTCGATCAGTTCGTCGATCTTCTCCCGCCAGATATCGAGAAATGCCCGGGAAGGTAAGTCCTGCATGGGCCAGTCATGTTTGTCCTGATGCTCGGGACCAAAACCATCCACGTTATGTAGTGGTCCATATAAATCGGCATAGGCCGGGTCCGACACGTCACAGTCATTGCGCCAATGCGGGTAGAACCACCATTGCTCCGCATGATGTAACGCAACCATGAACCGCAGGCCACGGTCTCGACAGGCACGTGACAGTTCACCCGTCACATCACGTTTGGGTCCCATCTTGGCCGCGTTCCAGGGATTGACCTGGCTATCCCACATCGAGAAACCATCGTGGTGCTCGGCGACGGGACCGGCGAAACGAGCCCCGGAAGACAGAAATAACTCAGCCCATTCGTCCGCATCAAACTTCTCACCCGTAAACTTTGGGATCAGGTCTTTGTAGCCAAACTGCGATGCAGGACCATAGGTCTGTTCGTGGAACTCCGCCTGATTGTTTCCTGGTCGGTACATGTTAAAGGCGTACCAGGTCCCGTTCGGCCCGCAGGCAGGCACAGAGTAAACGCCCCAATGGGTGTATATCCCGAATTTTCCGTTTCGTAGCCACTGAGGTGTGTTGTGGTTGGCGAGCGAGCGCCAGTCCGGTACATAGGTTGCCATCGTTGTTGTTCCTTGAGCCTCTTACTTCTAATATTGACGCATGAAATCCCATGCCATTCGAGAGGTATCGACATCAGTCCCACGCCCTTTGTACGTGACGTGCCCACCTTCATGGACTGAAACATGGGAGACGATCGTTCCATTCGCGCAGTCCTCATAGGTCAACGTGAAACTGCCACCGGAGCGCCAGGTTTCCACCAGTTCTCCCTTACACTGGTTCATCTCACCCCACTTGCTGAGATTCGGCATCGCCTCAGGGAACAGCCGACGTGCTTCGTAGGGGACTGTGCGGTCCTCGGTACCATGAATCTGCATTACAGGGATTGGCTGATAACGTTCGTGTTCAGGAACCAGCAGATACAGCGCCATACTGGCCGTGGCGGCCAACAGGTCACTCGCTTCGCTGGCAAGCCGTTGCGACATTGCAGAACCGTTGGAAATGCCGGTCGCGTAGACTCTGTCCAGGTCGACCATATTCTCTTGGGCAACCTTCGCGACCATCTTGCGCAGGAACTCTACATCATCTAAATCATCCTCCTGCGAAAAACCACAGCAACCCTCCCCACCATTCCAGGAGTTATGCAAGCCAGCCGGCCACACAACGATGAACTTTTCGGAATCAGCCATCGCCGCAAAGCCTGAAACGAGTTTCTGTTGTCCCGGACGTGAACCGAAACCATGCATATCAATCACCAGCGGGACCTTACCTTCAATGCCTTCTGGCACCTTGATCTGCCAGCAACGATAGTGCTCCTCGTGCATGACGCAGTCGTCCTCGGATGGCTCTGCATAAGCGGCATAGTTGCGCTCGGGCCGACGTGGGGGTGGGTCGATTTCTTCTACCTTGAAAATTCCGTCCGCGTAGCTGGCGCGAATCATGCGCTTCTCGCTAACGATAAAAACGGCGTTGCCACGCTGACCGAAGAAGACCTCGGTCCCCCCCTTCTCAGAACGCAGAACCACACGATTCTCAGTACTGAAGACGAGGATGGACGGTACATCACCAATCTTGGTTTCGATGGTTTTACCAGCGATCAGCACAGCTTCCGCCGATCCTGCCAGCGAAGACGACATGTAGAACGTCAATACGGTCAGTAGACAGAAGACAGAGAAGCGACTTGGATGTTTCATGACGTTCCTTGAAATTGGCTGGACAAGACTAGGGTTCAGGCAAACGTCAAACAACAAGTAGTGAGTACGCCGATGACTGTATAACGATCGTTGCGATACCGGACTGGGTCATCGTCAGCGATGATGTTCCGCTAGTTCAATCGTATTGACAAAAAAATTGAAATTTTGGAGGCACCCCAGCGAAGGTTCTGAGGGAGAAGCACTCGCCCCCACGCCTTCATTCTCCAGTAGACGTTTTCGAATACCGACTCATGAAGTCCCAGGCCATGCGCGCTGTATCAATGTCCGTCGCTGCCCCCTTGTAGGTGGCATGGCCGCCTTCATGTATGGAAACGTGGGACACACGGGTTCCGTTCGCACAATCCTCGTAACTCAGCATAAAACTTTCGCCGGAACGCCACGTCTCTACCGGCTCGCCCTTACATTGATTGATTCGGCCCCAGTTCGACAGGTTCCGCATGGCACCCGGATACCTCGGGCCCGCCTCATATGGCACGGTCCTGTCCAAAGTCCCATGGATCTCCATCACCGGGATGGCCTGATATCTCTCGTGCGGCAGTACGAGCAGGTACAACGCAACGCTGGCAGTTGCAGCCAACAGGTCACTCGCCTCGTTGGTGAATCTCTGCGCCATCGCTGAGCCGTTGGAAAAACCGGTCACATAAACACGGCTCGTATCGACCCTGCCGCTTTTGCCGACCTTGGCGACCAACTTGCGCAGGAAACCGACATCGTCAATGTCGTCCTCCTCTGAAAAACCACAACAACCGTCACCGCCATTCCAGGACCGATGCAAACCGGCAGGCCACACCACAATGAATTTTTCGGCATCGGCCAGCTCTGCGAAACCGGAGATACGCTGCTGCTGTCGAGGCCGCATACGGAAACCATGCATATCAATCACAAGCGGAACTTTTCCATCGATGCCCTCAGGCTCTTTGATCAACCAGCAACGATAATAGTCCTGGTGTTGTACACAATCGTTCAGGGTAGGCTCTGCATACTGTGCGTAGTCCCGTTGTGCCCAACGCCGGGGTCCGGCACTGAGCACCTTGAACTCACCGCCCACGTAACTGGCACGAATGATCCGCTCCCCGACAACCACAAAGACGTTATTGCCACGCTGGCCAAAAGCGACCTCTGCTTCCCCTTTTTCCGAGCGCATCACAACGCGGTTCTCGGAACCGAATACGAGCGTTGTGGCGACCCCGTTGATGTTGGTTTCGATGGTTTTCCCGGCGATGGGATCCGGCTCAGTGGATTCCGCCAGCGCAGACGACGCGAAAAGCGTCAGTAGCATCAACAGACTAAGCCGATAAAAGGAGGCCAGGCGACTTGGATGTTTCATTGCGTTCCTCGAAATGATCTTCGGCATGGTGGTGTTGAGGCGAATGCTAGCAATCAAAATGAATACGCCATTAACTGGCCAGCAATCGTCGCCGTACCGGAACGGTCATAGTCAGGGATGATGTTCCGAAAGGTCAATCGTTTCGACAGAAAATTGACATTACAACGTCACCTAACGTCGGTGTATTGGGAGAGACGTCGCGTCGAGAAGCGTGACCAGATTCCAATTCAGATCCTGTCGACATCCCCCCAACCCTGTCTCGATATCGTCTGTCCAGTCGATCAAGTTGCCTGACGTCGCCATCCTGTAACCAAACGGCAGACTCCAGAACATCTAACCCATAGTGAAACACGCGACGTTCTCGAGGAATCCTTCACGGGTCACCGGCGGACCACCAAAGCGGTCATACTCATCCAGTAAATGGGCAACCATCTCTGCCTGCGATAGCGCGTAGTCACGCTCACGCAGATCCGCCATCACGTTGATCGCATTTTCGAAACGGTGCCCGACATTCAACCCTTCCAGATCAAAGACCACCAGTTCGCGCTGACTGTCACATACGCGCCAGCCCACATTCTGAGAACAGGGATCACCCTGTGACAGTCCATCCTTCTCAAATCTGTCCACCCGCTGCGCTATCGCAAGCCGGTAGCGCCGCAGGCGTTCAACACCATCAGCGTTCTCCTGACACAACGTTTGAATGTCCGAATCAAGTTCACCAGCGGTCCCAATCTTCCAGATCGCCTTGAGTGATGGTAACCACCATGCGTCCGGTTAGGATGGCTTCTCAGCAACGAGATCTGGTTTCTTGAGGTGTGCAACAGGTAAAGACGTTGCGCTGATCCGGGCACGCATACTCAACCAGGCTTTCACTCCAAAAGGGTCGTCGTGATCGATCCCGATGTCCGGTAGATATTCCAGGAACAGAATCTTACGGCTCTCCCTATCCGTGACATGACCATAGTATCTGGGCGTTGGAAGTCCAGCTGCCATAAAGGCAACGTAATTGGCGATCTCCTGTTCGGCGCGTGCATGAGAACGTTTCACGAACAGGATGACCGTACCGGTGATACCCGCGTCGGTTCGATATCGAAACGTGGCGATGATGCTGTCAGACCCCGTCCCCAGGTGACCCTGCTTTTCGTGCTCAATGGTGATATTTAGCGTATCGATATCACTCACGGATGCAGCCTGTTCAACAAACGGCATCAATGCAGTTTTAGAGACATTAAAGAGGCTCTAGACGCTGACCGGCGCTACACGTTTTGCGGGTTGTTTGAAATTCGTAGGCCGAGCCACGATTCCTCCGAAGGCAGCCGATCTCGTCAGCGTCCGACGTAGACCGGATCACGTTTCTCAAGGAAAGCAGCGACGCCTTCCTTCGAATCCTCGGTCTGACGCAGTCGCGTGATCTGCTCAATGGCCCAGCGCCCGGTATCACGCCAGTCCGGTTCGAGCGTCCGACGCAGTCCCGACTTCAATGCCTGTACGGCTAGCGGAGGATTGCCCGCAATTTTCTCTGCAAGCGCCATCGCCGTGGGCATCAGTTCGTCGTGGACAACGCGGCGACTGGCAAGACCGATCGCCAGTGCCGTTTCAGCATCGATGAGGTCACCTGTAAACAGCAATTCCGCTGCGCGTTCACGCCCGACCAGTTGGGCAAGCCTCCCCAGGCCCGGTGCATCACAACACAGACCTCGAATGACAAACAGTTCACCAAAACGGGCACGGTCGGAGACCACACGAATATCCGCCATCAGTGCGAGCTCCATGCCCCAACCGACTGCGGGACCATTGACCGCGGCAATAACAGGTATATCCGTATACAACAGCGCGTCCGCCGCAGGTGTCAGTCCGCCGGTTGCCTTCCCTCGCTCACGGAACGATTCAGGAGGCGGATTCGGATTACCCAATATCTGTTTGACGTCATCCCCAGCACAAAAAGCACGACCATTCGCAGTGATGATCAGTGCGCGTGCAGTGCTGTGGCGGACCGTATCTTCAAGCAGCGCATAGGATTCGTAGGTCAGCGAATTCATAGCCTCGGGCCGATTCAGCGTGATGACCCCGACGTGATCCTGCTCCTCATAGAGCAATGGCCCGGATTCCAGATTACCTGCGCCATCCTGATTCGCCATGCCTCAACTCCTTCAAGGTGTCGGGGTGAGAGTAAAGTGCCAGAGCAAAAAGTGCCACACCATTAACGGCGCCTGCGTAAGCAACAGCAGGTCACCGCGAAACCCTACTCTAACTGCACGTCAGCTGCGAGCTCGCTCTTGTGCCCATTCACATTCCCGTGGTTTATTGACCGCTCACCCCGCAGGAAAGAGAGGAACGGATGTCAGCAATGGACCGGGTCCTGGAAACCATCAACTCGCTTGACCTGAATAGCCATGTGGCTGAGCTGGAGACCCTGGGTTATACCACGATCAAAGGCGTGCTCTCGGATGATCAGGTTGAACGTGCCGGACAGGCGATCATGGCCAGTGTCGAAAAAAGAACCGGCAAGCCCGTTGATCCTGAAACCGGTGCGGGCTATGAGGGAGGCTGGCGTTACGTACCGCACATGCTGTACGACGACGAGGTGTTCGAGGACATCCTGATGGAAGCAAGACCGCTTGCCCTCGTCACCTACCTGCTTGGTGAAAGCTGCATGCTGTCCTCGATAGGCTGTCACTTTAAAGGTCCTGGCGGTGACTCTCTTGCACTACATTCTGACAACGCCAACGGCATGCCTGCGCCCTTTCCGTCATATGCACAGATCGCAAACGTCAACTATGCACTGTCACCCTATTCAAAGAAGGAAGGTGCACTCGTGATGGTTCCCGGAAGCCATCGTTATGTGCGGCATCCAAGGTTGGATGAATCGCAACTACACGGTGAAGCGGCCAACCCAAAAGGTGTCACCATGGATCTCATACCCGGTGATTGTGTGATCTGGCACGGCAATACCTGGCACGGTTCCTATGCACGCGAGGTGCCCGGTATTCGCATGAATCTGTCGGTGTATTTCTGTCGTCAGTACGTTCTGCCCCAGGAGCCGCACAAGGACAACGTCCCACAGGAAGTGCTTGATCGTCACTCGGATGATGAGCGATTCAAGATCCTGCTCGGCGCGAAACAACCCTATGGTTGGCAGAAAGAGGGTCCGAGAGCAGGCCTAATGGCGCATAGCCCAAGAGGATTGTTCGACTGATTGATCTCCGCGCGGGCGGCGAATCCGTCACGTTACGTCAGGTCACGCACCTCACCGTAATGACTGATCGAGTACTCGACCCCGTCAGGAACACCGGGGGCTCTAAAAGGGCTATCAACCGCAATCACGCGCATACCCGCGGCTCTTGCGGCACGCACGCCGTTGGTTGAGTCCTCGAACGCCACGCAGTCTTCAGGTGCGACACCAAGACCCTGGGCACAAAGCAGGAAAATATCAGGTTCCGGCTTGCCACGTTCAAGCGCCGCATCATCACCGCAGATCACGGTGTCAAAGACGTTCCAGTCGCGATGTTGCATCTTGATCTCGTAGTGGTGTCGGTGAGAACTCGTGGCAAGACCCACTGGTATCCTGCCTGCAAAGCGGCGCACAAAGTCGGCAGCGCCGCGTATCTCAGTGGCCTGGGCAAACAAAGGCAGCAGATGAGATTCGCGCGCCTTTAGATATTCCGCCGGAGTTATGGGCAGCTCGAAATGACCGATCACCGTCTGCGCACCCTTTATCGCATCCCCGCCCATGGTTTTGCGTTTGAGTTCTGGGGGATACGTCAGCCCATAGGTGTCCAGAACGCGCTGGGTCGCCTCGGTATAGAAACGTTCGGTATCGAGGAGAGTACCGTCCAGATCGAAAACAAGCGCTGCAGGACTATTCGTCGTCATCGTACTTCTCATCCGCTGTTTCTGTGTCCACGTGCATCTCATCGAGTAGGACCGTTCCGGCATCACCGTCAATGGTAATCCGTTGTCCATGATGGATTCGCTGGGTACCGACGCCCGTCCCCATAACGGCCGGAATCCCATACTCCCGTGCCACGATGGAACCGTGTCCCCCCACGCCACCGATGTCGGTCACGAGACCCGATGCCTGTGCGAACAGCTGCGTCCAGGCCGGTGTCGTGAACGGGCAGACCAGAATCGACCCAGGGATCATTCGGCCAAAATCCTCCGGCGCAAACAATACGGCCGCCTGTGCCGAAATCGTACCGGCGCTGGTCGCAAAACCAGTGATCACCTCTGCAGTCTCATCCTCGTTGGCGTGCTGGGTCATCGCATCCATCCTCTCTTTCATCAGGGACCCTGGAATGGTGGCCGGCGCGTGAAGACGCTTGCGAGCGTCTCGCAGGTCTCGTTGCGCCCCTGCTTTTTCCTTCAGACCCTGGATCGCGAGATCAGCCGCCTCATCCTGCTGACCGGTGTAGTTGGCCGCTGCCTCGGCACCCAACAATGCCCTGATCAACAGGCGCATTCCCCACAACGCAATCGGGCCAGGTGGTTGAGACACCAGTAAAGGTTCCACGGCCACCAGCAGTTCATCGTTCGTCAGGTAGAAAACATCATCGGCCGTGTCCAGCGTTCCTGCCGCTGCAAGCCGCTGCCCGAGTTCGAGCGCCAGCGGTCGAAATACCGACCACGCCGCACCCATATAAAACATCGCATCCTCTCGATAACGCGAGTCTCTCGATGTGCTCCGATACAATTTTCGAAACTGACTGCGTACCGGGTCTTCAAAAAAATCCAGCGCCTTCGACGCGAGCGACTCACGACGTTGCTGCGCCTCAGCTTGTGACGCCACCGGGTCGATGTTGCCGACACCTGCCACCATGAACTGCAGATTCGATAACATCGCTACAGGCGCCTCACGCAGGGTCGGCTCTACGAAGTCCTGGGTAAAGGTCTGTTGCCCATACCTGTCCAGGTAATTGGCAATATCGCGCGCAGTATCCTTCGCATCAGATTCCAATGTGGACATGAGGCGCCTCGCAGGCGTCGTCAGCACCAGGGTACTCAGCGCATCATCCGCACGGATGGACGTTGCGATACGCGCCAGTTCGACGAGCGCATCGTTGCTCTTCGACGGATAACCCGCGAGCAGATCAGTGGTCTGTGAGCCCAGCGTACCGCTCTGCCCTCGAACAAACCCCGCGTCCGCGGCATGTTCCGAGAGAAACTCGGTCATGCTTGTGTTTGCCATCTTTGACAAACCCTGGAGCGAACTCGCATAGAGCCAGTACTCGGCATCCGCGTAAGCCAAGGCACGCAGGGCGAGGTACAGTTTTTCGACGGTGGCCGTTCTCGCATCCAGTCTTTTCCAACGACGAATGTGAGCGAGGTATCTCGGCAAACCTCTGTATCGCCATAGCTTCAGCCACGCGAACTTGTATAGCAACACCATGGTGATCGCTGACCAGGACCCACGCAGAACCTTCAACAATCTGTTGCTGGCATCGGGGACCTTATTCAGCCCATAACGCGTGTATACCCAACCGTTGACGGTCACATGTCGCGGAATCGGTCTGACCTTGCCACCCAGTTCCCGTTTTCGATAGGCATCCTCCAGCGCTATCTGCACGTACATTGTTTCAAACAACGGTGACAAGGGGCCGAGGACATGCTCGACCCAGCCCCGCCGCACCAGTTTTTCACCCGGGAAACGAGGCTCCCAGACTGCATGAATCGGCGGTGACGGCAGATGCGTGATCGGTCGTGACTGCAGCAAGTGCAACGTGAAGTCCTGCTGTCCAGAAGACGAGGCGGAGTCCTTTTCCAACGAAATCGCCCACTCGATGTCCTGCGGCACGCCTCCCAAGTGCGCTTCTATACTGAGGGCGAGTTCAGCGAGCACCTTAAGTTGTGCTGGTGACAGAGACGCCGTCTCACGCTCGCGTTCGTCAGTGGCTTTTATGATGGTGCCACCGACATCCGCAACGATGATCTGTTCCTTGGCCCCGATGGTTGATGTGCGGACACCAAGACTTTCCCGATCAATTGTAAAACTGTCAGGGGTCACCTGGCCGCTGACCACCGATTCCCCCAGGCCGAAACTGGCGTTGACCAACAGCTCTGAGCGCTCGCCGGTAATGGCATTAACCGTGAACAGCACGCCGGCCGCGTCGGCATCCACCATTTTCTGCACCACAACAGACATAGCAACCCGATCATTGTCGACACCCATATCATGTCTATAGCTGAGCGCACGTTCGGTCCACAATGATGCCCAACAGTTTCGTACCGCCGCGATGACCGCGTCTTCGCCCTGCACATTGAGATACGTATCCTGTTGACCGGCGAATGACATGTCCGGCAGATCTTCGGCATTGGCGGACGACCGAACCGCGACAGCATCAACACCTTCCACAGACCGGTACGCCGGTACAATGGCGCGTTGGATATCCTCGGGCATGTCGTGTTCGGTGAAAAGCGACTGGATATCTCTGGACGCGCCTTCAAAGGACACCCGTTTCTCCACAAGCGCGGGCTGCGCCAGGTGCATCAGCTGTTCCTGGAGATTATGCGCCTCGAGGTAGGCCCGATAGGCATCTGCATTGACGTGGAAGCCATCGGGTACCGGGAATCCTGCCGCAGAAAGACTGGCTAGGCTCATGCCTTTGCCGCCAATCAGGTTGAGGTCGGCATCCGCAGTAGCGAGAGGGAGCACGTATACTTTGGGTGTCTTCATGTTTTCCGCTCGGATAACAAATGCCACATCGTCACCGGACAGGCAGGCATGGCGCCATCACACACCGAATAGTGAATGATCATTCACCTAAATTCAAGGTGGCGTTCATCGCCTCGTGTTGTCGTGAGAGAATATAGATCAGTAGATCACTCTTACGACGATGTTGTTCCAGTTGAAGTTGATGAGCCTTTAGACGTTTTACTCCGTTGATTGGATTCAGTGACTGCACGCTGAACACCCCTCTGCTCCTACTCTGTATGTTGTTCACCGGGCCTTCGATTACGAGCGAAGCGACCCTGTCAGTGAAGGAGGGACAACACTATGTGACGTTCCTGGACGACGAACTTGAGTTTCAGTCCGCTATTTGACTGGGGCCATTGAAAAAGCCTCCTTACGGGAGGTGGCGACCGAACACGTCTGAATTGTAGATCCCATCAATCAGAAGGTACTGTATAGCGAGAGGTTGAGGGCACGTGAGCTGGTCCACGTCATCCTGAATACACAAAAGATCCAACTCCACATTGTGACCGGTAATGTTGTTCAGGAACCAATACCGACGCTTCCGTTGACTTACGAGAAAAGTGGCCTTCGGGTGTTCTCCCTGGAGACACTCAAGTCAGTGGCGACCTGTCGGGACTTGGCCAGGTCTATGAAGTATCGAACAGAATAGCGGGTCGGAGCGATCGTCCGCACTCCTTTATACTGGCTTGCGCAACTGGGCCGATCAACGAGGGGACATTCAACGTGGACAAACTGATTACCGGCAACGGCATCGAGATTAGAACGGAGTCCTTCGGAAACAAAAATGATGAGCCGCTTTTGTTGATCATGGGCGCCGGTGGCGCTGGCGTGTATTGGCAGGACAACCTGATTCAACGTTTGCTCGACGCAGGGCGTTTCGTCGTGCGCTACGACAATCGTGACACCGGCAAGAGCACCTGTTTCGACTTTACGAAGGAGCCTTATTCGCTCGAAGACATGGCCGCTGATGCCATCGCGGTGCTGGACGCATATGGTATCGAGCGGGCAGACATCGCCGGCGCGTCCATGGGCGGTATGATCTCCCAGGTGCTGATGATCAACCATCCACATCGCCTCAAGACGGCGACCCTCATCATGTCGTCACCGCTTTCAGGCGGCGGCGAAACGCCGACGCTGGGTAGCGACGATCTCCCTGGTCCAGATCCGGCATGGATGGAAAAAATGCTTCAGCTGGCGATGAACATCCCTGAAGATCGCGATGCTGCCATCGAACAGAAGGTGGTGCAGTTCGGCATGTTGGCCGGCTCCGCTGAGCCCTACGATGCAGAAGCGGTTCGGAAAATCGCAGCGATCGAGTTCGACCAGGCTCGTAATCTAGCTGCGTCCGCGAATCATAGCCTCGCAATCGGTGCAACGACGTTATCAGATCGACGGCCGCTCCTCAGGAACACGAACGTCCCGACGCTCGTGATCCATGGTACCGAGGACCCGATCCTTCCCTACCCGCACGGCGTCGCGTTGGCGCAGACGATTCCCGGCGCAGAATTGCTGACCTTGGATAAGGGTGGGCACGATATGCCGGAATGTTACCTGGATGAGATGATTGCGAAGATGCAGGTGTTATGGGCGTAACACCTGCGGATCTACACTGATAACCACGTATCAAAATATGGGTTATGCATGTTCCGGCCGAGTCATCTAAAGTAGTGCCCCTCAGGTAGAACCAACGGTCTGACCCAGTGGCAAGATCCGGAAACGAAGACAGTTCTGTGGAAAGGTCTGCGGAAAGCGCAGAACAGCGCACCGCCAGATTTGTACTGGGCGAGACGACGCCACCCCGCTTTCATGTCAACGATGCCGACGGCATCAATGCACAACTCGATGTAGAGGGGTTTGCCTGCGTCGCAGACTGCCTGAGCGCCGAGGAGCTGGATCACGCCCGGGATCTCCTGTGGAACCACCTGGAGGGCATCGAATGTCCGCAGATGACTCAGACACGCCCGATAGGGTGGCAGCGCGACGATGTCACCACCTGGGTCAAGGGTCACGGCGATGGCCTCATGACATCCACCTGTCACTGTGACTCGATGTGGTTTGCCCGAACCCGCCCCGGGGTCATTGCAGGTTTTCAGGCCGCCTATCAGGAACGGGATCTGACAGCTGCTTTTGATCGCATGTCCATCAACCTGCCAACGGCGACCGGCAACCAGGGGGGTCTTCAACGGTTGGCTGCAACCGATCATATGCACGGTCGTCTGAATATGAACGAACTGCACACGCACAAGAATTCGTACTATGACGAGCGTAACGGCGCGCCCTTCACAGACTTCTACTCCATCATTCCACTCTGGGACATGAACCAGGCGACAGGTGCCACCGCGGTCGTTCCCAGGTCCCACAAACGGGTGCCGGAAATCCAGGCACATCGCGACCGCAACTGGAAGTTCGACAAAACGACAACGCCCCATACCAAAGCATGGTGGGACAGCCGTCAGTGGTTGGGCAAAGGTACACCGGAGGAAGACGTTGAACAGTACACATCGCTCGGTCTAACACCGCGCGTCACCAATGTCCGGGCGGGAGACATGGTGATATTCGATACGGCGCTGTTCCACGCAGGCTGTGCCGCGGCTGACCCCTCGGGGGCCTCTGGCAATGGGACAGATCAGTTGTTGCGAGCGATCTATATCATGGGAATGACACCGACCCGGCTCAAGACGCCCAGGGAACTGCACGCTCGGCGGCTCGCCTATGAACTCGACCTGCCCTGGTACCCCGATCACAATCACCCACAGATCACCAAAAAGGTGTTCATGCATCACACCAGTCAGGGTGGAGACGTTGAAAGCGTACGAGACTTCAGCAAGGCGTCACCGGAAGTGAAGCAACTGATTGATCCAACATTCCCCGTTACTTGACCTCGGAATCTGAACACCTGAAGTCTGTCACATGGCCGTTTCGTCCCGGTCAATTTTACTCAGGTCCCGAAATTCGGTAGGCTCCAGCCCCTTCATGTAAGTCCAAGTCAGGCTGGAGTGCAGTTCTGGTCCGCGCCGCAAGGAGTGTGACCACCGAATTCCGCGTCGGTGCCGTGCTGCAGAAGTAACGCCACTTTCCCTGCCCGTCACAATACATACAGCTTCTTATTGCTGCTGTGTCTGGAGATTTTTGTGTTTGTCATGCCCGGCGGATTCGCCGTCAAATCAATCAAGAACGATGTGTTGTCTGGAATCACCGTTGCGCTCGCGCTGGTGCCAGAGGCCGTCGCATTCGCATTTGTTGCCGCAGTCGATCCAATGGTCGGGCTTTATGCAGCATTCATCGTTGGACTGATTACGGCCGTATTCGGCGGACGTCCCGGTATGATCTCGGGCGCTACCGGCGCCATGGCTGTGGTCATGGTGTCCCTTGTCGTGGAACACGGCGTGCAGTATCTGTTCGCCGCCATCCTGTTTACGGGCGTGATCCAGGTTCTGGCTGGTGTGTTCAGACTGGGCAAGTTCATCCGGATTGTGCCCTATCCGGTCATGATCGGATTCGTTAATGGCCTGGCAATTGTGATTTTCCTCGCGCAGCTGGGGCAGTTTCAGGTACCAGACGGCGAGGGTGGTCTGCAGTGGCTGGGCGGCAATCAACTTTATCTCATGCTCGGCCTTGTTGCGTTGACGATGGGCATCATCTGGGGATTGCCGAAGCTCACAACCGCAGTACCAGCATCGCTTGTAGCCATCGTCTCTGTGACGCTGCTGGTTCTGGGGCTGGAACTGGAAACCCGGACAGTGATCGATTTTGTACGCGGAATGAGCGGCGATCCCAACGCAACACTGGCCGGCACATTGCCCACGTTCGCGTTTCCCGACGTGCCGCTCACTCTGGAAACACTGCGCATCATCCTGCCCTACTCGATTATCTTGGCCGCCATCGGCCTGATCGAATCGCTGCTGACACTGACCGTGATTGATGAGATGACCAACACCCGGGGTCAGGGCAATCGGGAATGTGTTGGTCAGGGTGCGGCTAACCTGACCTGTTCGGTATTCGGTGCTATGGGTGGCTGCGCGATGATCGGACAGTCAATGATCAACATCAATTCTGGTGGCCGCGGTCGATTGTCAGGCATCACGGCAGCGCTCATGTTACTGGCTTTCATCCTGTTCGCCGCATCCTACATTGAGCTGATTCCGCTCGCCGCACTGGTCGGGGTCATGTTTGTTGTGGTCATCGCCACCTTCGAGTGGGCAACCTTCAAGCTGGCGCGCAAGGTCCCGATGCTCGATTTCATCGCCATTGTGCTCGTGACCAGCGTAACCGTAATGTTTGATCTCGCGATCGCTGTATTGGTGGGTGTGATCTACAGCGCGCTGGTATTCGCATGGCAGCATGCCAAGCATATCGAGGCGGATATCTCTATGGACCCGGAACACAAGACCTACCGGATTCGCGGACCGATCTTCTTCAGTTCGGTCGCAAACTTCCTGGAAATTTTCGACGCCGAGGGCGACCCCGATGACGTCGTTGTGGATTTTGTGGAGTCGCGGGTTGTCGATCATTCTGCAATAGACGCCATCGAAACCCTGGCGGACCGATACGAACGCGCAGGGAAGACACTGCATTTGCGACACCTGAGCCCCGAATGTCGACGCTTGCTGCACACGTCAGGCGGTCTCGTGGAAGTGAACATTTTCGAAGACCCAACGTACCAGGTGGCGACCGACAAGCTGGGTTAAGTCCTCGCGGACGGCCGTGTACCGAGGGCGTAGACTTCGATGTTGAGCCGGCGTACGCTGAAGCGACCGACTGGCAATTTTGGTGAGTGCCATGCAAACCTACATGACAATTCGGCCGTACAGTACAGAGAAAGAACTGACCGACAGCTCACTCCGGCTAAAGGATGTCCTGGACTCGCTGGGCATCGTCAAACGCGTGATGACCTATATCTTTGAGGTGCAGGGACAGGGGCTGGTCGCTGCATCGTGTTTCGAGGCTGAAGACGATGCCGCCATGGCAAAACTCCAGGATCTAGCTGGATTACCAGAGGGTATGGTCCGCCAGGCAACGCTCGTACGGAGTGAAGGAGCCGGTGCTCATGGTGAAAAGTCTATGACCACTTTCGTGGTCAATCGAGGCAAGGTGTGTAAACCGGATGAGGTCGATGCATTTGCCGAGAAATCCGAAAAGGCAGCGCAGGCGTCGGCTGGCGACGTCAGACGCATGGAAGTGTGGCTGTATGACGACGATGATGATGTCGGCATGCTCTCTGTCTATCAGGCAAAAAACACCCGGGCATTACGCAAGCATGCGGACACAGCCGGTCTGCCGATCGTGGATATCTTCAAGGCACGTATCGCGCCCTGATTCATTGGTTGCGCATGTCACACGCCGCCTGTGATAGATTGTCCTCACAACTGTGGAGGACACAGTCGTTTTTTCCCTGTGCCTCTCCCTATAAGACCATTCAGAAGCTACGTCCATCATAGGGACTCATGGGGATCCAATGAACACTGCGACGACGACACCACCTTCGGCACTCTCGACGAAATTGATACCGGACTTTCAGCCACCGAGAACAAAGGGGTGATTCAACTCCGACGCATCTCAGAGAACCTTGGCGCCGAAGTCGAAGGGGTCGATCTGAAGAACCCCCTGAGCCCTGAGCAGGTTGCAACGATTTACGATGCCCTGATTCGGCACAAGGTGCTGGTGTTCAAGAAAATCGGGCTGGACCATGCACAGCAGGTGCGCTTTACCTACGAGTTAAGCGAGGCGTCACCCAACATCGGTGCCCCAACCATCGGTCATACAGTCTTTGGCCACGTCGACAAATTTCCAGAGATCTTCTCTGTCTACCAGGGTGAGACGACAAAGCCGCGCAATATGGAACGTTACGAAGAGACAACAGCCGCTGATCCCTGGACAGGATATCACTGCGACATCACGGCCTGCGTGAATCCTCCGAGTGTTGGAATGCTCCGCGGTGCGATCATTCCGAAGGGTGCTGGCAATACCAATTTTGGTAATCTCACCGCCGCCTACGCATCCCTCGACGAATCCACCCGGCAGCAGGTCGACATGCTCTGGGCTGAACACGAATACAAGTTTGGAAAATCCAAAGGCAGCGAAGCCGGTGACTCCATCGCGAGTCGACGTATGATCAGCCACCATCCGCTGGTGGCAGTGCATCCTGACACCGGAGAGAAAGTCCTCTACAACTCGCCGGGCTTCCTCAAGTTTATCGTTGGGCTAAGCGATTCAGAGAGTACCGAACTACTGCGTCGGATCTGGGAGCACTCCGCGGCCTATACGATTGAACACGAATGGGACGAAGGTGACCTGGTCGTCTGGGACGAACGTTCGACGACCCACCGTGCACCCACGGACATCTACTCCTCTGGCACCGAACGACAGCTGTTTCGTACCACGTTGGTGGGTCAGCCGCTGCATAGTTTGAACGGTGACCGATCAAAAATCGTCGAAGGTGAACCGATGCTCTCCTGCGAAGAAGAACTGGCCTCACAGATGCACGTCGGGCGAACAGGGACAGCGGCTACCGGCAACGGTTTCACCGCTTTTCCGGAACCCGGCTAGGCGTCGACCAACAGTCACAATCGAGCGCACCTGTTTTATTGCCCTAAAGAAGACGGGCCACTCGGGTGCGCATCCGAAACAGACCTCGCGGAGAATAAGTATGCCCATCATCGATATATCCACGCTCAAGCCTGTTGGCGAATTTGGCTCGAAGGCGTGGGGTGACGCCTGTGCTGAGGCATCCATCAAAATACTGGAAGCCGCCAATCTTTCCTCCTCGATCACCTGGGCGTTCTCGGAGGACTACACGCACCCACCGGCGCGTCTAATGCACGGTGGCCGGAAAAAAGCCGGCTACTACATCCTGATCAGGGACGGCAAGGTCACGGCGGGTGACGATATTCCGGATGATGTTCTGGAAATACCCGGCTTTCACGTCAGGACGCCCTGGGCGCGCATCTGCAATCAGTCCGGTGCACTCTATGGCCGGGAGGGACAGCAACGACGCACGGCTGATCAGAAGGTGCTCGACGCGGCCATCACTGAACACGTGGGTCGCGATAACCCGTTTGGCCACATCATCAACAGCGAAGGTGAGGCCAGCCATTTCCTTGACACGGTAGCGCCGTGGCCAAAGGAAGTCGGATCAGCCCTCGGTGAAGGCGGTGAGGAAGGCAACGGTTTGCACAACATCGCAGCCACCTTGCAAACCGATTCACCGGAATTTGTAGATCTACCCATCACAGCGATGCGGGTTCCCCTGTTCAGCGAGATGACAGACCAGCAGAAAGCCGACTTCGTGAAGCTCTGCGGTATTGAAGTTTAAGGCGGGACACTTGCCATGATGAGTGTGAAACGATGGGCCTGTGCCCTCCTTCTACTATGCACGGCCGTTAGCGTCTGCGCTGATAATGAGCCACCACCCAACGTGCTGTTTATTGCCGTTGATGATCTGAACCACTGGGTCGGCCATCTCGACGGTCACCCTGGCACACTCACACCCAACATCGACCAGCTGGCGCGTGAAGGCGTCACGTTTACTCGCGCCTATTCAGCCGCGCCGCTGTGTAATCCTTCCAGGGTCAGCCTGCTCACGGGTATCGCGCCGGCACATTCCGGTGTCTATGGAAACTTTGAGCAGCTGCGCGACAAGCTCCCTGACGCAATCACGCTGCCGGCGTTGTTTCGCCAGAGAGGCTACACCGTCAAGGGGGCCGGCAAGATTTTTCACAGCGGGGTGGGCGATGAAGCGTACTGGGATGAGTTCTACCTCTCGCGTCTGGCCAAGAAACCGGGCTTGAAAACGAGAGAGAAACCGAACCAGAAACCCGGCAAGTCCAAGCCGTCGCCAAAAAAGTATGCGCGTCAAAACGCAGACAGCAAGTGGGCCCCGTGGGGGCCATTCGACGTGGATGACCGCGAAATGGGAGATGGCATTGCGGCGGATCGCATCATCAAACAGATCGAACTTCAGCATGACAAGCCGTTCTTTCTGGCCTATGGCTCCTACAAACCACATCTCGATTGGCGCGTACCACGAAGGTACTTCGAGATGCACCCCATCGAATCCGTCGTGTTACCCGATGTCATCTCCAATGACCTCGATGACATTCCTCCATTTGGTCGCCGTCTGGCTGCCGAGGTGCTCGACGTTTCCAACAACAGAGACTTTTCGGTTCCCGGGGGCGATCATGCGAATGTACTGAAGCACAACCAGTGGGCGCCCGCTGTACAGGGATATCTTGCGGCCATCAGCTTTGCAGATGCACAGGTTGGCAGGGTCCTGGATGCGCTCAGGAAGTCCCTCTATGCTGACAATACCATTGTGGTGCTCTGGGGAGACCACGGTTGGCATCTCGGCCAGAAGGAACACTGGCGCAAACATACGTTGTGGGAGGACGGCCTCAGAACAACGCTGGTGATTTCTGCTCCAGGTGTCTCTGAAAGCAATGCGCGCAGCGACCGTACGGTCAGCCTGCTGGACATCTACCCGACCCTGGTTGAACTGGCAGGATTGGACCCGAGACAAGGCCTGGATGGCGAGTCCCTTGTACCTTTACTGAAACGACCCGGCCGACAGTGGAAACGACCGGTGGTCAGCACGTATGGCTATCAAAATCACTCGGTTCGCACAGAACGCTGGCGATACATCCGTTACCACGACGGCACCGAGGAACTTTACGATCACAACGATGACCCTCATGAGTGGCGAAACCTGGCTGCAATTCCTATCAAGCGTCGACACCGCGGCGTGATGGACAGACTTGCGCGATTTTTTCCGGAGGTCAACGCACCCGCAACCGATCACGGTGATGATGCAAAGCATGCAGATTGAGACACCCCGCACATTTCACGATAAACACCTGAGAGAATACTGAATGCAATACAGG
>MDTB01138217.1_pt1 | contig 28113 bp, 27 predicted proteins | sample 811161 | NCBI WGS metagenome assembly MDTB01 (sample SAMN05326650, study PRJNA326480) | marine metagenome | isolation source: seawater | place: Mediterranean Sea | collected 2009
CATCATTGTTGGTTTCATTTTTAACACCAGATGTAATAAACGGTTTTGCAATAGTAATGGAAATGGTAATGGGTGCATTAGACAAATTAGCAAACTACATTAAAGGTGATTTCTTTGACAACCTTAATGGTTATATGCACAAGATAGGAAACTTTATATCACAACTGTTTGACGGCAGTATGTTTAACAATGTGATAGGTGGCATGAGTACAGGTTTAACAGATATGTTTGTTGCAATATTAAGCAGAGCAATGGCACTGGTAACACCGGGTGGACATAATGCAGATACATTTAAGCTATTAGATCAGCACATGGCAAGTTACAAAGACGCTACAAACAAATTAAAAGATGGTAATTTGGTTCCGCCAGAAAGAGAAGCATTAGCGAAACAACAATCAAATGCTATCAAGGCCATGTATCTAGCTGAAAAAGGTTACTCTGGTGAAAAAATTGATCAGTATTTGTCTACAGGTAAGGCTGGATTGTCAACAGCAGACATGAATAGGTACTTGAGAGGCAAAGGTATGTGGAGTTTAGGTTATGGAGATGTAAATTATGATACTAAGTCAGCATTGATAGACAACATAGGAAAGTACGGCTACAGCTTTGATGATCAATCTAAAAAACAAATGACAGCCACAGAATTCAAAGACAGTGATCATGTACCGGGTAGTTCAAATTATACTAATCCATATGCAGAAAAATTTGGTCGTGTAACAGGAATGGATTTTGGAACATCGGCTACTAAATCAAATATTAAAATAATGCCGATGTTTGGTGATGCTAACAATCCAAGTAAGACTGTAAATGAAAAATTGTTAGAAGAATATATTAAAGCAAATGAATTATCTGCAGAACAAACTGCTGAATTACGTAAGATGTACAATGAATTGATAAAAATCAACAGTAATACCAAAGAAACCCAAACTTAATAAGGTTGATAAAAAGACTTGACAACAGCAAAGAAAACATATACTATAAATAATATATCATGAGTTGGCGAAAATATTTTAAAGAATACGGTACAGAAGCTGGAACAAACTCTCCAATAGGGAGTACTTCTACATCAGCAAATAATACCGCTCACAGCAAGTATAATACTTGGTTACCAGAAGTATATGCTGGTATGCCGAACAGACGTGAAAGATACTATCAATATGACATGATGGATCTTGACACAGAAATTAATGCGGCAATGGATACTATTGCTGAATTTTGTTCTCAAATAGACGAAGAAACAGGTTCACCTTTTAGTATCAAATACAAAGATGAGCCAACTGACACTGAATCAGGTTTGTTAACTGATACATTAAATCAGTGGAACAAAATTAATCAATGGCAAAAAAGATGCTTCAAGATGGTACGAAACACTATCAAGTACGGAGATCAAATGTTTGTCAGAGATCCACAAACATACAAATGGTATTGGGTAGATCCAACTACTGTTGAAAGAATTGTTGTTAATGAAGGTAAAGGTAAAAAACCTGAAGCATACTTTATTAAAAATTTAGATCTTAATGTTAAAAATTTAAACATTACATCAGATGCTTATTCACATTTTAATTCACCATTGAGTGGTGGTAATCAAGCATTAGGTTCACCAATGTCAGGTGGACAATCAAACAGAGCATATCAACCAACAGGACAATCAGCCGCAGGCGGATATGGCGGAACAAGATTTCAAAGAGATGCAACTGTATATCCAATTGATGCATCACACGTTGTACATTTAAGTTTAACAGAAGGCATGGATAGATTTTGGCCTTTTGGAATTAGTTTATTAGAACCTATTTTTAAAACTTTTAAACAAAAAGAACTTTTAGAAGATTCAATAATCATTTACAGAGTACAAAGAGCACCTGAAAGACGTGTGTTCTATATTGACGTAGGTAATATGCCAACATCAAAAGCAATGTCATTTATTGAAAGAGTTAAAAACGAAATACACCAAAGAAGAATTCCAAACCAAACAGGTGGTGGTTCAAATGTTATGGATGCAACTTACAATCCATTGTCAATGATAGAAGACTATTTCTTTGCTCAAACGGCAGAGGGCAGAGGATCTAAAGTTGAAACATTACCAGGTGGAACACAATTAGGCGAAATAGATGATTTAAGATATTTTAATGATAAGCTAATGAAAGGTTTAAGAGTACCAAGTGCGTACCTACCAAGTTCACCTAACGATCCACAAACTGCATTTACAGATGGTAGAGTTGGCACAGCTTATATTCAAGAATTTAGATTTACAAAGTTCTGTAAAAGAATACAAAACTTTTTACAACCTAGTGTTGACAGAGAATTTAAAATGTTCTTAAAACACAGAGGCATTGAAATTGATTCAGGTATGTTTGAATTACAGTTTAATGAACCACAAAACTTTGGCAAGTACAGACAAATTGAATTAGATACACAGCTAGTTAACATCTTTAACCAAGTACAACAAGTACCTTACATTAGTAAAAGATTTGCTCTTAAACGTTTCTTAAAAATGACTGAAGATGAAATTTATGAAAATCAAAGATTATGGGCAGAAGAAAATAAATCTCAAATGCCAGGTGAAGAAGCTATTGGAGATGATCTAGGTGCAGTAGGCGGAGCACCAATGCCAGCAAGTGATATGCCAACATCAGCAGATGATGTAAGTCCAGATGACGATGGGCAAACTTCACCTATACCAGGTGACCAATCAGCAGATAACACAGAAGTTTAATTATATTAATGTATAGTTTGGTTAGTAGGTTCTACTACTACATCATCATTAATACGATCCATTAGGTATTGGGCAACGATCTTTAGGTCAGCAACAGTATTCATTTCTTCTTCGTTAAGGTCTTTACGATCTTCCATTATAACAATGAAATTGTTAATAGCATCAAGCTCAGCTTGGAAAAGTTCTTTTACGCTTACAATTTTTTCCATTACTTTGTAACCTTTCTTTATGTTATTTACTAAATAATATTATCATGCGTATAAAAGAACTAAAAGAAGCCTATTTTCCAGACCAAGACAAATACTCTGCCGCACAGGTAGGATCGTCTAGAAAAACTCGACTTACTTTAAAACACTTAAACAAGTTGAGAAAAGTAAGAGAAATACGTCTACAAGATCAACAAGAAAATGCTGAATTTGTATCACGTATGTATAATGTTAACCAAGCTGTTTAAGAGTTAAAAGATCTTTTATATAGCTTATATTGTTGTTTTTTCAAAAAAAACTGCAATATCCCACCGTTTGAGAGAAGAAATTTTCAATTTCTGTTAAATACAAGCAATTAAAATAGTAGTACGTGCTAATTTATAAGGAGATATCGATATGTCAGAAATGAGTTCAAAACTAGAGCAAGTTTTAGAATTTCTAGTAAATGGCGAGCAAGACAAAGCAGAAGCTATGTTACACGACGCCATTGTTGAAAAAGCTAGATCAATTCATGAAGAACTTGTAAACGAAGACTCTACAGCAGAAGAAAAAGTTGAAGAAACTACAGAAGATAAAGTAGAAGAAGCAACTGATTCTGAAGAAGCAGTAGATGAATCAAAAGAAGAGTCAACAACAGAATCAAAAGATGAAGCTGTTGAAGAAACTGTAGGCGGCGAAACAGGCGACGCTGAACAAGATCTTAAAGACGAATTAAAACAAGAAGCTGAAGATAACGCAGAAGAAATCGAATACGAAGAAACTAACGAAGAAGAACATGAAGACGGTGAAAAAGACGATCATGATCTTGAAGACGTAGAAGACAAAGTAGACGATTTAGAAGATGCATTAGAAGAGCTGAAAGATAAATTCGAAAAAATTATGGCCGGTGACGATATGGAAGCTGAAGAAGAAGCTCCAGCCGAAGACGAAATGGAAGTTGAAATGCCAGCTGAGGAATCAGTTGAAGTTGAAGCTACTGAAGAGTCTAAGGAAGACGCTTTGGAAGAAGCATCATTGACACCAGTTAAAACAGATAACAAAGATGGATCAGAAAAATCAAAATCACCAGTAGCTAACGCAAACATGAAAGACATGGGTGCGGCACCTAGCGTTTCAAAAGGTGGTGATGAGAAAGGTGCTCCAGCCCCGAAAGCGGCTGACATGGGTGCTACAACTGTTCCAAATACTTCGACTGTAGCTGTAGCTAAAGCAGACGGCGGTGACGCAAAAGCTAAATCTACAATTTCAGGCAAGTAGTATTGTTAAAGAAAGCGAGAACCTAGAATGATTCGTCCATTAACAGAAGCATTAACTTTCGATCAAGCAAAGATTGAAGTTTTATCAGAAGGAAAAGACGACCATAAACATCTTAAAATGAAAGGTGTTTTTATTCAAGGTGGCGTAAAAAATCAAAACCAAAGGATTTATCCAGTTAGTGAAATCTCAACTGCTGTAGGCAACATCAAATCACGTATTGATGCAGGTTACAGTGTTTTAGGTGAAGCTGACCATCCAGAGAACTTAACAGTAAATTTAGATCGTGTCTCACACATGATCGAAGAGATTTGGATGGATGGACCTAATGGTATTGGAAAACTAAAAATAATGCCGACACCGATGGGTAAAATTATAGAAACTTTACTTAACAGCGGTGCAAAACTAGGTGTAAGTTCAAGAGGGTCAGGTAACGTAAATGAAACCGGTGAAGTTCAAGGATTTGAAATTATCACTGTTGACATTGTTGCTCAACCATCAGCCCCTGATGCCTACCCAAAAGCCATTTATGAAGGCTTATGGAATATGAGGGGTGGTCAACAACTACACGGTTTGAGTCAAGCAAGTTTGTTTGATAAAGAAGCCGAGAAGTATTTGGCCAAAGAAATTACGAAACTAATAAGTGAGTTAAACAAGAAGTAAGGAGATTCAGATGGCAGACATTAAAGAAATTTTTGGATCAAATGTTTTAAGCGAAGAGCTTACAACACAAGTTCAAGAAGCTTGGGAGAAGAAGCTGTCCGAGACTCGAGAGGAAATCTCAGCAGAACTTAGAGAAGAGTTTGCACAGAGATACGAGAATGATAAATCACAGATTGTTGAAGCAATGGACAACATGATGTCAGATGCATTAAAGAAAGAAATTTCAGAATTTGCAGAAGACAAAGCAAATGTTGTTAAAGAAAGAGTTGCTTACAAAAAAGCAGTTGGTGAGCATTCAAGTATGCTGTCCAAATTTATTACTGACGCTTTAGTAAAAGAAGTTAGTGAGCTAAGGGAAGATAGAGATAGCCTTAAAGGTCAATTTACAAAATTAGAAAATTTTGTGGTCAGACAACTCTCTAAAGAGCTAACTGAATTCGATCAAGATAAGAAGGATCTAGTTGAAAGAAAAGTAAAATTAGTTGCTGAAGGTAAGAAAATTATCGAAGAAACTAAAACAGCTTTCATCAAAAGAGCCGCTTCTCTTGTAGAGAAAACAGTAGACTCAACTCTACGAAATGAGATGACAACACTTAAAGAAGATATTAAAGTTGCTAAAGAAAACAACTTTGGTAGAAAAGTGTTTGAAGCTTTCGCAGGTGAGTATATGAGTTCATACCTTTCAGAAAGTGGTGAAATTAAAAAGTTGCAATCAGATATAACTGAGAAGCAAACAGCAATTTCAGAACTAGAAGGAAAAGTAGAGCAAAAAGATACTGAAATTCAAGAAACAGAAACTAAACTAAAAATCGCTGAGGACAAAATGGTTAGAGAAAAAACTTTAGCAGAACTTGTCGCTCCGTTATCAAAAGACAAGCGTCAAGTTATGGTCGAGTTACTTGAATCAGTTCAAACTGCAAACTTAAAAAAGCAGTTTGACAAATATTTGCCGGCAGTGTTAAATGAAACAGCTGAAGTAAAAGAATCAGCTAACATCATTACAGAACACACTGGTGATAGAATAAATAATCAATCTATTAATAGTAGCGAATCAAACGATATCGTGAACATTAAAAGACTAGCAGGACTAAGGAGTTAATACTATGTCAGAAAAAACATTAACTGAAAATTGGAATGATACTAAGTCAGCACTGTTAGAAGGTTTAGAAGGCCAAAAAAAAGATACTATGGGTGTAATCTTAGAGAACACTCAATCGTACTTGGCAGAGGCCGCCTCAGCAGGTGCAACAGGAGCCGGTAACGTTGCCGCTCTTAACAAAGTTATTCTTCCAGTAATTAGAAGGGTTATGCCTACAGTTATCGCTAACGAAATCGTTGGTGTACAACCTATGACAGGACCAGTGGGTCAGATCCACACATTAAGAGTAAGATACGCAGAAACAGACCAAGGCGTTACAGCAGGCGAAGAAGCATTATCACCAGCTAAAATTGCCAGAGGTTATTCTGGAGAAGAAGGTGCTACGACTGATACAGCCGCAGGTACTTCTACTATGGAAGGTAAAGCAGGAAACAAGCTATCTATTCAAATTTTAAAACAAACAGTTGAAGCTAAGACAAGAAAACTATCAGCAAGATGGACTTTTGAGTCAGCTCAAGATGCCAATGCGATGCACGGTTTAGATGTAGAAGCAGAAATCATGGCCGCTTTAGCACAAGAAATAACAGCTGAGATCGATCAAGAAGTGATCAACTCACTATTATCATTGGCTACTGCCGCAGGTACTGACTACGACCAAGCGTCAACAACTGGTACAGCAACTTTCGTTGGTGATAAACACGCCGCTTTGGCAGTTTTAATCAACAGAGAAGCTAACAGAATCGCACAAAGAACAAGAAGAGGTGCAGGTAACTACGCAGTTATGTCACCAGCCGCTTTAACAGTTCTTCAGTCAGCGACAACTTCAGCTTTTGCAAGAACAACTGAAGGTACATTCGAAGCACCAACTAATACTAAAATGGTTGGTACACTTAACGGTGCAATGAGAATTTATGTAAACTCATATGCTTCAGATGGTACTTCAATTCTTGTAGGTTACAAAGGTGCAGGTGAAGTAGATTCTCCAGCATTCTATTGTCCTTACATTCCACTAATGAGCTCAGGCGTTGTAATTGATCCAGCTACATTCGAACCAACAGTGTCATTCATGACAAGATACGGTTATGTAGAATTATCAAACACAGCATCTTCATTAGGTAATGCAGGTGACTACCTATCAAAAATTAACGTAAACTCAGGTAACTTATCTTTTATCTAAGAGATATATTACAGTTTTACTTTATTCAAAACGCCCGGCTTTATGTCGGGCGTTTTTCTTTTATGCTCTCCCTAAGATGGTAAATAATTACGAAGGAACAAGTTATGGGCAGAACCACTAGAAAAACCACAGGAACACTAACATTCTCAAGCGATGTAGAGTTTAACAATGAAGCACTCAAAGTTAATACTACAGACCTTACAACGGGTGATAATATTATCACACTTAATAAGAATCAAGGTTCGTTAACAGACGCAGGACTTGAAGTTGATAAAGCAGGATCAATACAAGCAAGTGTACTTTATAACGATTCTGGTACAGGTACTTGGAAATTTTCAGGTGCAGGTGCAGTTGATATGTCTGGTGCGTCATTGGCAAACTTTTCAGTATCAAGTTTAACTAATCTTACTGTAACTAATTTTGTATCTAACAACGTTGATATAGGTGGCGGTGCCATTGATGGTACCACAGTTGGTGCAACAACACCAGCCACAGGTAAATTTACTACACTTGAAGCATCAGGTGGTATTACTGGTACACTTACTGGTACAGCATCATCAATAGCTAATCATACAACTTCTAATCTAGCAGAAGGTTCGAATCTATACTACACTAACACTAGATGGGATAGTAGATTAGGAACTAAAACAACAGATAATTTATCAGAAGGTAGTTCAAATTTATATTACACAGATGCAAGATGGGATACAAGACTTGGTACAAAGTCAACAACAAATTTAGCAGAAGGCACTAACTTATACTTTACAAATGCCAGAGCAGATGCCAGAGCAGATGTTAGAATAGCGGCATCACCGATTAATACTTTATCAGATGTCAATACATCAGGTGTTGCAACAAATCATGTATTACAATGGAATGGTACAGCTTTTGTACCAGCATCAATTGGTAATTCTTTTGCTAACATAGTAACAGACAAAGATAATGGAACTAGTGCTATAACAGGTGCCACACTTCAAAACGAAGCGGCATCAGGTCTTACAGCAACTATTACACCACAAGACTCAGGTGCAAAACTTTTAATACAGTCTAATATAAAATACAGTGTACAATCATCAACAGGTAGCACTGCATTTTATATCAGATTATGGAGAGACAAAGGTGCAGGCAGTGAAAAATTATTAGCAGAAGATGTAGTTTATGAAGCTACAAACACAGCTACAATATTTCAAACTAACTTTAGTGTATTTGACGCTCCGGGCGATACAAGTGCTCACACTTATGCAGTATACTATGATGCCTCAACTGCCAATGGTACATTAACACCAAACCCTACACACTCTGAAGGAACAGCAAGTGAGAATTATATAACAGCATCTGAATCAATTATAACTGCAGATTTAGTTACATTAACAGGTTCAAATACTTTAACAAATAAAATATTAACATCACCAACTATTACTAGTCCTGTTATAAATGGTACAGTTTCAGGCACAGCTATCAAAGATGAAGATAATTTTGCTTCAGATAGTAATCAACATTTAGCAACACAGCAAAGTATTAAATCTTATGTTGATGCACAAGTTCAATCAAAAGATACATTAGGTGAACTTACAGATGTTGATACATCAGGTGCTTCAAATGGTAAGATTATAAAATACAATGGTACTACTTGGGTAGTAGCAGATGATACAGATACAGATACAGGTATATTAAATGTAGTAGAAGATACATCACCGCAACTTGGCGGAGCATTAGATTTAAACTCAAACAATATTACAGGCACTGGATCAATTAACATAACAGGCGGTATTACAGCGTCTACAACAGGTGCATTTAAAGATGGAACGTATTCAGGTAACGTTACAGTAAGTGGTAATTTAACTGTTGAAGGAGATACAACTACAATTGATGTGACTCAGTTAGAAGTTGAAGATCCAATGATTTATCTAAATAGAAATGCTGGCAGTAATTCAACTAACTCATATGACTCTGGTATATTAATTGAAAGAGGTAGTAGTGAAGTTCATGCCGGTATGATTTGGCAAGAGTCTACAGATAGATTTAAGTTTTTAACGTCAACAGGAATCACACCGTCGACAACAGTTGTACCGTCAATTACATTAGCAGATTTACAAGTAGCTACAATACATACAACTCATGTATTACCAAGTACAAATAATACATACGATGTTGGAAGTAGTACATTAGGATACAACAAAGTATATGCTAAAGCAACATCGGCCGAATATGCTGACTTGGCAGAGCTTTATGTTTCAGACGCAGAATATGATCCTGGCACAGTAGTTGTATTTGGTGGTGTAGAAGAAGTAACACAATCAACAGCATCTTTAGATCATAAAATTGCTGGAGTAGTTTCTACTAAACCTGCATACTTAATGAATGACAAACAAGAAGGTTGTACAGTTGCAGTTGCATTAAGAGGTAAAGTTCCAGTTAATGTTATAGGACCAGTTAGCAAAGGTGACTTAATTGTTTCAAGTGATACTCCAGGTGTTGGTAAAGCACACCCAGGTGTTACAAATTGTGTTTACGTTATTGGAAAATGTATTGAAGATGACGATTCAGAAAATCTTGTTAGACTAGTTAACTGTGTAGTCTAAACAGCATAATCATCTTTGATATTGTTAACCTTATTATAAAATTCAGTAAAAACTCTTAACCATTTACTCATATCTTTTATCATATCTTGAATATGATAATAACTAATTGGTAAAGTAAAAAAGCCGTGTCTTTTTTTAGTATCTTTGTATTTTTTTTCTATTGTTCTTAAACCACTTAAATCTTTTTCAATATCAATCATTAGTCTTTTAAAGAATTCATCACTCTTAAATCTATTGTGTATAAATTGATGATTTTCATCTTCACTAATATATTTTATATTAACTTCTTGTACATCAAAATATAATGCTCTTACAGGATTAATATTTGGTCTATATTTTTTTAATATACTTGGAAAATAGTAAGATGAACCTTTAGTTAAAAAGTTTTCAATGACTGTAAAATATGAGTCTTCTAAATCATACCTTAGTTGCAAATCTATTTCTGAATCATTTTTAGTTTGTCGTTGATAAGCTAAAACCAACTTACTATAAAGTTTTTTAACTTCAGGTCTTTCTATACCGTCAAAGAATTCGTAAAACTTTTTTTTGTTAATACCATTCTTGTGCATATATGATTTTAAAACAGGACTCATTTGATTTTTATTTAGATATACTTCTAAATCATTAATAAGTCGCAAGTGTTTTATATGATAGATTTTGCTCATACATATATTTACTTTTAGTTTAGTTTCATTTCAAGTTAACTAAATCTTTTAACTTCTTGATGTTTTTCTTATTGCTTAAAGTAATTTTAGCGCCGTTGTGTAGGGGTCTAGGGAACTGCCCTATGTCTATCCATGCATATCCTGAACTTTCATGATTAAGCGTAGGTACAAACTCTTTTGGTGTAATTATAGCATACGTATAATACGTAAAACTTTTATCTTTTGAATGATACGTATCTAATGGATTTAAAGTTTCTATTGGTGGAACAAAGCCCATTTCTTCTTGTAATTCTCTTCTTAACGCATCCATAGGTTGCTCGTCTTTTTCAATCTTTCCTCCCCAAAAAGACCATGTGTATGGGTAACTAACTTTGCCACTTCTTAAATTTAAGAGCATTCTGTTAGTACTTTTAACAATAAATGTAGTTCCTACTGCTTTGTACATATTCACCTTATTATTTTTATTACTTCTTTATTATAGTAAATTTATGTCTATGGTGCAAGTTCTAATTTCCAAAAACCGTTTTTATATTGTCCTCTATGACTGTCAATCCACTCTGAGCCAGTCCATCTGTATTGAGTGCCTGTGTTAGTATTAGTTACATAGTGAGTTGAAGATTCTGTTGATGAATCAAAACTAACTGTCCATGCACCACCTGTATATTGAATTATATCATTAGCACCAGCTGAGAACGTACTACCAAACGTACTATTTCCTGCAAGTATTGGATTAATAATCAAGTACCTCTGTCCGTTTTGTGCAGTTGGTAAACCTGTTCCTGGATAAGATGTTTCTGGGTCAACAATTTTATCAACTGCCGCCTGTGTATTTGATGGTAATGAATCTACATCTAATGTAAACACTAATTTATTTGTATCACTTGGATGATAAGCTATTGTTCCAAAAATATCTAAACTACTATCTTCTGGATCACTGCTTTGTCTTAAAATTAATTTACTAATACCGTCTTGCAATTCACCATACTGTTCTAAAAATTCTTTCCATTTTTCATTATCATTAACACCATATGCACCTAGTAATGCTACATTATTTCCAACAACAGAAATTTGTGCATTTTCTGGTGTAATAATCTGTGTAGCAATTTGTCCTGGAAAGTTTTCAAAGAAATCAATAAATCTTGGATCATAATCTAAATCGTCAATTGAATCTGTGTTATTAACTCTTGCGACAATTTGTTTAATAATTGATTGTTTTTTAACTTTAGCAGGAGGATTTAACCATACAGGCAAACTAAATGTTAACGTTGCAACATCAAGTTCACTTGTTGTTCCTTGCGGTACTGTTCTAGAAGTATAGTTAATATCAATTAATTCTACGTTAGTTATGTTAGTCCAATCTAACGGATTATCGTTAGCTTGTAGTTCCACAGCAGGATTAAACAATACTAATATTTGTTCTAGTATTTGTAATTTTTGATCTGTATTTGAACACCATAAGTCAACGGCCATATTTAAATTATATGGTACAGGCATATGACGTTCTACAGTATATGTGTTACCTATTTCAGCAATGTAATTTTTTGATGATGTGTCAAATTTTCTTTCATTAACTTGAACCTTATCAACTGATCTTGGTTCTTGTAATCTATCTCTAGCAATCTGTAAATTAGTAATATAAGCACTCATAAAAGGTGCTGAGTTCATAACATTTTCTGAGTTATGTCTTAAAAGGTGTGCAACCATTCTTGACATATCAGCATACCGTATTGGAACTCTAATAAATGATTCACTATCGCTGTTATCTTTTTTACCAGTCTTTACAGAAAAATTATCAAACAGTCTTATAAACTGTAAAATGTATCTTCTTATTTGTTGATCGTACCAGTATTGCATTTTAATCCGCCTTAGGTTTTATTACTTTACTTAAGAATTGTCTTTCTTTACCGTCATCTGTAGCAGTTGATGGTGTTGTATTATTAATGAAGCTATCAAGTTCTTTGTTTGAACTTACATAAGTTCCTCTCATGTTTTCAGAAATTTTAATAAATCTGTTACCTTCTTTTCTAAATAATCTACTAGGTGAATAATCAGTTCTTAATACATATTGACCATTAGTTATAGAAGCTGGAAAACTATTACCAGTGTGTGATATTGTGATACCTTGTCCACCTGTACCATCTTGTGACTTTAAATTTATCTTATGTGTATCTTGTTCGTTAGTATATAGGTGACTAACATCCATTCCTTTAGTAGGAACGTTACTTTGTGCTTCATTAATTATTGCATCGTTAATATCAATTTCTGATTGATATGTTGAAATAATATTTTTTAAATCGTCAGCATTTTCGCCACTGCCAACAATGTCTCTAAATTCTTGTGTGTCTTGCATTGCAACTGCTCTACATCTCCAAATGTGTGGCCACCAACCTGGGTCATAACCGTCAGCACCTTTGGCTGTATCTTCAACTACAAAAAACTTATTAATTTTTATATTTTCTTTTGGAGTAAAACTTGAGACAGTCGCACTAGCTGTACTTTTATCTCCAGTGATAGTTTCGTTTTGTGCAAAGTCTCCACTTATAGGAGTAATTCTAATTGTTTTAGCTTCGTGATTATAATTGATAACAGTTGCTTGAGTACTACTAGTACCGCCTGTTATAGTTTCACCTTTTCTAAATTTTTTTGATGGTTTAGCTGACAATGTAATACTTGCAGATTCTAATCTAGAATCATCTTCTAGATGAGGCATTTCAAATACATCACCTGGCATAATCTTTCTACCAACTCTATCAATCATGTCGTTAGTATGAAATGTAATAAAAATAGTATCAGCAGTTTGAAATAATCCAAACTGTGTTAAATCAAAATCTTGATCAGCTACATTGTATACACCACGCAAATCAAATACGTCTGAATCATACTTTCTATCTCTGTTTTCACCAAATAGTAAATCTTGTACATTTAAAACACTTGTTATAGAGTTAGTAGGCTGATCAGAACTTGCACTATTAGTATTAATGTGCGGACCTATGTATTTGTGTAAAAATACGCCCGTACCTCCTACTAAGAAGTGTTCTTTAATTGTACGATCTGCAAACTTGTAGTCGTTACCTTTATTTGGTTTCCATAAACTTAATCTTGGCATAGTATTATCCTTACAAAGTATTTATTGAAGTAATAAATTTGGTAAATAATTATGTAATGGCAAAAGAACAAAGCAAAAGACAAGGATTAATTGAAGATATTAAAACTATACTGGGCGACGGTATGGTAGATGTAGAGCTTGATCCAAAGCATTACGAACAAGGTATTGATTTAGCTGTTGATAAGTTTAGACAAAAAAGCTCAAATAGTACTGAAGAAGCATACATATTTTTAGAATTTCAACCAGATGTAAATGAATATACACTGTCAAGTGAAGTAATAGAAGTAAGAGATATATTCAGAAGATCCGTAGCAGGTTCAAATAGCAGTATTGATTTAGATCCTTTTGAACTAGCTTACACTAATTTGTACTTTTTACAAGGTGGTAGAATTGGTGGTTTGCTAACATGGGACGCATTTGCTCAATATCAAGAAGTTGTTAGAAGATTATTTGGAGGTCATATAAATTTTAAATATAACCCAAATAATAATAAACTAACAATTATGAGAAGACCAAGAGCAAACGAAAATGTTCTTATAAGATGTTATATGGAAAAGCCTGTTGATACATTAATTACAGATAGATATAGCAGATCTTGGATTAGAGATTATTCACTAGCACAATGTAAAATGATGTTAGGTGAAGCAAGGTCAAAATTTGGAGCATTACCGGGTGCTCAAGGATCAGTATCATTAAATGGTGATACTCTTAAAAATGAAGCCCAAGCATCAATAGAAAAACTTGAAAGAGATATTGAAACTTACGGCACTGGTGAAGACCCACTTACATTTGTTATTGGATAAACTGTAAAAATCAGTTGACATCTTTGTTTTTATCAAGTAATATAAACTTATGATCATTGGACTTGTTGGATTTATTGGCTCTGGAAAAAACACAGTTGCTGAGTCATTTCAAAAAAAAGGTTATAAATTTGATAGCTTTGCGGCACCGTTAAAAGACTGTGCTTCAAGTGTGTTTGGCTGGCCTAGAGAAATGCTAGAAGGCGACACAGATCAAAGCAGAAGTTTTAGGGAAGCACCAGATCAATGGTGGAGTAACAAATTAGGTATAAAAGACTTTACTCCTCGTTTTGCATTACAATATTTAGGTACAGAAATATTTAGAGATAGTTTTAATGATAACATATGGCTATCTAGTTTAGAAGGTAGATATATGGGCAACGGGCGTAAAAAAACTATAGTGAGTGATTGTCGCTTTAAAAATGAAATAGGTTTAATTAAAACTATGGGCGGAGCAGTTGTAAGAGTTTCACGTGGTGCAGAACCACATTGGTATGATACAGCAATTCAAGCCGCTGAAGGAGATGCATTTTCTCAGCATACTTTAAGTGAAATGGGTGTGCATAAAAGCGAATGGGACTGGGTAAGTTCTAGAGTTGATTATACAATTTATAACGATAAAGACATTGTACATTTAGACAACGAAGTAGATAAAATTGTAAAAGATTTATCTTAAAGATCAGGTTTTAAATCACCTTGTTTCCAGCCTACTTCTTCAACACTTTTTACTCTACTACAATTAGCACATATTGTTTTTAAATTATTCCAGCTAGAATTTTTTAAATTACCATCTACATGATATACATCCATCTGTGCAGGGTGTTTAGCTTTAAAACCACACTTCTCACATATTGACTTTCTTTTATATCCGCTCTTTTCCCATGAGTGTTTTAAGCCTGTTCTTAAGCCTAAATCTTCTTTTATACACTGGTCACACTTACTACGATAGTAAACTTTGCCTTTACGTCTATAGTTAAACGCACTAGGCCTTGTTTTACACTTGTGACAAAGCGGTCTAATATGCTTGGTAACTTGTACATTCATAAGTGTATTTAACAGAATCGATACCTTTAAAGGTGAGTTGTATTCGGCTTTATTTGTGAAAAAACTATAAATATTAATATTAATTTAGGAAACATAATATATGTTTGAACAGGGAGATTTAAAATGCCAACACTAACATCAGCAGGTGTATCAGTAAGCGTCATTGATGAATCTATGTATGCCCCGGCCGGCCAAGGTACAGTACCTTTGGTTGTACTTGCAACTAAACAGGATAAAACAGATCCAAGTTCAAGTAACGTAGCAGTAGGAACAACTGCCGCTAACGCCGCCAAGCCATATTTGATTACATCTCAACGTGAACTAGTTACAACCTTTGGTGAACCAGCTTTCCAATCGTTATCAGGAACACAAATTCATGGTGATGAAAGAAACGAGTATGGTTTACTTTCAACTTATTCTTATTTAGGAATTGCCAACAGAGCTTATGTTGTTAGAGCTAACATTGACTTAGACGAAGTCAAAGCTTCATCAACAGCTCCAGCACTAACACCAGCAAACGGAACATACTGGTTAGACACTACCAACACAGACTTCGGTTTATTTCAAGCGAATACAACCGCAGGTGCATGGGAAAAACTAACACCAGCAGTATTAATGGACAAACCGGGTGCAAATGGTGGTAACGTATCATCATCAGGTACAGGTGCTAAACCAATATCAAGTTATGGTAACAACGGAGACTTTGCTATCGTAGGTTCAGCCACACCAATTAGAGCTTATCAAAAAATAGGCGGTGCGTGGTTAGTAATCGGCGGTGGAACTTGGAAAGGTGCTTCAGGTACAAATGGTGCTAACGTTTATATTAGACCAGGTACAGGATCAGCACCAACAGTAGCCAAAAAAGGTAACTTCAATGATATATGGTTAAAAACAACTTCAGCAGGACAAGGTGCTAACATCGTTGTTAAGAAATACAGTTCTTCAACAGGTGCATTTTCATCAGTCACAGCTAACGTCTACTCAAGAGATGATTCAGCTACTGCTTCTGAAGGTTCAGGACTTGCACAAAATGACGTCTATGTAAGATTTGACGATTGGTCAGATGAAACTATGGCGGCAGAAATAAAAGCAAACTTGATTTCTTCAGCATCAACTTTAGCAACTACAGCCGTATCTAAAAGAGATATTCTAACAAACGCAGGTGCAACAGCATCTCCGGAGATAGAATTTAACTTAAGAGTTAGAGGCGCAGGTACTTCAACAGTCATAACTGGTACAACTTCACTACACAGTGGAATTAACTTAACTGGTTCTGAAACACACGCAGTATTTGAGCTTAACGGTCAAACAATAACAGCAGTAGGTTCTGGCGCGGCTGGAACAGTATCACTAGCAAACGTTGTAACTGCAATTAATAATTCAGCTTCAACAACTGGCGGTGTATCAGCTGATATTGATTATCAAAGTGCTACAAAACAATATCTAAGATTAACTAGAGCAGGTGGTTATGCAGTCTACATCCAAAAATCAGATGATGACAGTAACGTGGCAACTCAAGCATCAGAAGTAACAGCATTAGGATTTACTCCTAATCTTGCTACAGCTTCAGCGGCACACAAAGCATACTACAAAACACTTTGGTCAGATCTAAGTTATGAAGCATCTAATTCAGCACCAACTAGTGATCCAGTTAATGGAACACTTTGGTATAAATCAGAACAAGACGCTGATATCTTTATAGCAGTTAACGATGGCGGAACAATGAAATGGCACGCCTACGCAAACTCAAAAGATAGATTCACAGCAGGTTCAGTTGTATCAGGTGGTTTAAAAGATTTACAAATAGTATCTTCAGAACCAACTACACAATCAGATGGAACTGCTTTAGAAGCCGGCGATGTTTGGATTGATTCAAATGAATTAGACTCATATCCAAAAATTTACAAATACAACACAGGAACAAGCAAATGGGTACTAGTGGATAACGCTGACCAAAGTTCTGCAGACGGAATAGTTTTTGCAGACGCAGTTGGTAATCCAGGCGGTACAGGAGAAGATGATCAAGATTGGGGTTCAGCATACACAAACTTTGATTCTGATGCACCAGATCCAGCTGTATACCCAGAAAACCTTTTATTGTTCAACACAAGATTATCAGGTTACAATGTGAAAAAATATGTGACAAATTACACATACAACAGCACAAACAATGGTAATACTTGGGTGACTGAATCAGGTAATAGATTAGACGGATCACCTTACATGGGTAGAGCCGCTCAGAGAAAAGTTATTGTTACTGCAATGCAGGCCGCATTAGCAAACAATGATGATATCAGAGCAGAGTCTAGATACTTTAACTTGATTGCCGCACCAGGATATCCAGAGTTGTTAGACGAAATGATTACATTAAGTACAGACAGAAAATTAACTGCCTTTGTACTTGGTGATACTCCATTTAGACTAGCACCAGACGGAACTTCAGTACAAAACTGGGCAACTAACACAAGCAAAGCCGCAACAAATGGTGAAGAAGGTTTAACTTCAGCATCACAATATGCTGGCTTATATTACCCATCAGGTTTTACAACAGACTTGTCAGGTAATAATGTATCAGTTCCACCAACGCATATTGCGTTAAGAACTCTTGCATTTAATGATCAAGTTGCATTTCCTTGGTTTGCACCAGCAGGCTTTACTAGAGGTATTGTTGACAATTCAACTTCAGTAGGTTATATCACATCTGAAGGAGAGTTCCAAGCAGTAACTTTATCAGAAGGTCAAAGAGACACATTATACGCAAATAAGATTAACCCAATTGCGTTTATTCCAAATAGAGGTTTAACAGTGTTTGGTCAAAAAACATTATCACCTGTATCATCAGCGATGGACAGAATTAATGTTGCAAGACTATTAGTACACATGAGATATCAGTTAGACTTATTGGCAAAACCGTTCTTGTTTGAACCAAATGATAGAGTAACACGAGATCAAGTAACAGATACATTTAACAGATTCATGGAAGATTTAGTGACTAAGAGAGCACTATTTGATTTCCTAGTAGTTTGTGATGAAACTAATAACACATCTGCAAGAATTGATAGAAATGAATTATACATTGATATTGCAATACAACCAGTAAAAGCAATTGAATTTATATACATTCCACTTCGTATCAAAAACACAGGTGAGGATTTAACAAGCTAATTTAAAGATTAATTAAAGGGGTAGAAAACTATCCCTTTAATAACCCTTTAACAAAATTTTTATAATGTTAAAAAACACGATAAAAAGTAAATATAGTAATAAGGAGCAGTAGACAATGGCAACACTTTCAAAATTCGGTGTACCAATCGACGGATCGACAGGGCGAGGTGGTATTTTACAACCTAAATTAAAATATAGATTTAGAGTAAGATTCACTAACTTTGGAAATCTTGGTGCTTCTCCACTGCAATTAACACAACAAGTTATGTCAGTAACGAGACCAAAAGTAAATCATGAGGAAGTACCAGTTCACTCGTACAACTCAATTTCATATATGCAAGGTAAACATACATGGGAAGCAATTAACATTACTTTAAGGGACGATATTAACAATAACATTTCTAAACTAGTTGGACAACAAGTTCAGAAACAAATGAACCACTTTGAACAAACTTCAGCAGTAGCTGGATCTAATTACAAGTTTGGTACTAAAATAGAAATATTAGATGGTACTAATAACACGGAATTAGAGCAATGGGACGTAGAAGGTTGCTTCTTACAGAACGTTGATTATTCAGATGGTGACTATGCAGTGTCAGAACCAGTACAAGTTATTTTGACAATAAGATATGATAACGCAATACATCAAGCACCGGGTGATACAATTTTCCCTCTACTTTCAGTAGGTCTTGGTGGTACGAACGCATAATATTATTAGTCTATATAAACTTGTTCGATGAGTACAGTATTAAAACCCGCAAACAGAGCCGCGAAACTTTATACAAGCGGCTCTGACTTCCAGTCAGCACCCAGACAACAACATCAGTTTGTAATAGTATTCAACTTATACCCTGATGTTATTGACAGCTTTCTGAGACCACAGCAACAATTCTTAAAAAACTTTAGAGACCGTTTACATTTTATTTGTCATACGGTTGATGCACCTAATTTCAGTGTAGTACAAGATATTGTTAATCAGTACAATCGAAAAAGAGTTATTAATAGAAAAGTAGATTTTGATCCTATGACAGTAAGAATGTATGACACACATGATGGCTTAGGAATAAAATTTGTAAAACTATTATATGAATTTGAATTTAATTCAGCAAGACTTTATAAGAAAAAAGGATCAGGTACAAGAGACGTTAATGAAGATCACAATTACGTTCAAAGTATCTATCAAACAGAAGAACAGTTTCAACGTACTCATAACTTTGGTTTAAGAGAGTTTGAAGCAGACAAACATAGATTATTAAAAAGCATAGACTTTTATCAACTTGCAGGTAAAGTTTATACAAAGACAAGAGTAGTACATCCTAGATTAGCTAGAGTAGATATGGATAACTTTGATTACTCTTCAAGTCAGCCGGTTAATTTAGCAATGGCATTCACATATGAAAATTTATTATTTGAAGAAGTAAATGTAGATTTTGAAGATGCTGAATATGAGTTAAAAGCTATGATGGAAGAAACAGCAGACTTTGAAGATTTTGTTCCAGCTCCAGCACAAACAGAAAAATCACCAGCGTTAACTAAAAAAGATGGACCACCTCCGGGACATCCTGAATACAACAAAGGTGCAGGAGCAAAGCAACCAGCACTGGAAACTGCCAATGAAACACTTAACAATTTAAATGTACAAAAAGTTGTTGACGGAGTTGGCAATGTTAAAAATGAAGTAGCAGGTGCAGTTAAGAACACAGCCAAATCAATTGGTAGTATGTTTAACTTTGGTGGGAAAAGCTAATGAGTAATAAAAGAGTCAGCACACAATTATTTGAAGGCGTAGGAGCAATCAAACAAGTTATAAAACAGTTTGGTACAATTACAAATCAGTTAGCTACTAATTCTTCGTTAGATCCATCAACAGCTATACTTGAAAATATTGATCCATTAGTTGCTAGACAAAGTATTAATGGTGGCAAGTATGATATTATAAAAGGCATTTTTGATAAACACGTCGAGAACGAGCAGTTGTCAAATGCATACACATTATTGGCCTTAGATGCTTTAAAAAAGTTTAATTTAAAATTTGATGAATTATTACAAGAAAAAGAAAACAGTATTTCATTCAGTGAATTAGGTATTGCAGTACTTAACAATTACAGACCAAGTACAAGTCAACTTGGTAATAAACAGCCAATAACTGCAACACCAAATGTTGCAAGACATATTATACAATAATAAAACGAAGTAAATACTTGTATGAGAAAGTTTCATTCGGGTACATATGAGCCAAATAATCCTCAAAAATATGCTGGGAAAAAGAATCCTAGATATAGATCAGGTTGGGAATTAACTTTCATGCGAATGTGTGATAACCATCCTGCTGTCTTAAGTTGGCAAAGTGAACCAGTAAGAATACCATACAGAAATCCATTTACTGGTGATTACACATATTACGTTCCTGATTTTGTAATGATATATAAAAATAAAACAGGACGTAAAGTAGCTGAGTTAGTTGAAATAAAACCTAGTAGCCAAACGATTTTGGAAAAAGCTAAAAATAAGTACGATAAAGCTAGAATAATATTAAATAAAGCAAAGTGGAAAGCGGCAGGTGAGTGGGCAAAGAGAAAAGGAATGCGATTTAGGGTCTTGAATGAAGACTCAATATATGCTATAAAGTAATATGAATAAAAAATTAGAAGAAACATTTAACTTACCAAGCATGGAAGAAGCTATGGAAAAAGAAGAGCTAGAAAATCATATTGAAGAAAATACACTGTCAACACCGTTGTCAGAATACGAAGCAATAGAAGAAGTAACAGAAGAAAAAGAAACTAGTAAAGAACTTGAAGAACAACAAGTTAAAAAAGCATTATCAACTGCTGAAAAGATTGATAAAGCACTACCACAAGTTAAAGACTTAGAATCACATGATTTAGATATGGATCAATATTCTACTGAAGCCATAAAAAGCTATAAAGAGCTTATGGATTTGGGTATGGCATCTGAAGCCAGACACGCAGGTAAGTTTTTTGAAGTAGCACAAACAATGATGAAGAACGCCATAGAGGCTAAAAACGCCAAAGCTGACAAAAAATTGCGTATGATTGAGCTACAACTTAAGAAACAAAGGGTAGATCAGTGGGACAATAAAGACGGAAAAGACGAAGAAATCATTGAAGGAGAGGGCTATATTGTGGGTGATCGCAACAAATTATTAGACCAAATCATTGATAGAGTTAACGAAAACGACAAAGATACTGACAAAGGAGATAAATAATTGTATGAAAACGTTTAAGCAATACCTAGCGGAAGCAGTCAAAGAAATTCCAGTTAGAATAAAAGTAGCATCTGATGTAACAGATGATATGATGAATACTATTGAGTCTGAATTACAAAGATATGATGTAGTTACAGTAGGCTCTCCACAAAAAACTATTATGCAAGAGCATCCATTAGATTTTGGAACTAAAATTAGAAATGCAGAAGTGTTTATAATTGACGCTGTTGTAAGAATGCCAATGAGTTTTGAAACGTTTAGAAGAAATTTATCTGATAAAACGGGTATACCATATGATTACGTTGTAGTCAAAGGTGCAAACGATCCGTTAGAAGCAGAAAACGAAGCTGAGATTAAAAGAAACACAGCTAACGCAGAAGACTATGAACCAAAGATAGGCCAAGAATATACTGACGAAGAAGGTAAAGTCGAAGGCGAACACTTTGGTGAAAAGCACAAAGAGAATTTTTTAAAGACTTTACAAGATAATAAAGAGAAAGATCCAGATAGAGCTGAGGTTACAGTTGAAGGACCATTAAGTCAAAAGAAAGCAGATGCACCAGCTGACAACAGTCAGCCTAAAGAAAGCGAAGCATCAGCCTCTCCTTTAACAAAGGACAACAGATAATGGAGCCTAAAGTTCAGAAGTACTCAGTACACGTGAACGATCTTGGAGACTTTGATTTAGACGAAGATAGATCAATTGCACCATCAATTGAGTTTGCTCTTAAACAGGCAGGCATTGAAGCAACAGTTGATCAAAATGAATTTAATCGTTCTGGTGTAGAAGTTAGTACAACAGCTACAGCAGGCGAAGTTGAAACAGCTCTACAAAGAGATGAAATAGATGCAGAGGTATCAATTATGGAAGACAACGAGCAATATGTAAAAACTGGTCCAGGTCATTTTAAACAAGATGACTTTACTACTTCAGTTAAAAAATCAAAGAAATTTAAATACGTTCCAGCAAGACACGGCGACAATGGTTTAGCAAATGAAGATGAGCTAACCAAAGAAAAAGTCAAAGAGATGGAAGAACGCTTTGATAAGCTGATGGTAGAATACCAAGAGTTTATAGCTGAGTCATCAGATCAAAAAAAAAGACTGAAATAAGCGAAGCTCCATTTACCCAGACAACAGGTAGTGCGGCGAACACGCCTGCACCAACTTCCACCTCAAACGCCATTGGCGATGAAGAAAAAAAGCAAGTAAGATCTAGATCACGTGACGCAGTAACAAATGTTATTGCCAGAGACTACAACGACCTTATACAGAAAAAAGGTATACCAAATTTAGCAAGAGACCCTATGTTCCAAAAAGCAATTGGACAAATTTTTTCAATTGGTAGAGGACAAGCAAACAAAGGCAAAATTGTCACAGTAGGTGATGTTGATGATGTTGCTAGAAGTATCAGACAAACTAAAACAGGAATAGGTCCTATAAGAACAGGCAAACAAGATGTTGGTTTAATTAAAAAAGTATTAGGCAGATTACCATCAGGAGAACCGTTTGCAGGATTAGAAGATATGGTTAACACACCAGAAGATGCTATGAAGTTTATGAAAATTAGAGACTTAACTCTTGATATTTTAAACACAATCAGTACAGAGAGAAAACTGAGAGGATTGGCAGACTTACCTAATGCCTTTGATGATTTTGAACGTTCAGTAACTGGATAATTAAAAGATTCTATCGTGAAAAATATTTCACACATTAAAAATGAGTTAGACGAAATATCGCCAAGTTTTTGTGCGGCCAAATGGCAACAGGTAACTTTACATTTACAAAATGGTCATACTCATAGTTGTCACCATCCACAAACTCATAAAATACCTTTGGAGGAAATAGAAAAAGATCCTTCAGCATTGCACAACACTGAGTACAAAAAACAACAACGCAAATTGATGTTGGAAGGCAAACGTCCTGAAGAATGTAGTTACTGTTGGAAAGTAGAAGATACCGAAGGCGCTCACTTTAGTGATAGAATTAAAAAAAGCAGTAGCTCTTGGGCTAGAAAAAATATACAGACAATAGCCAAACAAGATTGGAACTACAACACAGTACCAACACACGTTGAAGTCAGTTTTTCAAATGTGTGCAATATGAAATGTGTTTATTGTAGTCCTGTGTTCAGCAGTGAATGGTGGAGTGAAATAAATCAGCATGGTGGATATCCTACTAGTGATCAGTTTAACAATTTGGACTGGATCATGGAAACAAGTAGAACGCCATATTTGAAAAGAGAACACAATCCATATATAGAAGCATGGTGGAAATGGTGGCCCAGCATCAAAGACAAACTTCATGTTTTACGTGTAACAGGTGGTGAACCTTTTTTGAGCAAAGACACAGCCAAATTGATCAGCGACATCAAAACAGGAGGATGTGAACAATTGGACTTGCACATCAACAGCAATCTGCAAATACCTTTTTGGAAATTGAACAGCTATCTAAGTGATATATCCGAACTAAAAGAAGAGCAACTGATCAAAGATGCAAAAATTTTTACCAGCTGTGATGCACACGGAGAACAAGCAGAGTACATTAGAGAAGGTATGGAGTATGAAACGTGGTTAAACAACTGCAAAAAGGTGCTTAAACGCGGTATATCCTTGCATATAATGGTGACAGCAAATGTTCTGAGCATTGATAGTATGAAACTGCTAATGGCGGATATATACCGCTTAAAACAGGATTACAAGGCGGTTACATACGGAGTTAGCATATTAAACAGTCCTAAGTTTTTAAATGTATTAAACTTGCCTAAAACCAAATATTGGATAGAAAAGTTTGATGAACTAGTTGAATATGTGTCTGATCATCCATTAACAGAAAACAACGAATTAAACTATATACAGCGATTAAGGAACTACTTTGTCAACAACACAGTTAATGATAAAGACTTTACAGTGAACAGATTAGACTGTGTTAAATTTATCCAAGAAATTGACCGCAGACGTAATAAAAATTTTACTAATACATTTACTAATTACAAGTTTCTAATACACACCTAAAAACGCATACAAGTAAGTTTTTAATTGTGTGCTAGAAAATGTACAAATGACAAATGGCAAGCCACTTGCAATTTAAGAGAACAATCGCAACATCTTCAAAAATAACTTAACACATCATATAAGTTTTTTACTAAAAGTTTAAATATTTTTATGATACTGTTTCCAGAAAGAGTAACAACACTTAAAATATATTATTGGATGCCAGATTATAACAACATCCTACAACTCTTTATGTGGCAGTTTGACGATATACCACCTGAGTTTAAAAAAGCTCATAAGTTTTTAAATCATTGGCACAATAATATTGATGCAGTTATTGAAGAAGTACTTCTTGCACATTCTGGAAAATATAAACAAGTAGAGTTTAATCCAGTTGACGAAATATTTAAACTTCATTAAATACGTATATAAATACAGTTATGGTAAGAAAAAGTTTAGAAGGTAATCTGACTAAAAAGGCTTATTCTAAGTCTACATATGATGATAAAAAGATACTTGATTTAAAGAAATGTGCTGATAAGCAACATGGATATCTTTATTTTATGGAAAACTTTATGTGGATTCAACACCCAACTAGAGGTAGATTAAAGTTTGAACCTTACGATTTTCAAAAGAGTTTATTAGATACCTACAATAGTAATAGATTTGCAATAGCCATGTGTGCGAGACAGACAGGTAAAACAACCTGTGCGGCAGGATATCTATTATGGTATGCAATGTTTCATCCTGATGTTTTAATATTAATTGCGGCACACAAATATCAAGGTGCACAAGACATCATGCAACGTGTGAGATTTGCATATGAAGAAACGCCTGATTATATTAGATGTGGTGTAACAAGTTATAATAAAGGATCAATGGATTTTGACAACGGTTCAAGAATCATAGCACAAACAACTACAGAAACAACTGGTAGAGGTATGTCTATATCACTAGTATACATGGATGAGTTTGCGTTTGTTGAACCACAACAAAAAGCCAATGAGTTTTGGACTTCCTTATCTCCTACATTATCAACAGGTGGTAAATGTATTATTACATCAACGCCAAACAATGATGATGATGTTTTTGCAGGACTGTGGAGAGGTGCAAACAAACGTGTTGACGAGTTTGGTCAGCCAACTAGAGATGGTACTGGTATAAATGGTTTCAAAGCAATTGGTGTTCATTGGAGTGAACATCCAGATAGAGATGAACAATGGGCAAAAGATGAAAGAGCAAGAATTGGTGAAGAAAGATTTAGACGTGAACATGATTGTGAGTTTATTGCATTTGATGAAACATTAATTGACGGATTAAAATTAGTTTCATTAGCAGGTAAAGATCCTTTATACAAGACAGGCCAAGTACGTTGGTATGAAAGACCTAAGAAAGGTCAAACATACGTGGCGGCACTTGATCCAAGTTTAGGTACAGGTGGTGACTTTGCGGCAATACAAGTTTATAGTGTGCCTGAATTAAAACAAGTTGCTGAATGGCAACATAATAAAACTTCTATACAAGGACAGGTTAGAGCTTTGTTAGGTATACTAAAAGAGTTAGATAGTAATTTAAAAGAACAAGGATCACAGTCACCTGAAATATATTGGACAGTTGAGAACAATGCATTAGGTGAAGGAGCCATTGTAGCTATTGAAGAAATGGATGAAGCTAGATTTCCTGGTTTCTTTTTGCATGAACCAAGACGTGCAGGACAACAAAGAAGAGATGTTCACAAACGTAAAGGTTATAATACAACACACAAAGCAAAAATAACAGCTTGTAGTAAACTAAAACACTATGTTGAAACAGGTAAGATGACACTTAATAGTAGAAATTTAATTAGAGAATTAAAATTGTTTGTAGCTAGAGGTAATTCTTTCTCTGCTAAAATAGGTGAAAACGATGACCTAGTATCAGCAACATTACTTTGTTGTAGACTAGTAGCATACTTGGCCAAATATGATCCTATATTTGAGCAAAGTTTAGGAGACGAAGGTGATCCTGATCAGGACAATATGACACCAATGCCAATGATTATATAATCAATGGTAAATAATAGCATGGCAGTAAATTACTCATCAGTTGCAGAAAAAGTATTCAAAGTACTCAAAGGATCTGGGTTAAACATTCAGATGTTTGATGCACAAGATGGAAAAGAGCTATCAAATCCTCAACAATCAAGATTTTTTTATATAGCAGATCCAAACTTAATGGTTAATTTAGACGAACAAAATCAAGAGTTAAAAGTGCATAAAGGCCCAGAAAACATAGCAGTTTTATCTGATTTACTTAAATCATTAAGAAATTTAGCAAAAGATAACCTTTTAGACTTTGATTTAAGGGAATTTGGCAGGGAGATAAAGCCCAAAAATTACACTTATCGGTTAAATAGTAATAAGGTTACAGAAGAAATGGACAACGACATGGAAAAAGATCAAGATAAAATGAATACTACAGCAAATCTAAGAGATGTTGTATCACAAAAATTAACAGCACCAGTAATGATGCATCAAAGAAATGCTTCTCAATCAGAATTTGATCCAGAGAAAGTTACGCAGTTCAGAGACAAAGATGCCAAAATTGCATTTAGATTAAGTGACTTGGCCGCTAGAGCACATGACGATGAAATTTCAGTTTACCTTGCAAGAATGAGTGATAAGTTTTCAGGCAATGACCCAGAAGGTTGGTCTTCACCAGCTGAAAGAAATACAGACATAAAAGTAATTAATGCAATACTTAAAAAAATTCAAGAGCCAAAACCAGTTGCAAAAGCAGAAGCAACAAATTCAGAACTACCAGAGTTTAATCAGTTAGAAGAAGCATTAAACAGATTAACAGGAACTGATGTAGTAGTTGATGTAGTAGTTGAATCAAGTCATGACTCGATGGTTAAAGACAGAGAAGATTACATGGCTAAAAGAAAAGCATTACAAGATATTCAAATGAGACCAATGGATGATAAATTAAAAGCAGAAGTTATGCGTAGAAAAGCAGAACTAGAAGATGCGGCTAAAAAAATGGGTCTTAAAGAAAGCATCACAGAAGGTGGCAATGCTTGGGATTTAGCTGACACAGAATCTAAAGAAACAATTGAAAACGCAGGCAGTGAACAAGAAGCATTACAAGGATTACAAGATATGATTTATCCAAATCCAAAAGATGCTGACGAAAATTGGGCTAACGACATTATTAATGATTACATTGAGATGATCAAGACACAAGGTTTTGATAAAGTACAAGCAGGTATTGAAAGAGCAAACTTTGAACCTGAAATACCAGAGATGCCAGAATCAAAAGAAATTGACTCTGAAGTTAAAGAAGATCGTGAATTAGATAGTGCAGACAAAATGGTTTTGGCCAAACTGATGAAAGAGTTAGACGGTTATAAATCAATGGTTGCTGGTGAAACAGATC
>MDTB01076591.1_pt1 | contig 28110 bp, 24 predicted proteins | sample 811161 | NCBI WGS metagenome assembly MDTB01 (sample SAMN05326650, study PRJNA326480) | marine metagenome | isolation source: seawater | place: Mediterranean Sea | collected 2009
ATATTTCCGCCTTTATATTTTTTTAAATTAAATATAAATATAATATATCAAAGAATCACAAATGAAGTATAGAAACGAATTTGATAGCATAGGAAAAATCAAGGTAGCTGGTGATAAGTATTGGGGAGCTTCAACTGAAAGATCTAACAAATACTTCAACATTGGTGATTTTTTAGTAAGACCTATAGTTATACACTCTATAGCAATAATTAAAAAAGCAGCTGCAATTGTCAATAAAAATAATGGTGATTTAGACGCTAAAGTTTCAAAATATATAATTAAAGCTGCAGAAGAAATAATAAGAGGTAAGCACGATGATCATTTTCCTCTTAAAGTTTGGCAAACAGGTTCGGGTACTCAAACAAACATGAATGTAAATGAAGTTATTTCTAATAGAGCAATAGAAATGTTAGGAGGTAAACTCGGATCAAAAAAACCTGTTCATCCAAATGACCATGTAAATAAATCACAATCTACAAATGATGTTTTTCCTTCAGCTATGCATATTTCTATAGCTATTAAAACAACACAAAAATTATTACCATCTTTAAAGATTTTGGAAAAAGAACTTTTTAAAAAAGTAAAAGAATTCAAAAATATTGTAAAAGTCGGCAGAACTCATTTGCAGGACGCAACACCATTAACGCTTGGACAAGAATTTTCAGGATATCATTCACAACTAAAAAAATGTATTGAGAGAATTGAAAGGGCTCTAGATGAAATTTATTTTCTTGCTCAAGGAGGTACGGCTGTTGGTACTGGACTGAATACCAAGAAAAAATTTGACACTAAAATAATTAAAGAAATATCTAAAATAACAAAATTACCTTTTAAACCAGCTAAAAATAAATTTGCTGCTTTAGCAGCGCATGACTCAATAGTAAATTTTTCTGGCACTATGAATACTGCAGCTGTTTGCTTAATGAAAATTGCAAACGACATTAGATTTCTTGGCTCAGGACCGCGTGCAGGCTATGGAGAATTAATATTACCATCTAATGAACCTGGTTCATCAATAATGCCAGGCAAGGTCAACCCAACACAATCTGAAGCGGTCACTATGGTTTGTGTAAAAGTTATCGGTAATCACAATGGGATAACAATGGCTGGGTCTCATGGTCACTTTGAGTTAAATGTTTTTAAACCTTTAATAATTCATAACATTCTTCAATCAATTGAAATAATGGCTGACTCTTCTAAAACTTTTGCTCTTTATTGTGTAAAAGGGATTAAAGCTGATAAAAAAAGAATTAAAAGTCTTCTTGATAATTCTTTAATGATTGTAACGGCGCTTGCTCCTAAAATAGGCTACGACAATGCAGCTAAAATTGCTAAAGCTGCTCACAAAAACGGCACTACACTAAGAGAGGAAGTTCTTAAAACAAATCTTATTTCAGAAAAAGAATATGCAAAAATTATGGACCCATTGAAAATGACACGTCCTAAATAAATTCAATTAAGTCTTTTAAAAATAAATAAAAATTTTTTTTATTTAACTCAGAATTATAAAAATTCATAATATTTTTATCTAAGTAATTTTTTAACTTAATCAATTTTTTTTCTTCAATGCTTTTTTTATTTATTTTAATCTTACTAAAGTAATATTTTTGTGCATCTAAGTTGACATTACCAGAAATGAATGCTTTGATTTTCTTTAAGTTTTTATCCTCTTTAATATCGATTATTTTAAAAAATTTATTAATATTTTCCGTTTCTACCAACAAATTATAATCAAGGTTTTTATTTAGCTGATATTTCTTTAAATAAAAGTTTATTTTAATACTTAAGTTGGCAAATTGAAAAATTGAATTTTTTAAAATAATATCGCCATTATTAAATGCAATACTAATTTTTTGATTTTCCGTCTTTGCTTTTCCTACAGTTTTTTTTAAATAGTTAACGGTTAATTCACCATTCAATTTTTTATTTGACAAATCATTAGTGACAAATTTGTATATTTTATTTAATCCTAAATTTTCTAGATTTACTTTTTTAATATCAGCAAAGATTTTAAAATAAAAAAAAGGTTTAAAATTTAAATACCCATTAAAATTAGTATACAAATTTTTATTCTTATAGACTGAGTTTTTTAATTTTAAATTTATGTCATGATCAAAATTTATTATAAAGTTATTATCCAAAACTTTTAACTTCATAACTCCGGAAGGATTAGGTAATTTTTTTTTATTATCTAACAAGATTTTAGAAGCGATACCTAATTTTTTAACTTTAAAAAACAAGACGTTGGTATTTTCTATTGGGGTGTAATAACCGTTAATATCATGTCCTAAAAATTTTCCTTTAAATTTAATTTTTTTCAAATAAATTTCTTCAGAAAAATATAAGCTTTTCAAATTTGTATAAATTTTTAATTCTTTAAAGCTTATATTAGAAAATTGTTTATCGATTGAAATGTTAGTATCTTTTATTTCAAGGTTTGGTTGAGGAAAAATTTTATATTCAATATGACCTTGATTTTTAATCGTAAAACCATGTCGATTCTTCAAGACATCATTTAAGTCGTCTATTTTGTCAACAAAGTTAAATAGTTTGGGTGCTGTAAAAAGTAAAATTATCGCAAAAATGAAAATAAATATTAAATATCGTAAGTAATATATAAAACTTATAATTTTTTTTATAAATTTTTTTTTTCTTATATCGTTAATAATCATCTTTTCTATTATTTTAAGTAGTGTATAAAAGTTATTTTACAGTCATGTCATCTGAAAACAAATTATTAGATAACTTAAATACCGAACAAAAAAAAGCGGTATTAGATACAGAGGGGCCCAACTTAATAGTTGCAGGTGCTGGATCTGGAAAGACAAGGGTTCTTACTACAAAGTTAGCTTATATTATAAGTGAAAAACGAGCTTGGCCAAATCAAATATTATGTGTGACTTTTACAAATAAAGCCGCAAAGGAAATGCAAAATAGAGTTCTCGGCTTTATAAAGGGTGAAAACAGTGCAGTTCCTTGGTTAGGAACTTTTCATTCAATAAGCGTAAAATTTTTACGACGACATGCTGAAGCTATTGGTTTTAAAAGTAATTTTACAATTCTTGATACTGATGATCAAAAAAAATTAATTAGAAAAATTTGTGAAGCTGAAAATATTGACGCTAAAAAGATATCACCTCAGTTTATAATTGCCTTTATAGATAATTGGAAGAACAAGGGTTTAATGTATGAAGATGTCAAAGTTAAAAAAAGTAATACATTAGAGACTCAAATTTTAAAAGTCTACTCAATATATCAAAAAAAAACACAAGATTTAAATGCTATGGATTTTGGTGATTTAATTTTATTTACTGTAAAATTATTTGAAAATAATAGCGACATTGCTGAAATATATCGTAAAAATTTCAAGTATATTTTGGTTGATGAATATCAGGATACTAATTTTATACAAAATAAATGGTTAAAATTATTGGTCAATTCAAATCAAAATATATGTTGTGTAGGGGATGATGATCAATCAATTTATAGCTGGAGAGGCGCTGAAATTAAAAACTTTTTAACTTTTGATAAAATCTATCCAAACTGTAAAGTTTACAAATTGGAACAAAACTATCGATCGACAAAAAATATTTTGGAAACTGCTTCAAGTCTAATTTCAAATAATAATAGCAGGGTCGGTAAAAAACTTTGGTCCTCTGGAGCCAGTGGTGAACCAGTGAAGCTAAATTGTTACAGCAACGGTAAAGATGAGGCAGCTGGTGTAAGTGACATTATAGAAAAGAAAATCATGGAAAAATACTCATTAAATAAAGTAAGTATTCTTGTGAGAGCTATTTATCAAACAAGAGAATTTGAGGAAAGATTTCTAAAAATTGGATTAGGTTATAGGGTTTTGGGTGGGATTAGATTTTATGAAAGAGCTGAAATAAAAGATGCCATCAGTTATTTAAGAATTGTAAATCAAAAATTTGATGATTTAGCACTAGAAAGAGTAATAGGCTCACCTAGAAAAGGTGTAGGAGATGCTACATTAAAAAAAATATATGATTTCGGATCGAGCAAAAAATTATGTTTAGAAGATGCGATAATTAATTTGATTGAATTGGATCAATTTAAACCGAAAATAAAAAAAACATTCTCCACTTTGATAAAAATGATTGAAAAATGGCGTAAAGAGGCCACAACGATAAAACATTATGATTTATTGAAAATAATTTTAGACGAGTCAGGATACTCTTCTATGATTAAAAATAAGAAGGATCTAGAAAATGAAAATAGACTAGAAAATTTAAAAGAATTGATAAGAGCTATGCAAGATTATGATAATTTACAAAATTTTTTAGAACACGTATCTTTAGCAACTTCTGCAGATCAAGAATGGGAGGGTGAAAAAGTAAATTTAATGACTATGCATGCAGCTAAAGGATTGGAATTTGATGTGGTTTTTTTGCCTGGCTGGGAAGAAGGTTTGTTTCCTCACCAAAAATCTTTACAAGAAAAAGGTGATTTTGCTTTAGAGGAAGAAAGGAGATTAGCTTATGTTGGGATAACTAGAGCAAAAAAAGAAGCTTTTTTATCTTTTGCTATGAGACGAGCTTATCAAGGTGACTGGATGGATGCTATACCTTCAAGGTTTATTAATGAGCTTCCTGATAAAAATGTTGAGAAAAATGATAGCCTAGATAATGACTCCGGTGATGATTTTGATTTTAATCAAGATAATTCAATTGAAATGGGTGATGAATATAGAAGTCCTGGGTGGAATAGGTTAAAAAAAAAAAGATTAATTAAATGGAAAAAATAGACAAACTTAAATATGAATTTCAAAAATATAATTTAGATGGATATTTAATTCCGAAAAACGATGAATTTTTTAATGAATATATTCCTTATTATAAAGATAATTTACGATATATTTCTAATTTCTCTGGGTCATACGGTTTAGCTCTTATTTTAAAAAATAAAAATTTTCTTTTTGTTGACGGGAGATACACTGTACAAGCTAAAAATCAAAGTGGAAGAAATTTTAAAATTCTTAAGTTGCCATTAATTAAAAATGATATAAATATTAATTTGAAAAAAAAAAAAAATTGGATTTAACCCGAGACTATTCAACGAAAAAACCATAATTCATCTTTCAAATAAGCTTAAAATTAATTGTGTTGCTATAGAAAAAAATTTAATAAAATCAAATACTAAAATAAAAAAAAGAAGAAAAGAAAAATATAATTATTTTTATTCTTTAAAAGGATCTATAACTGGATATAGTTCACAAAAAAAAATAACTAAGCTAATAAGTTTTTTAAAAAAAAAACGTATAGACATTGCTTTTCTTACATCATCAGAAAATATTGCATGGTTACTCAATATGAGAGGAAGAGACTCCGAGTTTTCACCTGTTCCAAATTCTTTTCTTGTATTAGATAAAAGAATGAATATTTTTTTATTTTGTGACTTAAAAAAAATTAATAATAAATTTAAGCAAGATTTTAGATTTTTAAATATTCAAAATTTAAATAATCTTGAAAATTTTTTAAAAAAAATAAAAAATAAGAAGTTTTTAATTGACGAGATTACTTGCTCAGTTTTTTATAAAAATATTATAAAGAATAAAAACTTAATACTAAAATATAAAGATCCTATATATTTTATGAAGTCTATGAAGAATGATCTTGAGTTAAAAAATACGAAAAAGGTTCATGAATACGATGGAGCGGATTTAACAAAATTTCTTTTTTGGATACAAAATAATTACAAAAAAGAAAAAATTACTGAAATTAAAGCGCAGGAAAAACTTTTAAAATTTAAAAAAGAATTTAAAAAATTTAAATCTTTAAGTTTTCCAACAATATCAAGTACGGGTTCAAATGGGGCAATTGTACATTATAATGCCACCAAAAAAACAAACAAACTTCTCAAATCAGGTAATATTTATTTAGTTGACTCTGGAGGGCAATATCATTTTGGTACAACAGATGTTACTAGGACTGTGTCTCTAAACAATAAAAATAAAAAAATAAAAGAAGTTTTCACAAGAGTTTTGCAAGGTCATTTAAACTTATCAAATTATCATATTAAAAAAAATACTACAGGCTCAACTTTAGATAAAATAGCTAGAAAAAAATTGAAACAAATGAATTTAGATTATTCTCACGGAACAGGTCATGGAGTTGGTTTTTTTTTAAATGTGCATGAGGGGCCTCAATCAATCTCTAGTTCTAACAATATAGTATTAAAACCTGGTATGATTTTATCTAACGAACCAGGTTATTATGAAACAGGAAAATTTGGATTACGTATTGAAAACCTTATTTATATTCATAAAAATAAAGATAATATTAAATTTAGGAATCTCACTTATGTCCCTATAGATAAAAATTTAATTATAAAAGAATTGCTAAATAAGAAAGAAATTATTTGGCTTAATGATTATCATAAGGAAGTTTTTAACAAAATAAAAAAATATATGAATAGAAAAGAATTGATATTGTTAAAAGACGCCTGCTCAAATATTTAACAATTTATACCAATCTTTTTCATAATAAATTTTAATCTTTAACTCTTTTGCCTTGTCTATCTTTTTTTTTGTTGGCTTTGAACTTCCTACTACCAAAATATCTAATTTTTTAGATATTGACCCTAGTACTTTACCTCCAAGATTTTCTGTAATAGTTTTTGCTTCTGATCTACTAATCTTCTCAAAACCACCAGTAAACATTACGTTGGTGTTTCTTAATTTTCCTTTTTTATTGCCTTCTTTAAAGTTTTGAATATTCAGTTTAGAAATTAAATTTCTTACTACTTCAACATTTCTATCTTTGCTAAAAAAATTGTTTAGAGACAATACTTGAGTTTCACCGATTCCATCTAAATCCTTTAAGTTATTAAGTATTTCACTTCTGTTAAGTTTATTAAATAAATTAGTAAATTGATTTAAAGTTTTAAAAAATCCTGCTAAAATTTTTGCATTTTCTTGTCCGATGTGTCGAATACCAATAGAATATATGAGTCTATTGAGGCTTATGTTTTTAGCTTTATTAATTGCGTTTTTAAGATTGTTTACAGAGAGCTCACCCCACCCTTCAAGTTTTTTAATTCTATTATAATCCAATTCAAAAATGTCAGCGGGACTTTTAATTAAATCTAATTGCCAAAATTGATCTATTACTTTTTTTCCTAAGCCTTCAATATTAAATGCCTCTTTGGAAACAATATGTTTTAATTTTTCTATAGCTATAAAATTACAATCATACCCCTTTGTACATCTACTAACTGAGTCTTCTTTATTTGTTGAGGAATTAAATTCTTTAATTATTTTACCGCCACATAAACATTTATTAGGAAAAGTAAATTTTTTTGAATCTAATTTTCTACTTTTTAAATTAACAGAAACAACTTGTGGAATAACATCTCCAGCTCGTTGAATTATAATTTCATCTCCAACTCTAATATCTTTTCTTTCAATTTCATCTTGATTATGTAATGTTGCATTAGAAACTACTACTCCTCCTACGGTGACTGGTTCTATTTTTGCAACAGGAGTAATCGCTCCTGTTCTTCCAACTTGAATTTTGATGTTTTTTACTATTGAAATAGCTTTTTCTGATGAAAATTTGTATGCAGTAGCCCATCTTGGAGAATTAGAAGTATTGCCAAGTCTTTTTTGAAGATTTAAATCATCAACCTTATAAACTATTCCATCAATATCGTAATCAAGAGAAGACCTAATTGATTCTATTTTTTTGTGTTGATTATCAATTTCTGCTAAACTATTTACTAATTTATTAAGTGGATTAACTTTAAAACCCCATTTTTTCAATTTTGAAATAAATTCTGATTGAGTTTTAAAAATCATAGGTTCGATAATACCAAACCCGTAAGCAAAAAATTTAAGTGGGATTTTTTTTGTTTCTTTAGGATCTTTTTGTCTTAATGAACCTCCTGCAGCATTTCTTGGATTTGCAAAATCTTTTTTTAAAGATATAAAGTCTTTTTTACCAATATAGACTTCCCCTCGAATTTCTAAAATTTTTGGTAGACTATTATCAATGATAATTTTTGGTATCTCATTTATAGTTTTTAAATTTTCTAAAATATCTTCACCAATTAAGCCATCCCCTCTAGATAGTCCTCTAACTAATGATCCATTTTCATAAGTTAATGACGCTGAAATACCATCTATTTTCAATTCCGAGGAGAAATTAAATTTCTTGTCTTTAATATTTAAATAGTTTGAAATTTTGCTGATAAAATCCTTCATACCTTCAGAGTTGAAAGTATTTGACAATGAAAGCATTTTTTTTGAATGCTTTATTTTCTTAAATTTTTTTGTTAATGGTGCTCCGATTTTATCTTGAATTGACCCCTTTTTTTTTAAAAACGGATAATTTTTTTCAAACCGGACTAGTTCATTTTTTATTTTATCATAAGTTGAGTCAGGTACTAAAGGTGAGTCAAGATTAAAATAATTATGATTATACTTTAAAATTAATTTTTTTTTATCATTATAATCTTTTAATATTTTTTTTTTTATCATTTATTGATAATTTTATTAATCGTTTTTTTAATTAACCCTAATTCTTCTTCTTTATATTTATCTTTTAATTTTTTTTGTTCTTTTTTATAGTCTTTATTCAACAAAGAGTAAGAATTCTCATACCACTGACTAGAATTATAATTGTATCCTAAAATTTTTGCTGTTTTATTCGCTTCATCTAATAAACCTAAATTATAGTAAACTTCTACCAATCTATGAAGTGCTTCCTCTATAAAAATAGTTTCATCAAAATTATCAACTACATTTTTAAGTCTATTGATTGCAGGTATCCATTTTTGAGTTTGAATATAATATTTTGCAATATAAATTTCCTTTGCTGCTAATTGATTTTCAATCAAGCCTAATTTGAACTTTAAATCTAAAGAATAATCTGAATTTGGATATTTTTTAATATATTCAAGAATTAATTTTTTTGATGATAGTAAAGGATTCAAATCTTTTTTTTCATCTAATATTTGTTCAAAGTTAGATAGTACTACCAAGTAAGAGGCGTAAGGGACATTTTTATCAGCTGGATATTTTCTTAGATAATTTTCTAAAGAAGAAAGAGCTTCATCATAAAAACTAATTGAATAATAACAAAATCCCGACATCAATAATGCTTTTGCAGACTGCTCTACCTCGGGTAAAATGGTTTCAGCTTCAGAAAATTTTTGGGCTGCAAAAAAGAACTCTCGTTCATTCATTGCGTTTAGTGCCTCTTTATATATTTCATATGCTTCATTCTCATTAGGAGGGTTGACTACTAATTCTTCTTCTTTTTGGCAGTTAGTCAGAAAGAGTATAAAAAAAATTATTAAAAATATATTACGATACATTTTTAATACATACCAAAAAAATTAAAATAGGTAAAATTAAGTTTTATTATATGTTGGCCGAAAGTGATTTTTTTAAGATTTGCTCTGATAAATCATTTTTGTTAATCATTTTTCCAGTTTCAAATGTCCAATTTGAATTGTCAGAAAAAAATTTTAAAAGCAATTTATTTGTAAGCGAGTGACCACCTTGAGAAGTTTTAATATGCCCTAATATTCTATTCCCAGATAGCATTAAATCTCCTAGGCAATCTAAAATTTTATGATAAACAAATTCGTGTCTATTTCTCAGACCGTCCTCATTTAATATTTCGTTATTTTTTACTACTATAGCGTTATCTAAAGATCCACCTTTTGCTAAACCCCTGCTTTTAATCATATCGATATCTTCGTATAGGCAAAATGTTCTTGAACTATAAATATCTGTTAAGGTATCTTTACTTAATCTAAATTCTTTTCTCCTAGTTCTGATTAAAGAATTTTCATAAACTATTTCGAAGTCCACAATTAAATCATTATTAGACGGCTCTATTGAAATATATTTATTACCTTCTTTAATCTCTACTTTTTTTTTGACATTAATAAATTTTCTGGGGGCAAATTGATCTTTGATACCAGCCGATCTTAAAGCTTCAACAAACTCAATAGCAGATCCATCAAGAATTGGAACTTCTGGCGCATTTATTTCAACTAAAGCATTGTCAATGCCTTCTCCAAAAAAAGCTGCCATTAAATGTTCTACTGTGGAAATAGTAACATCATTCTGGTTTTTTATTTTTGTGCAAAGAATTGGTTCAACTACATTTTTATAGTTTGCTGAAATTAAGTTATCTTTGTTAAGATCAACTCTACAAAAATTAATTCCAGAATTCTCATCAGCTGGACTAATTTTTAATTCCGCATTTATTCCGTTGTGTAGACCTACTCCTTTTAAGGTAACTGAGCTCTTAAGTGATTTTTGATTATTAGACAACATCGTTGATGTATACTAAATTAGACTTCTCTTCTTAAAACAAAAAATGTTTCCAAAAAAAACAAAATTATTCAAAAAAACCTGAAAAAATCCTAGAAATCCAAGAATTCTTTTTATGAACTACTGGTATTGCCTCTTTGATCCAGCCTTTACTTAACAACTCTCCGAATATCTCTAAAGATTGATTAAATTTGCTATCAAGATATTTAGAGCTTATTTCGACATCTTTAAATTGATTAATAAAATCTTTGTTAAATTTTTTATATATATTTTTATCTTCAAAATGTAAAAAAATTTTATTATTATTAAGTTTTAAATAATTTAGATTAGTATTATTATTATAAATCAAATTTACGACTTCTTCGATTCTAGCAATAGCAATATCATAAATATGTTGTAAGCTTATTTTTCTAAAATTTGTACCTTTAAAGTATTTTCTGTCAATGTAACTATCTTTTAAATTTAAATCATTTTCCAATAAAATATTTGAAACTTTTTCAGCATCAATAGAACATACTTTCGAAATATCTTTATAGATTAGATCTGAACCATAATTGAAATTTTGAAAATAACAAAATGCAGATTCATAAAAATGAATAATTTGTATCTTATTTTTCCTAATATTTATTTTAAAAAATGTGTCTTCGTTATTTTCATTGATAAATTCTATACCTTCTGCAAAACTTTTTAGAATAACTTTATTTAAACTTAAATTACATTTATTAAAAAGATTTGAAATATTTTTAAGTTCATTATTATTCGCTAAAAAAAAAGTTAATTGATGAGAGTAAAAGTCACCATACAAACCTATAGGAAGATTTTTCATAGATTTATTATCCAATAAATATTTAGTATTAAATAAATGCATGATCGTTTTTTTTGTCTCCGACTCAACGAGTTTGTTTTTAATATCATTTAAAATAAAGGATATATCATCCGATAAAATTTGATTTCCATTTAATTTTTTAAACCCACTGACACTAACACAGTCGCAATCAAAAAAATTTGTTATTACATTCACAGTTTCAAATAAATAATTTATTTTGTTTTCAATTTTTTGAATTCCAGTTTTAAGATCATCTACACACTTATTTAGGTCGATAATTTTACAATTTAATATTCCAAAAGAACTTACAGTTTCTTTTTCTAAAACTTTGAAATTAAGTTCTTCGTCATATTCTCCAGCTAAAATAATAAAATCTTTATCTCTAATTTCAATAAAAAGGTTTTTTGTTTCTATTTTATTCATTAATTTAAGATTAATTGATCTTTTATTCTATAGTCAAAGATTTTGTATTTTTCAAAATTAAGATTATTTCTTATACTTAAGTAATTTGCTAAACTTTTATTAAAATTTTCAACTGGAAGCTTAATAAGTATTTTGTTATTCATTATTATATCCCATCTACCTATATCAAAATAATAAAAAGATTTAATTTTTAAAATTGGAAAGTTTAGCTTCTTCAATGAAGAATAAATCTCTAAAAAATTTTTTTGTTTTCCAAATATATTGGGTAATTTTTCTAATTGAATGCTTTGAAAAAATTTAATTTCTTCGCCAGTGTTGGTTAAGTAAAATCTTCCATCCTTTTTATTAATTATAGCAATTGGTTCTTTTTCATAAATCTTTATCATTAGTTTATCTGGATAAATTTTTTTAATTTCAACTTTTTTGATCAAAAGATTGTTTTTTAAAATTTTATTAACTTTTTCGGTATTTAAGTAAAAAAGACTTGAGTTTAGAAACTCAGAATTAAATAGATCAAGTAATTTTTCTTTTTTTAAAACTTTGTGATTCGTAATCACAATTTTTCCGATAGGGAAAATATTAAATTTATAATTAAAAGATGCTGGATTAAATGTTGTGAGCATTATGATAAGTAAAATTGAAGATAAGAATATTAGCGTTTTATTCATTTATTAATACTTGCATCTAGTATTAATCTCTTAATAAGTTTATGAAACTTTATTTTTTTGTACTCAGCTATTTCTGGAACCAAGGATAAAGCAGTCATTCCTGGTTGAGTATTTAGTTCTAAAATATAAAATTTATTGTTAAAAAATTTAAAATCAGTTCTTGTAACACCCCTGCAACCTAGAACTCTGTGGGTTTTTTCAGCTATTTTCAAAACTTCATTATATTTTTTTTTAGTTAAGTTCGCTGGCATTATATGATTAGTTTTAGCTGATCTTAAATATTTTGCTTTGTAATCATAAAATTGTCTTTTAGGTTTTAATTCAATCGCTCCAATCGCTTTTTTTCCTAAAACAGCAACTTGTATTTCTTGTCCGCCGATAAAATTTTCAATTAAAAGTGGGTCATATGTTTTTAGGAGCAACTTTAAATTTTTTTTAAGTGAAACAATATTTTTGCAAATTTTTACTCCTATGCTTGAACCTTCGCTATTTGGTTTAAGCACTAAAGGGAATTTAAGTTTTTTTATCCGTAAAATTTTTTTTATTTCACTAATCTTGAATCTTTTTTTTTCTATTGCATAAAATTTTGGTGTGTTAATACGATTCTTTATGAATATTTTTTTTGAAACTATTTTATTCATAGCATTCATAGAGGTTACCACTCCAGAATGAGTATAAGGAATTTTTGAATATTCAAAAAAACTCTGTGCGTGTCCATCCTCACCCTCTTTTCCGTGAAGAGCATTAAAAATAAAATCAGGATTACTTTTTCCTATATTAAAAAAAGAACTAATTTTAGGATCAAAAGTCTTTACATTATACTTTAATCTTTTAAGAGCTTTTATGCATGCTTTTCCTGTTTTAATGCTTATCTCTCGCTCTTTAGAGTTTCCTCCCAATACAACAAGAACTTTTTTATTTTTCATCCTGAACTCTTTCACCAATAATTTTTATTTCTAAGTCTAAATGAACATTATGTTTGTCAAATACTTTTTTTTTTACATAATCAATTAACTTTTCAATATCGTTTGCGGATGAGCCTCCATCATTTATGAAAAAATTACAATGTTTTTTTGATATACTCGCTTTACCAAAAGATTTTGACTCGCATCCTGTATCTTTAATTAATTTCCAAGCTTTATTATTCTCAGGATTTTTAAAAGTACTGCCACAAGTTTTAACTTGAGTTGGTTGTGACATTTTTTTTTCATCAACATATTGAGTAATTTTTTTTTGGATTAGTTTTTGATCTCCAATTTTAGATATAAAATTAGCTGATAAAATTATCAAATCATCTGATATATCAGTTCCACGGTAAAAAAATTTAATTTCCTCTTTTTTTATGTTTATTATATTACCTTTTAAATCAATTGCTTTGACTGAAAGCAATATTTTTGAAATTTCATCACCATAACAACCACTGTTCATTCTTATGGCTCCACCAATTGAACCGGGTATACATGATAAAAATTCAAATCCTGTTATGGCGTTATCTGCACCAAATCTTGATAAATTTTTATCAAGAGTGGCAGCGCCTACTTCAATTACATTATCATCTTTTTTTTTTATAAAAGAAAATTTTGGACTTAATTTAATAATGATACCATTAAATCCTCCATCTCTAATTAAAGTATTAGATCCTGCGCCCAAACACATTATTTTATGTGAGTCTTTTACTTGATGTAAAAATTCCTTTAATTGATCTTCATCGGATGGTTTAAACAAAATTTTTGCTGGTCCTCCAAGATTAAACCAATTATATTTCGATAAATTCTCTTGAAAAATAATACTTTTACCAAAATTATCTTCTAATTTTTTTAAATTTAAGGTCATAAAATATCTTTTAAATTTCTCATCCAGCTAGATACAGATCCAGCCCCCATTCCTATTATAATTTCATTGTTTATAAGATTTTTTTTAAAATAACTTTTCAGGTTTTCTTCATCTTTAATTATAATCACTTGAACTTTAGAGTTAAGTGCTATCATTTTTCCAAATTTAACCAGTTTAAATTTTTTATTTATTTTCTCACCTGCGGGATAAACTGGACATAAGATTACTCTATCGGAGAAAATAAATGATTTTGAAAAGTCTTTTTGTAAAGAGCTCACTCTAGAATATCTATGAGGTTGAAAAACTACAGTGATTTTTTTCTTTTTTGCTACTTTTTTAATACCTTCCAAAACAGAAAAGATTTCAGTTGGATGGTGAGCATAATCGTCATAAAATTCGTTATTGTTTTTTTCAAATATTTTTGTCATTCTTCTTTGAACACCTGTGAACTTCGATAAGGCTATTTTAATAGTTTTGATTTTAATTCCTAGGTTAAGACATACACTAATAGCTGCCACTGAGTTTAAAATATTATGTTTTCCAATAAGATTTAATGTAATATTATTTATATTAACTTTTTTGCCAAGAAAATTTTTAATTATTAAGTTAAATTTACAATTTTTTAAATCATACTTAGGTTTAGAAACCTGATAATCAGATCCAGAACTAAAACCATAAGTTAAAATATTTTTTGTTTTAATTTTATTAATCAAATTTTTAATATTTGAGTTATCATTACAAATTATACATTTTCCAATTGGTGGAGTTTTATTTATAAATTTTAAAAAACTGTTTTCTAAATTTTTATAATTTTGATAATAATCAATATGCTCATTATCGATATTGGTGACTATAGAGTAGTTAATAGGTAGTTTTAAAAAACTCCCATCCGATTCATCTGCTTCTAATACAGCCCAATCGCCCTTACCAAGTTTAGCATTATTTTTAATAGAATTAATTACACCTCCATTAATTATTGTTGGATCTAATTTAGCCTCAGAAAGTATTTTTGCTACGAGGGATGTAGTTGTAGTTTTCCCGTGGGAACCAGAAACAATTATATTTTTTTTAAGAGAAACAATATTGGATAACATTTCTACTCTTTCGTAAACTGGGAGTTTTCTTCTTCTCGCTTCTTTGATTTCATGGTTATTATTTTTGATGGCAGAGGATCTAACAAGAATTGTAGCCTCTCTGATATTCTTTTTTTTGTGACCCTGATAAAATTTTATTCCAAGTTTTTTACAATTTTCTACATTTTTATTCAAGTTCAGATCACTTCCCTGGACATTAAATCCCATTATTTTCATAATTTGGGCAAGACCACTCATGCCTATACCGCCTAATCCGATGAAGTGAATCTTTTCTTTTTGACCAATATTAATTTTCATAAAATAAATTTTCGATTTCTTTTTTTATATTAAAAAAAACTCTTTTATCTGAATATTTAGTTTGATTTTGCTTTATTAAATCTAATGAAGTTTTGTTTTTATGCATAGATTTAAGTAGGTCGAATAATTCTTTTTCTATGTTATTTTCATCTAACATTATACCATAACCCTTATTTTCAAAATATTGTGCATTTTTAAGCTGATGATTATCTGCAGAAGATTTTAGAGGTATGGTGATTATAGGTAATTTACAATTTAACAGCTCAGCAAGCGCTGAGGACCCTGCTCTAGTAATAGCTAGATTGGCTACTTTATAATATTTAATAATATCAAAAGTAAAACTAAAAAGCTCATATTTAACTTTATTAGAATCATAAGTTTTTTTTAGTTGCGTTATTTGCTCAGGTAAGCATTGTTGATATACTTTAATATTAAAATTATTTTTCTCACACTCCACAAAAATTTTAGGTAACACTTCACCAAATATCTTTGCTGCCTGGCTCCCGCCCAATACTAAAATATTCAAATTATTTTGTAATTGAGTTTTATCTGAATTGATCTCATTTAATATATTTTCTCTTATAATATTTCCTATTACAACCTTTTTACTTATATATTTTTTATTGATTCCATCTATTTCATCATAAGCAGTAAAGATTTTTTTTGCAAAAGGCATTAAAATTTTATTAGCTTTACCAACTAAAAGATTATTTTCGTAAATAATGAATGGTATTCTCAAAAAAATTGCAGTAAAACAAAGTGGGAAAGATGCGTATCCACCCATACCAAAAACAAACTTAGGTTTATTTTTAATTAAATAAAATAGAGAATGAAAAATTGCACATAAAATTTTTAAAGATGAAATAATCTTCTTTTTTTTATTAAATGATGATCCATTAATAAGTTTAACATTTTTTAGAACTCCAGCTTCAATAAATTTAAATCCTCTTTTATCAGTTGATAAAAATGATTCTAATCCAATTTTATTTAAATAATTTGCCAAGCTAACAGCAGGAAGGACGTGGCCTCCTGTTCCTCCAGTAGCTATTATTATTTTTTTATTATTTTTTTCCATTTTAAAATCTATTTTTTGTAAAATTTAAAATAACACCTGCTAAAATTGAACTTCCTATTAAAGAAGAGCCTCCATAACTTAAAAATGGTAATGTCATACCTGTTGTTGGCAATAAACTTGTATTTACTCCTATATGAATAAATGTTTGAAAAATTAGCAGAGAGGATAAGCCACAAAGTGAAATTTTTAAATTTGCATCTTTAATTTTGAAACAATTTTTAATTATTTTATATGAAATATATAAAAAAATTGAAATTACTAATATCGAAATTATTGAACCAAATTCCTCTGTTATGACTGCGATGATATAGTCAGTGTGAGCTTCTGGCACACTTTCTTTTAAAGTCCCTTCACCCATTCCCTGTCCTTTGAGTCCTCCCTGGTTGATTGCTGCAATAGCTTTATCGGTTTGAAAATTATCACCTTTTGAAGGGTCAAAAAAAGTTGTTATCCTTTGAGTAATGTATCCAAATTTTTCAGAAAAAATTGTAAAAATCAAAAAAGATAAAAACATCAATAAAAATAAAATAATTAAAATGTAACTTAATTTAATTCCAGATATAAATATTATTGATAACCATGTCGCGACTAATAAAATTGATTGACCGACATCTGGTTGGTTCAATAATAATAGTATTATAATTGAAAGAAGTATTAAGCTCAAAAAGTAAGAATAACTATAGCGTTTGTTATCTATATCACTTAGTAATTTTGCAGTGACTAAAACAAAAAATGGCTTAATTATTTCAATTGGCTGTAATCTAAATATGAATAAGTCCAACCATCTTTTTGCTCCCTTAATTTCAACACCAATTATTGGAACTAAAATTAACAATGTTAAAGAAATTAAAAATATTGGTAAAATTATTCTTTTTAAAAATGAAATTCTCAAATATGAGATGAAAAACATAACTAAAATTGACGTAATTGCAAAAATAAGGTGCCTAGAAAAATAATGATAAAAATCTTTATTAAGCCTTTCCCCGGCTAAAGAAGAAGTTGATGAAAACGAAAAAAAAACTCCTAGAAAAAATAATACTAAAAAACTAAATAATATATTTTTATCTATATTTCTCCAATAATCGCTTAGTCTTTCAGAATTAAAGAAATTTTTTAGCATATAACCTCACGTATTTTTTAAATTTTTCTCCTCGATCCTCAAAATTTTTGAATTGATCATATGAAGCACTTGCGGGACTTAATAGAACAGTTGTTTCTATATTTTTATTGTAAGATTGAAATATTCTTTTTATAACGTTTTTTAAGTCTTTAATAACTTCAAATTTTACATAATTTTTTAACTGTTTTATAAAATGTTTTGAATTTCTTCCTATTATATATGCTTTTAAAATCTTATTTTTATATTTTTTTAAAAAAAATTTATCATTTTTTTTTGGCTTACCACCCAATATCCAAATAATTTTTTTATTTGAATTGAGTGCACTTTGAGTAGCTTCAAATGAAGTGGCTTTTGAGTCATTGATAAAAGTATATTTTTTAAATTTTAAAAATTTTTCTTGCCTATGCGAAAGGCCATTAAACGAAATCAAAGATTTAAAAAAATTATTTTTTTTAATTTTGAAAATTTTTGATACGTTGTATGCAAAAATTAAATTATCTTTATTCACATCCAGTTTAAGATATTCATTATTTATGTAATTTGCTATTAATGGTTTTTTTTTAATAAATCTTAATTTAGCTAAATATTTTTTTTTAAAATAAATCTTTTTTAAATTCAAATCATTAATTAAAGCAATATCCTCTTTTGTTTGATTTTTAAATATTTTAAATTTTGATTTAATGTATTTATTTTTTGTGCCGTGCCAGTCTAAATGATCATCTGTTATATTTAAAATCGCTGCACAATATGGTTTTACAAATTTTGAATATTCTAATTGAAATGAAGATGCCTCGATAATATAGATAACTTGTTTTTTAAATTTCATTTCTAGAATAGGAGCGCCAATGTTTCCTGCCAGTTTTGCTTTTATATTATTCTTATTAAATACATGGTGAATGATAGAACATGTAGTCGATTTTCCATTAGTACCAGTTATAACAATTGATCTGTTCACATTATATTTTAAAAAAAAAAGATCTAAATCTGATAAAATTTTTTCTCTGTTTTTTATTATTAAATTTTTAAATTCTGATTTATTTATATTAATACCGGGGCTAAGAATTAAATGGTCTGCAGTAAGTAGTTTTTCTTTAAATTTTTTTTTTTGGATAATTGAATTGTTTAGATGATCATCCCATACATAGATATTGTTTGCCTTGTTCTTTTTAAGAAATTTGATAACAGATTTTCCTGTTAGACCTAAACCATAAACTACGAATTTTTTATCTTCGAAATTAAATGATTTATGCATTATCTTAGTTTTAAAGTTGCCAATCCGATTAATGCTAAGATTATTGCAATTATCCAAAATCTTATGACAATTGTCGACTCTGCCCAACCTTTTTTTTCAAAATGATGATGAATGGGAGCCATCATAAAAACTCTTTTGCCAGTAAGTTTGAAAGATATTACCTGGATTATCACCGATACAGTTTCTAAAACAAATAAACCTCCTATAATTGCAAGGACTATTTCGTGTTTAACTATAATGGCAACAGCTGCGAGAGAGCCTCCAAGTGACAAAGACCCTGTGTCCCCCATAAATATCTTTGCTGGAGGAGCATTGTACCAAAGAAAACCTAGACAAGATCCCACTATTGCTCCGCAAAAAATTGCAGCTTCCCCTGCGTCAGGAATATACTGAATTTTAAGATACTCTGAAAAAATTATGTTTCCTACAACATAACTAATAAATGTAAAGGATAATGCTACCAACATTATTGGAACAGTGGCAAGACCATCTAATCCATCCGTTAAATTAACTGCATTAGACGATCCTATAATTACTAATAAGCCAAAAGGTATAAAGAATATACCAAGATCTAAAATTAAATTTTTAAAAAAAGGAAAATAGATATTGTTTATAAATTGATGTTCAGAGAAATTAATTAAAATAAGTAATGTTACTAGTCCTATAACAAATTGACCAAAAAATTTTAGCTTTGAGTTTAGACCAATTGAATTTCTATATTTTATTTTTAATAAATCATCCGTAAAACCTAACGCACCTAAGCTTAATGAAATAAATATAAGTGACCAAATATAGATATTATTCAAATCTGCCCATAAAAATGTGCTGGTGAGCATACCAATTATGATAATTATACCTCCCATTGTTGGTGTACCAGATTTTTTTACTATATGGTCAATAGGTCCGTCTTGTCTGATAGGGCCAGTAATATCCATCCTAGAAAATATTTTAATTAAAGGACCTCCTATTAAGAAAACTATAATTAGCGACGTCATAAGAGATAGCCCAGTTCTAAATGTCAAATATTTGAAAACATTTAAAAATGAATACTGATCAATAAGTGATGTTAACAAACTATATAGCATTTATATTTCCTCTCGAAAGATTTTTTGAAATTTTATTAAGTCCGGTTGCATTAGATCCTTTTATCATTAAATAATCATTATTTTGTAAAATTGGAAATATAATTTCTTTTACATCAGATCGAAATTGTAAAATATTACCTCTTTTGCTTTTTTTTACATGTTTATAAGTATCCATTATATGATTTCCCAACACAAATAATTTATTAATTTTTGATTCATTAATTATTGGCGATAGTTTCTTATGTAAGATGTGAGTTTTTGTACCAAGTTCGAGCATATCACCTAATAGGATGTATTTATTATTTTTAATATTCATTTTAGATAATTTTAAAATTGACTCTTTCATTGACAATGGGTTTGCATTGTAACTTTCATCTATCAAATTAAAATTGAGGTTATTATGCTTAATTTTAAATATTTTACCTCTTCCTTCTAACGTTTCTAATTTGTTAAGTTTATTCTTAATTTTATCAAAGTCTAAATTAAGATTTTCAAAAACTGCTATTGCAAATAAAATATTTTTTACGTGATGTCCTCTAATTTTAAATTGATATTTATTGTTGAAGGATTGAATCGTAATTTTTTTAAATTTGGGATAATTTTTATATTTTAAAATTCTTATATTAGAGTTTTTATTAAAACCTACAGAAGTTATATTAATTTTTTTTTTTTTCTGCTTTTGACTTGAAGAAATCAAAAAACTTACTATCTCTGTCAATTATTAATGATCCTGTTTGCGAAATATTATCTATAATCTCACTTTTTGCTTCGGCTATTTGATCAAGATTTTTAAAGTTTTCAATGTGTGCTTCAGCTACATTAGTAATAATACCTAAGTCTGGTTTTACTAATTTTGAAAGTTTACCAATTTCCCCTGTTTTGTTCATTCCAATCTCGAAAACTCCATATTTATGTGTATTTTCAAGATTACATAAACTAAGTGGAACTCCATACTGATTATTATATGATTTTGGTGAAAAGTAAGTTTTCCCAAAAACATTGAGTAAATTACCGATTAAATCTTTAACTGAAGTTTTGCCTGAACTTCCTGTTACAGCAATAATTTTTGCATTTAAATAATTTCTTTTTAAAACAGCGAGTTTATTCAAGAACTTAAAAGTATTATCTACTCTAACATTTTTTTTTGACGATATTTGAAAATTATTTTTTGATACTACGCAACCAGAAGCCCCTTTTGAAAAAGCTTCTTTTAGATAATAATGGCCATCATTTCTTTTACCCTTAATAGCTATAAATAAATTATCTTTTTTTAAAGTTTTGGAATTTATTGATACGCCTAAAAATTTTATATTAGAATGAGTATTTAAAATTTTGTTTATTAATAAATTATTTATTTGTTTATTAATTATTTTTTTAGAAGAATTTTTTTCAAGCTTAATTTTACTAACTATTTTATGATCAGATATTTTAATTTTATTTTTACCATAATCTTGGATAGTTTCGTGGCCTTTTCCTGCAATTAAGATTAGTGTGTTAGGTGACGAATTCTTTATTGCTGAATAAATTGCTTTATCTCTTTTGCCTATTTCAGTTACTTTTTTTTTATCTATTTCTGTAATTATCGAACGTCTAATTTTAGCTGGATTTTCGTTTCTCGGGTTATCATCTGTAACATAAATTTTATCACAAAGTTTATTTACAATTCTTCCTATTTTTTTTCTTTTTTCTTTATCTCTTTCACCGCCACAACCAAAAACTATTGAAATATTTTTTTTATAATTTGTTTTTAATGTATTTAACACGTTTTTTATAGCATCTGGAGTGTGGGCAAAATCAATAAATACTTTTGAATTATCAGAAAATTTTTTTACTAATTCAAGTCTACCTTTGACAGATTTTAATTTATTAAAACATTTGGAAATATTTATACTGTTCAGTCCTAATATTTCACAAGCTATGATCGACATAGATAGGTTTTTTTTTTGAAAATCTCCTATTAAACTAAAATTGTTAAAATTATAATTATTTTTTAAAGACTGTATTGATCGAATTTTAAATCCTTTTTTTATAGAAATCTTTTTAATCTTTTTAAACTCTGGAATATTACTGTCAGTAATAACAAAGCTTTTTTTTTTCAATAATTTATTAAATAATACTAACTTTGAATTTAGATAATTCTTTATTGATTTATGATAATCTAAATGATCTTGGCTCAAGTTTGTAAAAATTCCTGCTTTAAAATTAATTCCATTCAATCTACCTTGATCTAAACCATGACTAGATGCTTCAACCATTACATTCTCAATTTTTTTTTGTTTAAGTTTGAATAGCTCTTTATGTAAACTAATTACATCCGGACTTGTAAGATTTTTTTTTTTAAATGATTTAATTTTTACTCCTAGTGTGCCTATTGTTGCTACTTTAATATTATTTAAATTTAAAATTTGATGAAAAAAATCAGCAACTGAACTTTTCCCATTTGTTCCTGTAACTGCAATAATATTTTGTGGTTTTTTGTTATAAAATTTGGAGCAAGATTCTCCTAAACAACTTTTTACATTACTTACTTTAATAACATTATGATTTTTATTTTTTTTAACAGATGATACAACTGCACAAGCCCCCTTTTTTAAGGCAATATTTAAATATTTCTCACCATTGTATACTGAGCCTTTTAAAGCAAAAAAAAGTTCTCCTTTTTTTAAATTTCTTGTATCAGATGACAAGCCTTTAACTTTAATTCTTTCCAAATTTTTTGGACAATTTTTAATTATTTTTTTTAACAACATGATGTTTTATAACTTCTTTGTAATTTATGGCTAAAATAGGTCCGATTTTTTCTATAATTTTGCCTGAAGAATAAACTGCATTCCACCCTGCTTCATTTCTAGTCGCTTTTACTTTAAGCCCCCTATAATTATAAATAAGATCTTTGGCAACCTTAGGATCATCTAGCATAACTAGTAAAATGTATTTTTTATCCGAAGCTGAAAAAAAAGATAAAAAAGTATTTATGTTCTTATTGTTATTTTCATAATATTGAGAGGTACCAGTCTTACCTGATACTTCGTAACCATAAATATCTGCTAAGCTTGCTGTTCCTTTGTCATCTGTCACTACTTTTCTTAATATTTTTCTCAATTTAATACTTGTTTCTTCTGAAATTATTCTTTCAATCTTTTGGTTGTCATTCTTTCCTTTTAATAAGGTAGGCGTAACAAGTTTTCCTCCATTAATTAAAGTAGCATATGCTGAAGCGGCCTGAAGCGGTGTCGTGGTAATACCGTGACCAAATGAAATTGTCTCTAATTTACATTTATTCCATTTAAATGAAATTGGCTTTCCAACTTCGTCTAACTCAAATTTAGGACTACCTATTATATTTATTTTTTTGAGGAATTTCTTGTATTTTTCTTCACCTATTTTTTTGGCTATATTTACCGTTCCTATATTTGAGGACTGTATTAAAATATCTTCTACAGTCATATTGGTAGGAAATTGTTTTATATCCGATATTTCATGAATAGAACACTTAATTTTATTGTCGATGTTTTTAATTATTGTATCAACCTCCACCAATTTTTCTTCCAACGCCAAAGCTACAGTAAAAGTTTTAAAAATTGATCCTAACTCATAAACACCTTTAGTAATCTTGTTCAAATAGATTTGATCTGATAGATCAATTCTTTCATTAATATTATAATCTGGAAGAGATACTAAGGATAAAACTTCCCCATTGTCAGCGTCCATAACTAAAGAAGCAGCTCCTTCAGCTTTAAAAATCTTAATTGCTTCCTGAAGTTCATTTTTAACAATAAACTGTATATTTGTATCTAATGAAAGTTTAAGTGGTTTTTTGAAATTTTTTTTGTCTCTTAAATATTTGTCATAATAATTTTCAACTCCTGAAATTCCGTAATTGTCATAATCTGTTTGTCCAATTATGTGGCTATAAATACCTGATTGCGGATAAATCCTAGTTTGAAAAGGTTCAAAAATTATGGCTTTTTCTCCAAGTTTCCAAAGAATTTCTCTCTGATCATGTGTAATTCTTTTTTTTAAATAAAAGTATTTTTTTTTATTAAGTCGTTGTTCAAAATCTTTGGTATTGATATCTGGTAAAGCTAATTTGATTTTTACTAAAAATTTTTTTTTATCTTTAATTAAATCTGGTTTAATAGCAGCATGGTAAGTTTGTATATTCCTAGATAATAAGATATTATTTCTGTCAACTATATCATTTCTTAACAAAATACTTTTTTCTTTAGTGCTTTTAGATCCTATGTAGTCGGATGTGAGAAATGATATAAATAGGATTTTAAAAGAAAAAATTAATATTAGTGAAAAAAAACTAAAAAAAAGTAAATATATTCTATCTTCATTAATAGAAAAACTTTTATCTTTTTTAAATTTTTGATTTGTACTTAAATAATCTTCAAAATAAAAACTTTTTTGATTATGATTAATTTTATTTTTCTTTTTTTTTCGCATAATTTATTTTTTAGATAGTTTTTTTTGTATTTCAAAAAAACTTTCATAATCTAGATAGATTTTTGAAAACTTCATATAGTCATACTCATCATTAGTAAGAAATAATATTTTACTCTGCAATACGTTAGGTGAAGTTAAATAATAGAAATCAAGCTGACTTTCATAAAGATTTTTTTCTAGAAATTCTATTTTTTTTTCAAATTTAAATATTTGTTTTTCTATAACTCTAGTTTTATTTTTTACTATAGAAGTACAAAATAATAAAAACGAAAAAATAAAGATAGAAATTATCAATTTTTTATCTAGCATTTTTACTTTCCAAATCTGTAAGAAATTTAAATTTGAATTTTAATTCTTTAGGATCCACAAATATTTTATCGCTTCGAGTAGCAAATCTCAATTTAGCTGACCTTGATCTAAAATTTTTTTGTATTTCTTTTGAGGAGGCTTTTATTACTTTATTTTTGTAATCATCAAATAAGAAAGTATTATTTTTATCAATCTGAGGAACATATTTATTTGACCTTGATTTATTCTTTGAATAGTTTTTGAAATAAAATTTTACAATTTTGTCTTCAATAGAATGAAAGCTAATAACTATTAATTTTCCTCCTGGTCTTAGAATTTTAGTAGCTTTAATTATACCTTGGATCAATTCAGTAATTTCTTTATTTACGAATATTCGTATTGCCTGAAATGTTTTTGTGCTTTCATTAATTTTTTTCTTATAATTTTTTTTTTTTGATTTTTTTATAATTTTTACTAACTCATCAGTGGTATTAATTGTTTTATTGTTTCTCTCTTTGACTATATTAGTTGCTATTTTTAATGCTTCTTTTTCTTCTCCAAAAATTTTAATAATATCTTTTAAATCTCTAAGACTATAAGTGTTGATGACATCTTTTGCGGATATATCATTGTCTCCCATTTTCATATCAAGCTCATTTTTGGATTGAAAAGAAAAACCTCTAGACAAATCGTCTAACTGAATAGAAGATAAGCCTAAGTCAAATATTATTGCATCAAACTTTTTTTCCTGCACTAAATCTAAATTACTAAACTTTGTATTTAAAAATAAAAATCTATTATGAAATTTATTCTTTAGCTTTTTTGCTATGGGTAATACTTTTTTATCTCGATCTAGTGCAATAATTTTAGTATTTTGATATTTTAGTAAGGATTTTGAATATCCTCCTCCACCGAACGTACAATCCAAAAACACTCCGCCCTTCTGTGGTAGACAAATTTTTAGGACCTCATCTAACATCACTGGAAAATGTATGGTTTCCAGTGATGTATGGGGTAATTTCATTAATAATAATCAAAATTAACATTAAAATTTTTGTTTTCTTAGAAAAGCAGGTATCTCAAAGTCCTCTTCATCTGTAGAATTTTGATCAAATAGCTTATCACTATGAGTATTTTCTCCTTCGATCATATTGTCATCTTCTAAAGGCACATTATTTTCTTCTGAAAATAATTGAGGAGTATGCTCCTCTTGATAAGTAACCTTATCAATATGATTTTCTACTTCAAGGTTGTTTTCTATATAAGAAGCATTTTCAATTGAAATTCCTTTGGAGCTATTATCTTGGGTTTGATTTAAGTTTTCATAGGCACTTTTATTGATTTCTGTATTTTCTAAATTAACAGTAGAAGATTTGACTTCTAATTGATCATCAAGTTTAAGAGCAGTAGCTCCGTCAATTGAACCGATGGTGTTATTATTAATATTTGTGTTTTTGAAAATATTTTCAGAATATCCAGTATTTCTATTTTGAATTCTATTAACCATATTCAAAACAGTTTTTGATTCTGGTTTGTAACCATCTAAAGACGTTGCAACGATAGATACTCTAATTTTTCCATCCATATTATCGTCTTTAATTGCACCAAAAATTAATTCAGCCTCTGGGTCTACTTCAGTTCTGATTTTGTTAACAGATTGATCTACTTCAAATAAAGTAATATCTTTTCCTCCAGTTATGTTTACTAAAAGACCTTTGGCACCTTTTAATGAGTACTCATCTATTAAAGGATTATTTAAAGCCATCTCAGTTGCAATTGTTGCTCTATTATCACCCTCGGCTTCTCCTGTTCCCATCATAGCTTTACCCATAGCACTCATTACAGTCTCTACGTCAGCAAAGTCTAAATTAATCATACCGGGTCGAACCATTAGATCGGTTACACTTTGAACGCCGTGTTTTAGAACGTCGTTAGATAAAGAAAAAGATTCTTCAAAAGTTGTTGCTTCATTAGCAATTTTAAAGAGATTTTGATTAGGAACTACAATAACAGTATCTAAGTGTTTTTTTAATTCCTCTAATCCCTCTAGAGCTCTTCGCATTCTTTTTGGTCCTTCGTATGCAAAGGGAAGAGTGGTAACTCCAACTGTTAAAATATTTAATTCTTTTGCTGCTCTAGCAATGACATGCGAAGCTCCTGTGCCTGTTCCACCGCCCATACCAGCTGTAATAAAGATCATATTGCTACCTTGAATATAACTAACGATTTCATTTAAAGACTCATCTGCTGCTGCTTGACCAATATCATTTTTAGCACCAGCACCTAGACCTTTTGTTAAATTCATTCCAATTTGGATTTTTGAGTCTGCTTTATTAACTCTTAAATCTTGAGCATCAGTATTTACCGCTACAAATTCTACTCCTTGCATTCCAGACTCGATCATGGAATTAATTGCATTACCACCGGCTCCACCAATTCCCATTACTAAAATTCTTGGCTTTAATTCTTTTAATTCTCCTCCTCCTATATTAATACTCATATCTCCCTCCTTTTTTATTAGTTATTATTATCCCATTTAAGTGTTGATCTGTTTTGTAAGGCTTTTTTTCTTGCAAAAGATTTAAATTTCTCAAAGTTTTTAGGACTCCAAACCTGAAAAGTTCTACCTAATCCAACAAATAAGATATCACTTTTAATTTTTGCAAAACTTAAAAGTTTTTTTGAGAATTGTACTCGTCCTTCAGTATCAAAAATAAGGTTAGAACTTTCTGACAAAACAGCAGTTGCAAAATAATCTCTTTTTTCTTCAAATGGATTTAGTGTGTCTATTGATTTAGATAATTTTTCAATTCTCTCTTGAGTACAACATTCTAATGCGGGATTACTAAAAGACGGGTAGGATACAAAACCGTTGTAACCTTGGGTTGTTAAAAAGGATCTAAATGATGCAGGCACTGACACCCTCCCTTTTTTGTCTATTTTGTTTTCGTAACTTGATAAAAACATAGCTTTTTAATTTTCTTTCTATCTTTTTTAATTTCAATAAATCCTCCAATTTGGGATTATTTGGGATCATATGGGATTTGACAGGTTAGTCAATATAATAGTTTTAAGCACTTAAAGTACAAAAAAGGAACATTTTGTGAGATTATTTTGGATTGCCAGATAATCTATAAGCCGGGTTCTGTCATTTAAGATATCATTTATCTAGGCATATTTTCACAAATATGCTCAAGCGGCTAACCCGGACGATGAACTAAAGACTGTTTTTAGCGTAAATACGCAGTATCATCCCTATTTAGCCTTGCTCCACCTGGGGTTTACCTAGCAGTTTTTGTTACCAAAAACTCGGTGTGCTCTTACCACACCTTTTCACCCTTACCTTGATTAGGCGGTTTATTTCTGTGGCACTAGCCCTGAGGTTGCCCTC
>MDTB01041451.1_pt1 | contig 28109 bp, 21 predicted proteins | sample 811161 | NCBI WGS metagenome assembly MDTB01 (sample SAMN05326650, study PRJNA326480) | marine metagenome | isolation source: seawater | place: Mediterranean Sea | collected 2009
CGGTGAATGTGGAGGTGACAACAGCACGTGTGGCGGCTGCACCGACGAGATCGCCTGCAACTACGACATTGAGGTGGACATTGACGCCGGCAATTGTGAATATGCTTTGGAAGGATTTGACTGTGACGGCAACTGTTTGAACGACTCGGACGGCGATGGGATTTGTGACGAATTGGAGGTATTGGGCTGCCAAGACGAGACGGCTTGCAACTACAATGTGGATGCAACCGACGCCGGCGATTGTGATTATGCTGAGGAAGGATTTGACTGTGAAGGCAACTGCGTCGTTGGAGAAGACTGCAATGGTGTTTGTGGCGGCTCTGCTGTCATCGACGAATGTGGTGTATGCGGAGGCTCAGGCATTGCTGAAGGGGAGTGTGACTGCGACGGCAACGTGTTGGACGCCCTTGGCGTCTGCGGAGGACCTTGTGAAGCGGACGACAACGACAACGGGTTGTGCGACGCCGACGAAGTCCCAGGTTGTTTGGACAGCAACAACCCACTGTACAATCCGAATGCGAACGTGGACGACGGGTCATGTTTGGTTGGTGGATGCACCTTCGAAGAGGCTTGCAACTACGACGAATTGGCTGAATTCCAAGAATTGGGATCTTGCGACTTTGAAAGCTGCGCGGGTTGCGGTGACACAGCGGCCTGCAATTTCGATGCGGATGCCCAAATCGCGGACGACACCTTGTGCACATACCCAGAGGCTTTCGTGGATTGCGATGGCGCATGCCTGAACGACGCGGATGGCGACGGGGTGTGCGACGAATTGGAAGTCTTGGGGTGCACGGATCCGTTGAATCCTGGATACAACCAGAACGCCACAGAAGACGATGGATCGTGCTTCGTGGGCGGATGTTTGCTGGATTTCGCGTGCAACTACGACCCAGACGCGGATTTTGTCGACTTGTCTACGTGCGAATTCGATGACTGCGTGGGCTGCATGGATGCGACGGCGTGCAACTTTGACCCAGAGGCCACCTTGAATTCGCAAGGTTCATGCACATTCCCCTTGAACCAATTCTTGAATTGCGACGGCGTGTGCAACAACGACACCGACGGGGACGGCATCTGCGACGAATTTGAGATACCTGGCTGCATGGACGTGGCCGCGATCAACTTCAACCCCTTCGCCACGGAGGACGACGGCTCTTGCTTGGTCCTTACCGGAGGGTGTGTGATTCCGTTCGCGTGCAACTACGACCCCAACGCAGATTACTACGACGGCAGCTGTGACTTCCAATGCTTGTATGGAACGGCAGAAATGGGATGCTACCACGAGATGGCCTGCAATTACGGTGCCTCGGATGAGCCTTGCTTGTTCTTCAATGCGGAAGGCCAGACGTGCATCCCCGGTGGATGCTTGATGGAATCGGCTTGCAACTACGACAGCGACGCGATGTACAGCGATGGTTCATGTGACTTCGATTCATGCATTTCTCCTGGTTGCACGTTGGAAGCGGCGTGCAACTTTAACCCCGTTGCGAACACCAACGACGGGTCATGTGATTTTGACTCGTGCATATTGGTGGTTTCAGGTTGCACGAACCCATTGGCGTGCAACTTTGAGGGGCTGGCCAACGTCGACAACGGCACGTGTGAGTTCATTTCTTGTCTGAACTCTGGATGTACCATGCCCAACGCATGCAATTACGACGCCAATGCATCCATCCTCGACGACAGCTGTGAATATCCTCAGGAGGGATTGGACTGCACTGGCCAATGCGTGAACGACGCCGACTCGGATGGGGTGTGTGACTTGTTTGAGGTTCCCGGGTGTACCGATGCGGTTGCCGTCAACTTCAACGCGGACGCCACCGACAACAATGGCACGTGTGTGTATGCCAATGGAGGATGCACGGACATGCTTTCGTGCAACTTCAGTCATTTGGCCACCGAGGACGACGGGTCCTGTGATTACGGCTGCTTGGGATGCATGAGCATCTTCGCGTGCAACTTTGATCCCGAAGCCACGCTCCACGACCCTTCGGCGTGTGAATTCTTGCTGGACCTCGAAATCACCGGAGCGATGTCTGTCGCTCTTGGAGAGGAAGAGGAGTACAGCATCACAGGCACTTCTGGCACTTCCATTCAATGGCATGTTCAGGGGGGCATCTTGGTGACAGGACAGCACACCGAATCTGTCACCGTGGTGTGGACAGCCAGCAGGGGTGTCGTTGAGGTAACTGAGATCACCACAGCAGGCTGCGAAGGTGAAACCTTCATCCTGGAGGTGGAGTCGATCGTGAGTGGAATGACGTCCGAAGGAGTGGCCTTCGCGATGTACCCCAACCCTGCGAATGACCAAGTGGTGCTTGAGATACCTGGCACACATTCGGCCAGCTTGCGCATCCAAGACGCAACAGGGCGGGAGGTTTACAGCATGGACAACCTTCAGTCGCGTCGCGTGGTGTCCACTGCTGACTTGGCAAATGGCATGTATCAAGTCGTTGTCACGACTGGCGGCAAGAAAGAGATCAAGTCCCTCGTGATTGCCCATTGATGCTCAAGACTGAAGAATGAAAAGGCCTCGCTTTCATCGGCGGGGCCTTTTTGCGTCCTTGTGTTTTGAACCTTCAACGCGAAGTGTTGTAAATTCAGGCCTCTCTCGACACCATGCGTTTTTTCCTCTCTTTCATGCTGATGTCCGTCGTTGGAATTGCAGTGGCCCAGCCTTGCAATTACACGTTGGATTTTTTCTCTCAGCTGCCTTCTGGCCAAACAGACACGGAGTCCGCCAACCTCGCCGGTTCACTCACTTCGGTGACCTTCAACCTGAATTTTTCAGGAACTGGGTTGAGCTACCCCTCGGACATGATGGTTTACATCTACGCACCCAATGGGGATTGCGTAGTTTGGGGTGGATGGAACATTCCTCCAACCGGAGGGTGCCAAAACATTGGCACCGGCTTCGCGAACTCTTGGCCTGGCAGTTGGGACACTACGGTAAACGGGTTCTACACGTACACCCTCAATACCAATGCGTACGGCTTGGATGGCTCAGGGGAGTGGTCGGTGACCATCCAAAACGCATGGACAGGTGCAGCCACAGCTACGTACGATTTAGATATTGTTTTCAATGGCTTGTGCGACGGGGATTGTTTCGACCCAGAAGCGTGCAACTTTGAGCCCACTGCCACCATCGCCAACAACGACTTGTGCGAATATGCCATCGACTACTATCCTTCTGGGCTGTACGATTGCGACGGCAACTGCTACCTCGATTTCGACGGAGACTTGATTTGCAACGAACTGGAAGTGCCTGGATGTCAAGACCCCTGGGCATGCAACTACAACCCGCAGGCCACCGATCCTCCATTGTCGGGATTCCCTTGCACATATCCTCAGAGCAACGACGTGGATTGCGACGGCAACAGCATGTCGCCCCAGTTCTTGACCCAGCCTCAAGACATGACGGTGTCTTGCGAAAACATCCCGCCAGCCCCGGCGGTGGCCACCCAAGCTGCGCCTGCGGCCATTGCGTACCACAACCTCTTCCCCGAAAGCTGCTACGACAACTCGGAGGTTGAGGTCACTTACACTGCCAACACGTTCCCTGGCGACTGTCCGGGCAACTACACCATCCAGCGCACTTGGCTCATCACAGACTGCATGGGGTTCCAAAACGCCATGACGCAGACCATTCAAGTGGTGGACAATTTGGTCCCTGTGGTTTCCAGTGGATTGGACACCTTGTTCTTGGGGTGCATCGACAACGTAATATTTCCACCCATCATCGCCGAAGACGAATGTGGTGGGGCCGTAAGCTTGGTCAACCAGCCTGCGTTTGTGACGCTGCCAGGCACATGCCCCAGCGAATTCACAGAGAAAAAGATCACGATGCTTACCGACGAATGCGGCAACGTCACAGAAGTGGAACAAGTAATTGTGGTGGTGGACAACGCGCCGCCCATTTGGCTCAATGCCCCGGACGAGTTGATTGTCACCGACAACATCAACGGCGAGGTCTTTGACGTTCCAGTCGCAGAGGATTTGTGTTCGGATGTAGTGGTCAACGTGACCAACAGTTATGGCGACGGAAGCTGTCCGTTGTCTGTGGTGCTGACGCGCACGTTCATTGCGCAGGACCAATGCGGCAACTCCTCATCGACATTCGTACAAACCATCGAAGAGGCCACGGATTTGTCAGCGTCTTTGGTCACAGATGAAGTGACTTGTCACGGAGGATCAGACGGCCAAGCTGCCGTAATCATCGAGGGAGGTGTGGCCCCGTACACCGAGAATTGGGGTGGGTACAATCCTGAAGCCCTGGAAGCCGGGAATTACAACGTCACGGTATTCGACGACAATTTGTGCCAACAGTCGCTGTCGTTCCTCATCACAGAGCCTTCAGAGTTTTCGTTGGAGTTGACCTCCACTGTGCCGGATTGCAACGACCCAAACAGTGGAACCATCGAGGCAGATGTAATCGGGTATGGAGGAACTGTAGAATTGAATTGGGGTGACGCCAACCCTGACATGGCGGCAGCGGGAGAATACACCGTGGTCGCCACAGACACGTCCGGATGTTTTGCGGTCGCCACGGTCGTGGTGGATCCTGCAGACATTCCAGAAGATTTGGAGTTGAACGGAAGCGCCAGCGTGATCCAAGGTGACAGCGCTGCGTACTATTACGAGTACACACTGGGCAGCAATTACACATGGACCTACACTGGGGCGGGGGAGCAGCAAGTATTCAATTCATTCGCGATCTCGCTGATCTGGACTGAGCCCGGTTTCCACGAAGTGTGCGTCACGGAGACCAACCACGACGGCTGCACGGGCAATCCAGTGTGCATGGAGGTGTTTGTGGAAGACGATGTTTGGAGCGTTGAGGGTGCCCCGGGGTTGAATAACCTCATTCTGCAGCCCAGTTTGGCAAGCGATCTCTTGGTGGTTCAGGGATTGTCAAGCCACCCTCACAGCACACTTGAATGTTGGTCATTGACGGGCCAAAAGGTGCTCTCTCAGCCCATTCAAGGTCAAGATCTTGTGACGTTGGATCTGACTGGCTGGGCTTCTGGCCAATACCTGATTCGCATCAAAGAGGCCCAAGGCGCATGGCGCTTCACTGTGCAGCATTGAGGCAAGTACGAGGCCTCGGAAGTCAAACGCAGACCATGCCGTAATAGGTCAGCATCAAAAGCAGATCGTCGCTGCCGACCGCACCGTCCCCGGTGAAGTCGCCCTCACACTCCGAGATGCACCCGAAGGAAATCAGGAAATGGAGCAAGTCGAAGACCCCAATGCTCAAGTCACCATCAAAGTCGCCTGGACAAACTTCAAAAAGGCAAGACGCGTCCTCAATGTCAGCCTCTGGATTGAAGTTGAGGGCTTCGGGGTCCATGCAACCCAGCACACCGATCAAACAAGAGCCGTCGTCGAAGGTGGCTTCGGCATTGTAATTGTTGGCAGCTGGGTTGGTGCAACCGGAGATGCCAATGGTCAACACAAACGACCCGTACACGGACTCCTGGCCAAACGGGAGGTTGAAGGCTGTGATGTAGCCCGTGGTCAAGATGTCCAATTGGAACTGTCCAGCTTGGGTGGGTGTACCCACCAAATCCCCGCAGTACTGTTGGCCACCCAGGAAAGAACATGGGTTGCCTGAGTCGCCGTTGTTGTTGCACACCACTTCCAGCCCGATGTCTGCCAAGGAGAGGGTCTCCATGGTCTCGAGGTTGGTCAAGGAAGTGCCGGACAGCGCAACGCTGTCCAACAACGTGTCGTCGTTGAAGTTGAACGACTCGTCGACGTCGTTGACAAAGGTCGGCAACAAAATGTGCAACACGTCGTAGTAAGGCTCACCCAAGATGCCCAACTCAAACTGCTCGCCCTCCTCGGGGTCGGGAGAAATGCCAATCACGTCGTCCCCAAAGTCGAAGTCGATGGCGCATTGTTGAGCCAGAGACACGTTGGATTCGAGGACAATGAGGGCCGCCCCCACAAGGGCGACAAAGCGATACATCTCAGACATGACTTATGGTTTGAGTCGCAATTTGTTGAATTCTTGCACGATTTGCAACAAACATGCCTCTGCGTCCTCGGAGGCATCCAGCAACCTCAACACGTCGTCGACGTTCAACTTCCGGTCTCCATTGAGGTCGTGCTCACAGCGTCGTTTGGCCATGGCTGACTGACGGCCAGTGGAAGGGGCCAAATCCATGCCAGGCACGTTGGCCGCCTCTTGTGCAGACAGGCCGTCGGGCATTTCCAGAACTGTGACGACGTCCATTCCAGACACCGACTCGACCACCACGTTGGACAACTGCAATTCCCCTTGGTTGTCTCCTTGAACGGGCCAGGTCGCCTGGCCGCACGGTGTGAACGACCAGCCACCAAGCCAATCGTCTCCCGTGATGACATCCCTGTCGTAAAAATCGATGTGGTGCGGCTGCTCGTTCAAGACCACGACTGACAATTCTTCCAGCGACAAGGAGAGCGAATTCTCCACCGTTGGCGAAGTGAAAAATGGCCCTTGCGGTCCGCTCAGCACGAAATACAAGTCGGGATCTCCAAACACGTCGTCGATGTCTTGGTTCCATCCCTCGCCCACCACATTCCAATGAAACGATGTCATCTGGAGTTGCACCACGTCAGCGGTCAAACTCAACTCGTACGTGCCCGGCTGTCCGAAGACGACCTCAGGGTGGGGCTCAAAGCTCCCGTCGCCGTTGCCGTAATCCCATGAGTGCATGACCATGGGGCCGTCGTACAAGCTCGTGCACGAAACATGCAACGGCGCAAAACCCGACAACGTGTCCGTGTCAAACACCAAATTCGCTGGATCCTCAAGCTCGGGGGCATGCACAGTCAAGGGCAAGCTGAAAAATTCGAATACGGTTTCCTCCACCCCGAAGGCCGAAGCCACCACTTCCACCATCAAATCCACTGAGAACAAACCCGATTCCAAGGGGGTTCCGCAAACCACTGCGCATCCATAGTCGTCGCCTTGGATGGGGTAGTACTCCCCGGAAAGGATGTTGGGGGTGAACACCAAACCGGCAGGCATGCCTTCCACCGTCATGACGGTCATGGACAAGAAGTCCACGGTCAGTCCTGACCCTGGATCCAGGACGATGGGTGGCAAGTGGAAGGTTGCCGACTCCTCATAGTATTCCCCGACCGCGGCATCAGGCATCACGCTAGGACACAGCACGGGGTATGTTCCGCCGAAGCAACCAGGGTCAATGGTGCATTCGAAGCATTGTCCAACAGCTGCACACGGAAGGAGACCCATGGCCATCGTGACCGTCGGCCACCAATTTTTGGCTGAAAAAATGTTCAGAGGTCGTATCAGCATGGACAGTCTGGGTGATGGATTTGCATGTGACTGCGAACTTTCGCAATTTACAAGTGAATAACGGAGAAGCATGCTGCACACATGGAGGGCTTTTGTGATGGTTGTCTCTTTCGGCGTCGTGTCCATGGACGCGCAGGTCTTCTCGGACGGTGATCCCGAGGGATTGCTGTACACCGGGCACACAGGAGGATACTTGGGGCAAGGTGTGAGCTGTGTCGATTTCAACGACGACGGCTTGGACGACTTGACGTTTACACAATTCGAGGGACAACTTTTGGCTTACACCAACGATGGACAAGGTGCTTTTTTGCCAGCAGATTTGGGGGTGTCTGAGCATCTGACCCAGCCAAAAGCAGTGTATTGGATGGACCTGGACAACGATGGCGACAAGGATTTGTTTGTGACCCAAAGGTTGGCCAAAAACGAACTTTTTGTGAGACTGGACAATGGCGATTTGGTTCGGGTTCCGGGTGCTGGAGGCTTGGGTATGGCGAGTGCAGACAGAACGTATGGCGCATCCATGGCTGATTTTGACAACGATGGCTTGCTGGATGTGTATTTGTGCAATTATCACTCCCCAGCCGCCGACAACACCACCAACGCCTTGCTGCGCAATGCGGGAGGAGTCGATCTGGAGATTGCCTTTGAAGATGTCACCCAATTTTCAGGAACGGGCAATGGAATCCAGCAATCGTTTCAATCCACATGGGTCGACATTGACCGAGACGGTTGGCTTGACCTGCACGTCGTCAACGACAGGTTGTTTTGGCCAGATGTCTTGTTCAGAAACAACGGAGATGGGACATTCCTGAACGTGTCCAGCGAATGGGGGCTGGATGTGGAAGCGTACTCAATGAGCTCTTCGTTTGCCGACTTCGACAAAGATCAAGATTGGGATGTGGTGTCGACCAATGGAGCTGATGAGGGAAACCATTTCCGTCGTTGCGTTGGCCAGCCCTTTGCCAGCTCAAGCGGGAATACGGGTGCCAATCTCGTTTACGAAGAGGTGGCTGGTGAAGCCGGCATCCTCTTGTCTGAATTGGCTTGGGGTGCGAATTGGTTTGACGCCGACAACAACGGTTGGCTCGACCTCTACATTGCCACTGGTACCTCGCTGTATTCAGATTATCCGTCATTGCTGGATCTGTACCCCAACTCGACGAATGGTCTGTTTATGAATAACATAGGCACGTTTCCAATGGAGGACGCCTCTGAGGCAGTCAATCCATTCAACGAGTTGACCTTTTCTGTTGGTTGCGCCGATTTCAATTTGGATGGCGCCCTTGATTTGATTTCACATCAGATTGGGACTCATGCGCATTTGATGAATGGCGTGCCCAACGGGAACCATTGGCTGTCCATTGGACTGGAAGCCAGCCAAGGTTGCCCAGACGCCATAGGCGCGGTCGTCACATGTTGGAAGGCCGGGTTGGGCGACATGAGGACGGCAAGTTGTGGTTCTGAATACCTCAACCAAAACAGCCAATGGTTGCACTTTGGCTTGGGGGACTCCAACGAGCCAGACAGTGTTGTTGTCCTTTGGCCGTGGGGCTTGCGCACCACGCATGCTGGCTTGGAGGTTGACAGCCGTCACATCCTTTCAGATCTGGAGGACGCAGACGACGATGCGGGAGGGATGGGATGCACATACATGGCGGCCTGCAACTTCGACCCGACAGCCATGGACGATGACGGGTCATGCGACTTGTCTTGCATTTGTGGCGAAGGATTGATTTGGGACGAAGACACCCAAACCTGCGTAATTCACTGCGTTGGCGATTTGGATTTTGACCAATCCGTGTCCACGACAGACTTGTTGTACTTCTTGTCGGCGTACGGCTTGGAATGCGATTGACCTCGCCGGTATCTTCGCTGAAAAGCCAATCTCATGGGACGCGCATTTGAATTTCGGAAAGAACGCAAAATGAAACGTTGGGCAGCGATGTCCAAGATTTTTGCCCGTTTGAACAAGGACATCATCCTGGCCATCAAAGAGGGTGGAGGCATTGCCGATCCGGACACCAACGCGCGATTGAGGGCGGTTTTGCAGAACTGCAAAGCGGCCAACATGCCCAAAGACAACATTGAGCGCGCCATCAAAAAGGCCACCGACAAGGACACCTCCGATTACAAGGAGGTGACGTTTGAAGGATACGGCCCCCACGGCATCGCCATCTTCGTCGAGACGGCAACCGACAACAACAACCGCACTGTGGCCAACGTGCGTTCGCACTTCAACCGCGCAGGTGGACAACTCGGCACCACAGGCTCGGTGGAATTCATGTTCAACCGCATGTGCTTTTTCAATGTGCAGGACACGGGCATTGAGCTCGACGACCTGACCCTTGAGCTGATTGATTTTGGCGCGGAGGAGGTCGAACGTGACGAGGAAGCCAACCAAATCATCGTGTCTGCCCCGTTCGAGTCGTTCGGAGGATTGCAATCGAAGCTGGAAGTGGACGGCTATGAAATTGTGGAAAGCGGACTGGAGCGTGTGCCAACTACGACCAAAGCCCTGGGTGCAATGCAATCCGAGGAGCTTGAAAGTCTGATTGAGAAATTGGAAGGGGACGACGATGTGCAGGCGGTCTTCCACACCATGGAACCATCCGTCGGTTGACTTGTGCCCGTTGCCTTTCTGCCCACCCAAGGAGGTCGGCCCAAGTTCCACACGATTCTTATCTTGAAAGGATGATGTGGCAGATTCGTTTTATCCTGTTGTGTTTGCTCTTAGGCGTGGCCACGCATTCCATGGCCCAGAAGGAGCATTGGTCCCAGCTCCTGCGTGCTGATGACAGCAAGTCGCATCGGAGTCTGGACGACATCCACGCTGCGTTTCAAGCACAGCATGGAAGCGAATCGCGGCTTCGCGGCACCGGGTTGAAGCAATTGGAGCGTTGGTCTCATTGGCAAGCCATTCGAGGAGGACAGACGAAACGTGTGCCTGCAGCATCTTGGTGGCTCGAGAGTTCCGAAGCCCGGGCGCAACTTCAGCAAAGTGAATCGACCTGGTCTTACATCGGCCCTGTGTCCGAGAACAATGTTCCGATTCATGGCGGTGCCGGTCGCATCAACAAAATTGTCCCGTTCCCCGGGCAAACTGACCGATGGCTTGCCTGTGCTCCTTCGGGGGGCTTGTGGCAAACATATGACGCCGGAGAATCCTGGTCCGTGTTTGGCATCGATGCGTTGGCCCCCCTCGGGGCGAGCGACGCGTGGGTTGATCCCGACAACCTGGATCACGTGTGGTTGGCTACGGGCGACAGCAACGGCGGCGACACCTACAGCATAGGCATTTTGGAGACGTGGGATGGAGGCGCCACTTGGTCCTCTCTGTCGCTGGGGCTTGCCGTGGAAAACCAACAACGCATCCACGTGCTTCGAACACACCCCACCGAGGAAGGACGTTTCTGGGTGGGTGGGGATTTGGGACTGTTCACCACAAACGATGGTGGGGGGACCTTTGCGTTGCAAAGCTTCGGTTCTGCCGTCCGTGACATCGTATGGATGTCCGACTCCACGGTCGTACTCGCCTTGGAAGACCAAGGTGTGGTTCGCAGCACGGACGGCGGCGCATCCTGGACGTCTCCGACACTTCCTTCAGATTTGGAAAGTGTGGGGCGGATTCAGCTTGCAGGGGAATCGTGGGCGAACTCGGCCTTCCGCGACACGATTTACGCAGTGGCTGGCCACACCCTTTATAATAATTTCTTGGCCTTCTGGCGCAGTGTGGACGCCGGGGACACTTGGGAGGCCATGGCCACCAAGGAGTCTGGACCCAACTTGCTCGGCGTGGCTGTCGACGGCACGGACAACTTGGGACAAGCCTTCTGGGATTTGTGTTTGGAAGTGAATCCCGCCAATGCGGGGCATGTTCTTGTGGGTGGGATCAACCTGTGGAGCACCCTGAACGGGGGACAAACTTGGAATTGCGAACTTCACTGGCAAGGCGCTTCGACCGCGCGTCGAACCCATGCAGACCAACACGACCTCGTCTGGTTGGACAACGGTGACGTCGTTGTGGCCAACGATGGAGGGGTTTTCCTGTGGCAAGATTCTGGGGTGAGCGACTTGTCTGCGGGATTGCACATCACACAGACCTACGCATTGGGTCTGCATCATGCAGTGCCTTCACAGCTCATGTTCGGCTCCCAAGACAACGGAACGTCGCATCAGTCTCCCTTGCATCAAGTTCGGGTGCTGGACGGCGACGGATTCGACTGCTTCTTCAGTGGGAACAACACTGACACCTTGTATGCCTCTGCGTATTACGGACTGCTTTACCGCTCCACAAATGGCGGGCGAACCATGACCCAGATTGCTGGTTATTCTGGTGGAACGGGCTCGGTCGACGAGGTTGGAGCTTGGCACACGCCCTTTCAGCGGCATCCTGGTGTCTCTGGGCGCATTGTGGCGGCCAAGAAGTCCTTGCACTATTCAGACAATGGGGGCGATTCCTGGACGACTTGGTCTGAGATGGGCGACGTCCGAAGCACCGCGCTTGCGCTTTCCACGTCCAACCCCGAATCGGCCCTGGTGGCCAAGAACAACGTGCTCTATGCCCGACAGGACATAGAAGGGTTCACCCAAGTTGAGGGGCTTCCTGGACTTCAGATCGGCGACGTGTCTTACGCACAAGCCGATTCCGACCAAGAATGGTGGGTGGCGTTTGCTGGCTACGAAGAAGGAACGAAAGTGTGGCGCACGCCGGATGGTGGACTGAACTGGGAAAATCTGAGTGCGGGCCTCCCCAACCTGCCTATCCATTGCCTTCTGGAGCTTGCAGACGGCACTTGGTTGTGTGGTTCCGATCTCGGCGTCCATGTGTGGTCTGATGCATCTCAATCTTGGAATGCATTCGGCGAGGGGTTGCCCCTGACTCCTGTGACAGACCTTAAGGAAGACTTTATTCTAAACCGCATCGTGGCCGGAACATACGGTCGAGGCGCTTGGTCGACCCCAGTGCCAAGTGCGCCAGATTGGGCACTCGTGCCCGTGGGATTGAACGCGTCGCCAGCGCAATGCCACAACGAGATCACGGGGCATCTGATCCTTCACAACGCAGGCCAAACGGCAGTCGACGAATGTGCCCTGGAGATCACATTGTCCCAAGGGGCCGACCAAATGACCTCATGGGAAAGCATCAGCTTGGCTCAGCTCCTTGAGCCCGGCACATCTGTCGAAGCACCCGAGTTGCTGTTCAGCTCTCCTTTCTTGGGAGAGGTGGAGGTCTCCATCCAAGTCCATGCAGTCGACGGTGCGCCTTCAGGTGCGCCTTGGACATCCACAGTGTGGACTTCTGGCATGTCGGAAACGACGGTGCTGACATGGTGGGGCGATTGTGAGAACGAAGACATGCGCTGGGATTTGACATCCCAAGGCGACGACACCGGACTGGCATTGGCCAGCACACCACTGGCCTCGGGAGACACCTTGGTGACCTCCTGGTGCCTTCCCGAAGGTTGCTATTCCTTGACTTGGAACGACGAAGGAGGAGACGGGTTCTCGGGAGCCTATTGTCTAGGAGCCGGCGGATTCCGTTTGCAATCAGGCTCAGGCGAGTTGCATCACTTGTCAGAAGGCCAAGATTTTGGGGACACGTTCAGTGTGAACTTTTGCACTGGTGCGTCCACGTGCTATGCCGACTACAATGGTGATGGTGTAAGGAATGTGGACGACTTCCTGGTGCTTTTGGCCGACTTTGGGTGCACCGAGGGCTGCATGGCCGACAACTCCAACGACGGTGTGGTCAACGTCATCGACGTGATGAATTTCCTCACGCTCTACAGCCTCGAATGTCCTGTCGACTGAGTGCGGTCTCTTGAGACGTACTTTCGCGCCATGGAGCACTTTATTGTCAAGCACCCCGTCGAGCTCATTGAAGCGCTGATGTCCGAGGTTGGGTATTCCACCCGGACCCGTGCCCGAAATGCGTTGAAGCGTGGCGAAATCCTGGTAAACGGGAAGACGGCCTTCAAAGGAAACGACGTGCTCGAACCTGACACCAAGGTGTCCATCTTGTCGAGGGAAGAAGTGGAGAAGCAAGCGCGAACAGGAGGCACGGGACGGAAACCCAAGGCGGCACACACGACCCACGTGTTGCGTGCGCCGTTTCCTGTGGTGTACGAAGACGAAAACATCTTCGTTTACGAGAAGCCTGCGAATTGGGTTTGTGCTTCTCCCAATCCGAAGGTGAAGACCACCTACACGGCCGTCAAGGCCTACTTGGAGAACAAAACGGAAGAGGAAGTGGATGTCCACTTTGTAAACAAGTTGCCTCGTGAGGCCAGCGGACTTCTTGTTGTGGCCAAATCAAAAGAGTGGCGTAAGCACCTGCAAGAGCACTGGGGCAGCTTTGCCAAGGGACTGTACGTCATGGTTGAGGGACACCTCGCGGCCGACGACGCGCTGTTGCTCCGTCCTGAAAACGGAGATCCCTATGAATTGGAATACCGCACAATGCGGGCCACAGAGCGGTTCACGTTGCTGAAGTTCAAGTCAGGTTACGACGTGATCCGAGACATGTTGCCGGCCTTGAGGAAGCAGGACTGCCTCTTGATTGGCGTCGGGAAAACTGCGCCTGACCCCCTCAAGCGTGGGGGGATTCACTTGTTTGCCCTGGCCATCCAAGGTCCCGATGGTGAAACCATCAATGTGAAGACGCGGGTGCCCAACGAGTTCCTCAAACTTGTCCGAGGAGGAAGTTCTCCCAAACCGGCGCCCCGGGTTCCCAGAGGAAGGGAGAGGAGCGAGGCACGTCCCGACCGGAATACTCAGAGCGAGAAACGACGCTCCACCCAGTCTCGCAAACGCTGAGACTCCTCTAAAGGAAGTTCTTTGAAGGCCAAGCGCAGCGCCCGCCTCATTTGGGTGGGCTCAGCGTGCACATGGCGGATGAGGCTTTGGAATTCCTTCAGGCGATCTGGTTCATGCTGCAAAGGAATGCCTGTGAATGTCATGTCGTGTGATTGAAAGTTGACCTCCTTTACGGCCACTCGTCCCGAAAGTTTCAATGAATTGAGTCGGGCTCCTATCAATCGGACGGAGACCTCCTAATTTTGGGGGAACAGTGAACATCAACGACATGTCAAACACAGTGTACATCGTGTCCGCAGTCAGGACACCCATGGGAAGTTTCCAAGGCAAGTTGGCCTCTGTGCCAGCCACCCGACTCGGGTCCATCGCCATTGAAGGTGCTTTGAAGCACGCGGGGCTAGACCCTTCGGCGGTGCAGGAGGTGTTCATGGGCCAAGTGCTCCAAGCCGGTGCAGGTCAAGCGCCCGCGCGACAGGCGGCACTCGGAGCAGGGGTGGGGCACGACGTTCCTTGCACCACTGTAAACAAAGTGTGCGCCAGTGGCATGAAAGCCATCGCCCTGGGTGCCCAAGCCATTGCCATGGGAGATGCTGACATTGTGGTGGCAGGTGGCATGGAAAACATGAGCGTGGTTCCCCATTACCTGCAAGGTCGGAAAGGCGCCAAGTTTGGCGACATCAAAGTCAAGGACGGCATGTTGTTGGACGGTTTGACCGACGTCTACAACGCCACGCACATGGGCAGTTGCGCCGAATTGTGCGCGCGCAAGAAAGGAATCAGCCGAGAAGACCAAGACGCGTATGCCGTGGAAAGCTACCGCCGAGCCACAGAGGCCTGGCAGGACGGCAAATTCAGCGAGGAAGTGGTGCCTGTTTCCGTCCCACAGCGCAAGGGAGAACCTGTGGTCGTGGACTGCGACGAAGAACACACGAACGTTCGTCTGGACAAGATTCCTCAGTTGCGGCCAGCCTTTGACAAGGAGGGCACGGTCACTGCAGCCAACGCATCCACGCTCAACGACGGCGCTTCGGCACTTGTGTTGGCAAGCGAAGAGGCCGTCGCCAAAATGGGATTGACAACGCTGGCCAAGATCCACGCTTCAGCCGACGCGGCCCAAGCCCCTGAATGGTTCACCACTGCGCCTTCGTTGGCCATTCCCAAAGCCCTGGACAAGGCTGGATTGACCGTGTCAGACATCGATTTGTGGGAGCTCAACGAGGCGTTCAGCGTGGTGGGAATCGCCAACAACAAAGCCCTTGGACTCGATCCGAAGTGCGTCAACGTGAACGGCGGTGCAGTGGCGCTGGGTCACCCCTTGGGATCCAGCGGGTCCCGAATTGTGGTGACCTTGGTTCACGCGCTCAGGCAGCACGGCAAAAAGTTGGGCGGCGCCGGAATTTGCAACGGTGGAGGTGGCGCTTCGGCAGTGATCGTTGAATCCCTAGACTGAAGGCATCACCCTAGTTGAGATGACAGATTGGTGGTGCCCCCTCAGTCACGTCCCCCTGAGGTCAGAGGCCTCGGACCGCGCGGAATGCGTGAATGAGGTGCTGGCAGGGGAGACCGTGACCGTCTTGAATGAGGGTGTTGGAAATTGGGTGGAAGTAGGCCTTCCTGACGGCTACCAAGGGTGGATGGACCGGAGGCAGCTTCGTGCGGTGGCCTCCATGTGGATGGGGACACCTCATCGCACCACAGCATTGTCCAGTGCTTGGGACGGAGTCCCTGGCGGGTGGCTGCCCGCGGGTGCGTGCGTTCGAGAGCATGACGGCCGTTGGCATTTGGGTGAATTGGAGGTCGTCCCGCACGAAGGCTCGACCCCTCAACCTGTGTCCTCCATGTGGACTTGGGCAGAGACCATGCGCCACGTGCCCTACCACTGGGGAGGCAGGAGCGGATGGGGTTTTGACTGCAGCGGCCTGGTATCCTTGGCCGCCGCCTTGCGCGGCCGCGCTGTCCCGCGGGACGCCAGCCAACAATTTCTTGTGGGCCTTGAAGTGGAGCCAGCGTCTTGCCAAATGGACGACGTCGCGTTTTTCTGCAACCCAGAAGGGCGCATCACCCACGTCGGTCTGTGCGACGGCCAAGGCCACATTTTGCACGCGTCAGGAGAAGTGCGCATGGACCAGTTGAGTGCTGGCCAAATCCTCCAATTGGAGGACCAAAAGCCCACCCACACGTTGGCGGGGATCCGCCGCTGGTTCCCTTAAAAGAACCTGGTGCCAGCCCGAACCATGTCCCTCAACAACGGGGAGCATCGGTACCTTTCTTCGCCGTAGCGCATGTGCAGGGCATCCAACTCCGCCACCACGTCTTGCGCCCCCCTTTCATCCAACCAAGCCAAGAGGCCCTTCGGATAATTCACGCCCCTTTGCATCGCCGTGTCGATGGCTTCTGGCGAGGCCACCTGCCAGAACACCGCGTCAGCCGCCTCGTTCATGAGCATGGTCAAGATGCGCTGTCCCACGCCGTCCAACACCTGTCCTGTTGTGTTGTGCTTGCCTTCAGAGTTGTAGGCATAAAACCCACGCCCTTTTTTTCGACCAAGCCAATTGGCCGCCACGAGTTGGCGTTGGGTGTGGCTCGGTCTGTAGCGCGGGTCGCCAAAGAACGCCGCATGCACGGTGGACGTCACAGCATAATTGACGTCGTGTCCGATGAGGTCCATCAGTTCAAAGGGCCCCATCCGGAATCCAAGTGCCCTCATGGAGGCGTCGATGTCTTCCACAGAGGCGAGGCCTTCTTCCAGAATTCGAATGGCCTCGCTGTAAAACGGGCGTGCAACCCGATTCACGATGAACCCCGGCGAGTCTTGGACAAGCGCTGGGGATTTCCCCCAAGAGGTCATGGTGTCCATGGCGTGCGGACCAAGCGCTGAATCCGTCTGCAAGGCGGGAATGACTTCCACCAGGCCCATAAGGGGCGCAGGGTTGAAGAAGTGCAGCCCGATCACCCTTTCAGGATGCCCGCATGAACTGGCCACACCTGTGACCGACAGAGAAGACGTGTTGGTGGCGAGCACACAGTTTTCAGACACCACTTGTTCCAAGGCTTGGAACAGCTTCTGTTTGGCCTCCATGGACTCCACAATGGCCTCGATGACAACATCGGTACCTGACAACGCATTCAATTCAGAGGTCCGGGTGATGTTGGACAGGGCGTTGTCCACTTGCTCCTGGCTGCGGCGTCCCTTGGCGACCAGTTTGTTCATGGTCGCTTGCAAGATCGACTCGTGCTTGGCCAGGGCTTCTTGAGAAGCGTCCACGAGCGTCACCTGGCATCCTGCTTCAGCAGCGACTTGGGCGATGCCTCCGCCCATGGTGCCGGCACCAACGATGCCGATGTGAGTCCATTTCCTCATGTCACGAAGGTACAGCCTCCAACGCCGGTCGATTGTGCACTTACAAACGCAAAACGACTTGCCCAAGTGAGGTTGGATGCCTTCAGATTTGGAACATGAGTGAACAATCAAATTTGGCTGGCACGTGGACGAGACGGCGCTGGATGGTGCGAAAAACCTTGGACAAGAACCGCGCGTTGTTGCGCACCCTGCGCACCCTTGAGGGCAATACGCATCAAGATGGATGGCGCGTCCAAGAGAGCAAAGCCCAGTGGCTTGTGCAACGCGGGTTCGATTTCCAATTTCACACCCACCTGGATACCCTAAGCGACGGCAGAGTAAGAGTGATGTGTTTTGACGAGGGGTTTGTGATGGACAATGGAGACGTCGAGCTCTGTCCCGATTGAACTCAGCGTCGGCGTTTCTTAGCCTTGCCTGAAGGTTTCTTTTTCTTCTCATGAAAAGCCCCCTTGTATGTTGGGTCTGCTTTTCGCTTTTGGAAGTCGATGGTCCTGGCCATGGCTTTGGCTTCCCAAGGCGGGGTCTCGGTCACTTCGACTTGTGAGGGGAACTCCTTCCAGGCAGGCCTGCCGTCTTTGGGCAGCCTCTCCAGGACACGCTCGAGCGCCACCATGTCTGTCGGGTCCACGAACGTGTATGCGATGCCCGACCGATTGGCCCGGCCCGTCCTTCCAATGCGGTGCACGTAGTCGTCCGACATCCTGGGAACTGTGAAGTTCACCACAACCTCTGTCTCAGGCACGTCGATGCCACGGCTGCTCACGTCGGTGCTGACCAAAACGTGCACATCGCCTTGCCTGAATTGGTTCATGGCGGCCAACCGCGTGTGTTGGGCTTTGTTGGAATGGATTTCTCCAACCAGTCCAGGCATGACCGCTTCAAGGGCTTGGCGAATTTTTCGGGCATCTTCCTTCGTGCGCACGAACACCAGTGCACGCGAATCTTGGTGCTTGCCTGTCAACCAAAACGACAGCAAATTCAACTTGGTCTGGAGATTGGGCACTTTCACCATGTGTTGGTCCACCGTCGAGACTGGGGTCCCTTCGGGGGCAACCTCAATCCTTGTGGGCCAAAGCAAGAACTCATCGGCCAAGCGCTCGACCCGCGAAGGGAAGGTGGCGCTGAACAAAAGGTTCTGGCGCTTCCTAGGCACCACTTCCAAGATGTCTCTAAGCTGAGGCATGAAGCCCATGTCCATCATCCGGTCCGCTTCGTCCAGCACCATGGCTTGCAACTTGTTGACCACCAACGCACCTTTCAAGTACAGCTCCATGAACCTGCCAGGTGTCGCCACCACAACTTCAGCCCCTTCGACCAACGCTGCAATTTGGGTCTTGGGGCCCACACCACCGACCAACGCCAGGGCACGCATGTCTGTGTGGCTGGCAAAATTCTCCACGGCCTGGTGAACCTGAAGTGCGAGTTCCTTGGTAGGCACCAAAATCGCCATGCGAGGCGCGCCTTCATGACGACCTTGAATTTGCTGAAGAAGGGGCAAGACAAATGCGGCGGTTTTGCCTGTGCCCGTCTGGGCCACGCCGATGAGGTCTTGGCCAGCAAGGATACGTGGAATCGCCTTTTCCTGGATGGGCGTCGGTTTGCTGAAGCCCATGTCGTCCAGCGCCCTCAAAAATTGTCTTTTGAGTTTCAGTGCTTCAAAGCCCATGCTTCCAAAGGTACTCCCCAACGTATCTTGCGGCATGCCCAAGGCAGAGGTGAATCACACGGGGTTTGAGGACATGGCTCCACTGAAAGGAGAGGAAGCGGCCAAGGCCTTGGTAGCCTTGAGAGAAGGCACGGATTGGGTCCGTCAACTCGGAAAGGTTCTCTCTCACGAACAAGCCCAAAGACTTCTGGCGGCGTGGACGCATGTTGAAGACGTGGAAGGCTTCCAATTGAATGTGGTCAAGCCGTTCCTTGAAGCCCTTGCCGAAAAAACGACCTCCGGATTCACATGGAGTGGCGATTTGGCGTCGTTGAAATCGAGTCTACTCTTTTTGACCAACCACAAGGACATTGTGCTTGACCCCTCCTTTTTGAACGTGGTCTTGCTCGAGCAGGGATTGCCCGCCACTGAAATTGGCATCGGCTCCAACCTGCTCTCGTCGCCTTGGGTGAACGCCTTGGTCAGACTCAACCGTTGCTTTGTGGTCGAACGTTCAGGCTCCGCGCGGGACCGCTACCAACACAGCTTGCGGACCGCGGCCTACATCCATCACATCACGGCCCAAGGTCAACCCGTCTGGCTGGCCCACAGAGAGGGCAGGGCCAAGGATGGGGTGGACGCCACGGCGCCTGCCTTGATCCGCACACTCTCAGACAACAGTCAGCCTCAAATGTGGAATGCACTCCACGTGAGCCCAGTCTCGCTGAGTTACGAGTGGGATCCCTGCGACGGCATGAAGGTCCGTGAGCTTTTGATGCGAGAACGCGACGGGGACTACACCAAAGCGGGAGGGGAAGACCAGCGATCCATGCTCCTCGGGATGATCGGCGACAAAGGGCGCGTGCATTTTCACTTCAACGCTTCGGTGCCGTGGGAGGACCCGACGGAGGGTTTTAGAGCTGAGCAACACATGGCCACCAAGGTGGATGAAGTGTTGATGACGGGGATGCGCTTTTGGCCCAACCAGCGGCTTTGCGGGGAATGGCTGGGACTGGAACCAGAAGTCTTGGCGCCGGCACCCGAGCCCACCCAGGCAGAACGCCAGGCATGGCAAACCAGATTGTCGGCCATTTCTGGACAACTGGAAGCTGAGGGGTGGAGTGTGGAACAGGTGTCTCGCAAGTGGTGCGAGATCACGTCAGCCCCCTTGACCCATCGGCACGCCCTGTTGCACAAGTGAGGCGGCAGCAATGGCGCCGGCGACGGAAGCATTAAGAGACTCTGCCCGGCCCGCACCTGGGATGGAAGCCATGACGTGACATGCACTGCATATGTCCTCTGAGACGCCGTGCGATTCGGACCCCACCACGAGCAACGTTGGCGCTTCGGATGTGGGCAACTCAAACAGGTTTTGCCCACCTGCGTCCAAGCCCACCACGCGGGTTGTCCATCGAGACGGCAAGTCCTTGAAGTTTTGAATTCGAATGGGCGTATGAAAGGCTGAACCCATGGCACTTTGCACGGCTTTGGGGCCGAAGGGATCTGCAGAGTCGGAGCTCATCACCACCCCAGCCATCCCAAACCAATCGGCCACACGTACAAGCGTTCCCACGTTGCCAGGATCATTCATGCGGTCCAAGTAGAGCCAAACGCCACCCGAGTGTTCTGCCCGACCCGCTTTGTCTGGCATGGTGGCAAGGGCCAGCAACCCCGGAGAGGTCTTCAAAGAAGTCATGAGCTCCATGTCCTTGGCGCTGACTTCCACCAAAGTCGTGGTGGGTGACAACGACTGTCGCAACTGCTCACTCAACATACGCCCAGCCGTGAAGTAGATTCGCTCTGTGATCCACGTGCTCTTCAGCAACTCGAGAATGGCTTTTTCACCTTCCACGGTGATCTGGCGCTTTTCCCAGCGCGCATGCTTGCGCTTGAGGAGCCGGATGTCTTGGCGTTCTTGTTTGGGAATGGCCATGGTGCTTCAAAGTTATGCCGTCCACCTGGCAACCTGGGGACAGCCCGCCCTTGATGTTGGTCAGCACTTGCTGAGAAAATCCAGCGTTGAGGTCCTGGAACGGCGATTCGACAGCCCCGATCGAACCACGCTCGCAGAGTGGTCGGCCTTGTTGCCTCAACGGAATTTGGCATGGCCTCCTTGGAAGCCCCAAAATGGATGGATGACCAGAGAGGAAAGGGATCTGGTCGGGGAGGAGCAAGCCGCGGCGTTGCGCAACAGAATGATCTTGGAAGGCTGGCTCCGGGCCCAAGTTCAGTCCCGGTGGGTGGCCAAGCCCCGTGGTGACCACCTCATACTCGACGTGGTTCCGGGCGCAAGGTGGACTGTGGCAAGCGCAACTTGGCATTTGGCCGATGCCGGGCTTGGCGATTTGCACCCGGAGACTGTCGGGTTGCTCCCTCTGGGAGCCCCCTTTTCCAACAACTTCCTCCGTGAAGTTCAATCAGAGTTCGCCCAGAAGGCGGCAAGGCGTGGGCATGCCACGTTTCACTCAGGGCTGATCGTCATTCAGGCCGACACCGTAACCGCTGCAGAGCATCACCAAGTTCATCTTGTTCTGGTGGCCAAGGGCAGGCCCATAAATCCTGAGGTAGACGAGAAGCCGGAGACTGCGACAACTGCGTCGAAGCATCCCGTGACATGGCAGGGAAAAGTCACGTTCCATGGCCTCGACGATTCGGGAACACAGCAAGCGATTGGTGGCCTGAGACCAGAGGTGTGGAGACATGTTGTGGATTGGAGGCCAGGAGTCCTTCACGGAGGGAACGCATTGACGTCGTCGATTCAACGTCTTCAACGGCTGAGCAGCGTGCGTCACGTGGCAGTCGAACAATCGCTGAGGGACGAGGGCGATTCCTTGCACATGGATGTCGACGTCCAAGTTCAGCATGGCGCGCCGTACGATTTGAGCCTTGAATTGGATTTGGTGCGGAACAACGTGCGCTACGGCCCCCGAATTCATCTGGACCTCGCGGCCCTGAATGCCCGCTCACGTGGAGGACGCAGGTCGGTGGAAGTTGGCTTCGGCTACGTGGCGGCTGAGCCATTTTCAAGCTTCGGTCGTGACGCTTGGCTCAACAGCGCGGAGTGGTCGTTGCATTGGAATGCAGAACGTTTGGGTACTTGGCCTTTGCCGTTGAAACGCTTCAAGGCAGTGTCCGAGCCGAGAACGAGGTTCGACGTGGGGGTAGACCGAGAGATTTGGCCTGAATTTACCCGAACCCAAGTCCAATCAGATGTGTCTTATGACTTGAAGACAGGCCGATCCAACAGTGGTCGTGTTGAGTGTGTGCCGTTGAAGGTGTCCTACGTCAATTTGACCAACCGCTCCATCGCATTCCTTGAATGGCTAGATGAAGAGGCCAGCCCGTTGGTGGCTGGCCGGTTCATCAACCACCTGAATGTGGGGTCGTCCATGCTTTGGTCACAGTCTTGGAACAACTCGAGGCTTTCTGGGAGTGTGTCGTTGCAATCGAGTTGGGGTGGCTGGCTTGGCCAAACCTTGGCAAAGCGCTTCACACAAGACCCTGAACAGTTTGATCCAGAAACAGGCGCATGGATGGTTCGCGAAGGCGTTCCCTTGGTGCAACATCAAAGACACCTTGTTCAGGTTCACCTCGTCCCCAAGTTGAAAGGTCCGAGGCAATGGAATCCACATGTTCGCGTGCAAGGGGGATGGGCCGGGGTGGGGGCCAACACCGTTTCCTTGCCCTTGGAGCATTCGTTTTTGTCGGGAGGGGCCAATGGCATCCGGGGGTGGCGTCTCAGGGAATTGGGTCCAGGAAATTTGAATCCATCCGACGCCAACTTGGTTGTGAATGGTTTGGGAGATGTTCAATTCATGGCATCGCTGGAATGGCGCTCCAGTTGGAATTCGCCTTGGGACCTGGCCTGGTTTGTTGACGCGGGCAACGTCTGGCTTCGCGGCGACAACGCGCCTTCCGTGACGACTTGGGATGAGACCAGATGGGAAAGTGTGGCTGTGGGCTCTGGGGTGGGTGTTCGCTACGACTTTGAAGTGGTGGTGTTGAGGCTAGACGCGGGATTGCGTGTGCACGACCCCGTTCAGGTCGCAGGAAAACGATGGTTGGGTCAACGCCCAGGACGCGGGGCGTTGCATCTCGGCGTGGGAATGCCGTTCTGACCGCTATCCACGAAGAGTTCGTGAATTCCGTGAACAACTGAAGGGAACCGACCAAGACAGGCATTCGCACCCGCGTAAATTTGCCGCATGGGATGGTTCAAGAGAAACACCGAAGGCATCACCACGTCAAGTGCGGAGAAGAAGGAAATTCCTGAAGGCGCGTGGTACCAATGCCCCAGTTGCAAGACCGTGGTGTCCAAGCAAGATCACGCCAACAACCTGTGGGTTTGTGGCATATGTGACCACCATGAACGCATTGGGAGCGAAGCGTACTTTGATATGCTGTTTGACGACGGAAAGTGCCGCGAAATTGCCCCCAAATTGAGCTCCGCCGATCCCCTGGAATTCAGCGACACCAAGGCCTACACAACCCGCCTTGAAGCAGCCCAAAAGAAGACAGGTTTGACCGACGCCATCCGTGTGGGCTCAGGAACCATGAATGGCCAGCCTGTGGTGATTGCTTGCATGGACTTCTCCTTCATCGGAGGAAGCATGGGGTCTGTGGTGGGAGAGAAAATCGCCCGCGGCATCGATCACGCCATCAAAAAAGGCGTGCCCTTCATCTGCGTCAGCAAATCTGGCGGCGCAAGGATGATGGAAGCTGGGCTCAGCCTCATGCAAATGGCCAAAACCAGCGCCAAACTGTCGTTGTTGTCTCAAGCCGGACTGCCTTTTGTAAGTCTCTTGACCGACCCGACCACAGGGGGAGTGACCGCGTCGTTCGCCATGCTCGGCGACCTCAACATCAGCGAGCCGAACGCCTTAATTGGCTTTGCAGGGCCTCGCGTGGTCAAGGAAACCATCGGCAAGGACTTGCCCAACGGCTTCCAACGTGCTGAATTCGTGTTGGAGCACGGATTCTTGGATGCCATCGTCGCCCGAAAAGATCTCAAGGACCAGCTGTCTTTCGCCTTGAAGATGCTTCACGCCTCTTCCTAAGCTGAACTTCTGTGGCAGGTGACCTATCTTTGCCACTCTTATTGTTTCACATTCCGAACATCTAAACGATTTCGCACATGTATTTAGACGCTGAAAAGAAGAAAGAATTCTTCGCCAAGCATGGGAAAGGAGCCAACGACACCGGCTCACCCGAAGGCCAAATCGCCATGTTTTCCTTCCGCATTGCTCACCTGACCGAGCACTTGAAGCAAAACCGCAAAGACTACAACACACAGCGCTCGTTGATTGCGTTGGTCGGCAAGCGCCGGAAGTTGTTGAACTACCTCGCGGCGAAGGACATCACCCGCTACCGGGCGATTGTCAAGGAACTAGGCCTGCGTCGCTGACATCAGATTTCAAACTTTCAAAGGCGGTTGATGGTCAACCGCCTTTGGCATATTGGGGCTTGCCGGCCCACTTACACGTAGAAGAAGAGGCAACATGAACATTCAAAACCAAACCATCGATCTCGGCAATGGGCGCGAGATCACCATCGAAACCGGCAAGCTCGCCAAGCAAGCTCACGGTTCTGTGGTCGTCCGTTCGGGCGACACCATTCTGTTGGCCACTGTTGTGTCCAGCTACGAACCCATGGACGTGGATTTCCTTCCACTCACCGTGGATTACCGTGAAAAGTATGCAGCGGCTGGTCGTTTTCCAGGTGGATTCTTCAAGCGGGAAGCCCGACCATCCGACACGGAGGTGTTGGTGATGCGTCTTGTCGACCGGGCATTGCGGCCGTTGTTCCCTGGCGACTACCACGCCGGAACCCAAGTCATGATTCAATTGATGAGCGCCGACAAAGAGGTGCTTCCAGACAGCTTGGCGGGTTTCGCCGCCAGCGCGGCCATCGCTGTGTCTGACGTTCCATTCGACGGGCCGATGTCCGAGGTGCGTGTGGCCCGCGTGAACGGGAAATTCGTCATCAACCCCTTGCGCTCTGAATTGGAAGCTGCCGACATGGACATCATGGTCGCAGGCACCATGGACAGCATTGTGATGGTGGAAGGCGAGATGCAAGAGGTGAGCGAAGGCGAGATGGTGGACGCCATCGAAAAGGCACACGAAGCCATCAAGGCCCAGTGCGAAGCCCAGAACGAGCTCGCCAAGAAAGTGGGGGCGTTTGGAAACAAGCGCGAGTACAACCACGAAACCCACGACGATGAGTTGCGTGGTCGCATCCAAGAGGAGATGTACCCCAAGTTTTACGAAGCAGGCAAGACTGGCGCCACCAAGGAAGAGCGCAAGTCTCGATTCTCTGAGCTGAAGGAGGCGTTCATGGACACCCTGAGCGATGAAGAAAAAGCGGAAAAGGGTGGACTCGCGAGCGACTACATCAAGTCTGCGCAGAAGAAGGCCGTCCGCGACCTCATCCTGAACGAAGGGCTGCGTCTTGACGGTCGCAAGACCACAGAGATTCGGCCCATCTGGACGGAAGTGGACTACCTCCCGGGTTGCCACGGTTCTTCCATTTTCACTCGTGGAGAAACGCAGAGCTTGACGACATTGACGCTGGGCACCAAACTCGACGAACAACTGATTGATGGCGCCCTTGTTCGAAAGAACGAGAAGTTCTTGTTGCACTACAACTTTCCTCCATTCTCCACCGGTGAAGAGCGCCCTTTGCGTGGCACCAGCCGCCGCGAAGTGGGTCATGGAAACCTCGCGCTCCGCGCATTGAAGCCTGTGTTGCCTCCCACCGAAGAGTGCCCATACACCATTCGTTTGGTCAGTGAAATCCTCGAGTCCAACGGCTCGTCTTCCATGGCCACAGTTTGTGCAGGCACACTCGCACTCATGGATGGCGGCGTGAACATCAAAGCGCCTGTGTCAGGCATCGCGATGGGACTCATCACCGACCTCGACTCCGGCAAATACGCCATTCTCTCTGACATTCTGGGAGACGAAGACCACCTCGGAGACATGGACTTCAAGGTGACAGGCACCGCCGACGGCATCACCGCTTGCCAAATGGACATCAAAATCAAAGGATTGAGCTTTGATCAATTGCGCGAAGCTTTGGAGCAAGCGCGCGAAGGACGTCATCACATCCGCAAGGCCATGCTCACAGAGCTCTCCGAGCCTCGCGACGACTACAAAGACCACGCTCCACGCATTGTGTCTTTGGAAGTTCCTGGAGACAGCATTGGAGCCATCATCGGCCCAGGAGGAAAGATCATTCAAGAAATCCAAGCCGAGACCGAGACCACGATCAGCATCGAAGATGTGGATGGAAAGGGCATGGTGGAAATTGCCGCCTCAGACAAGGCTGCCATCGACGCTGCCTTGACACGCATCAAGCAAATCGCGTTCCCACCCACTGTGGAAGTTGGCGAAGAATACGAAGGCAAGGTGAAAACCATCATGCCATACGGAGCCTTCGTGGAGGTGATGCCCGGCATCGACGGATTGCTGCACGTGAGCGAACTGGATTGGAAGCGCGTTGAAAACGTGGAAGACATCTTGACAGAGGGCGAGCTTGTCAAATTCAAGGTGGTCGGACGTGACCCCAAGACTGGCAAAATCAAGCTCAGCCGGAAAGTGTTGCTCCCCAAGCCCGAGGGCTATGTGGAGCGCCCACCCCGCGGAGACCGTGGGGACCGTCGTCGCGACCGTGGAGGGCGCGAGGACCGTCGTCGCGACCGTGAACCACGTCCGGAAGGCCCGAAGAACGAAGGTTAAATCTTACGTTGGGACGAACCTTTTGACGTTCTTGTCCGTTCAATCTTTGTTGCACACGAATTTCAACAGCACGAATGAGGCAGCTTAAAATCACCAAGCAGGTCACCAACCGGGAGACTGCGTCGTTGGACAAATACCTCCAGGAGATCGGCCGTGTTGACCTGATTACTGCGGAGGAAGAGGTGGAACTCGCCCGTAAAATCAAGACAGGAGACCAGGCCGCGTTGGAGAAGTTGACCAAAGCCAACCTCCGATTTGTGGTCTCGGTGTCCAAGCAATACCAAAACCAAGGCTTGTCCTTGCCTGACTTGATCAACGAAGGCAACCTGGGCCTGATTAAGGCCGCACAGCGATTTGACGAAACCCGAGGTTTCAAATTCATTTCCTACGCGGTATGGTGGATTCGCCAATCCATCCTTCAGGCCTTGGCAGAGCAAAGCCGGATTGTTCGACTCCCCTTGAACAAGATTGGCTCAATCAACAAGATCAACAAAGCGTTTGCCCGTTTGGAGCAAGAGTTTGAGCGTCCACCAACTGCAGCTGAGTTGGCGGAAACGTTGGACATGACCCTGGACGAAGTGAAGCAAAGCATGAAGAATGCTGGGCGTCACGTGTCAATGGACGCCCCGTTGAAGGACGGCGACGAGAGCTCGAGCAACATGTACGACGTCTTGCAGACGGGTGACACGCCTTCGCCGGACACCGACTTGATGACCGAATCTCTTCGCAAGGAAATCGAGCGCTCGTTGCGCACGTTAACCCCCCGTGAAGCCGATGTCGTGCGGCTTTACTTCGGCTTGAACGGAGAGCATCCCATGACTCTTGAAGAAATCGGCGAACGATTTGACCTCACACGGGAACGCGTTCGTCAGATCAAGGAGAAGGCCATTCGCCGGCTCAAGCACACCAGCAGAAGCCGCATTTTGAAAGGCTACTTGGGCTGATTGCCCAAACTCTTCCACAAATGCAATGAAGCCACCGTTCGGTAGGGCTTCCAACGATTGGCCCGCAGTTCAAACGCTGCGGGCTTTTCTTTGACCCCCATCCCAAGGTGAGCTACCATGGCGTTGCGCAGCCCCAAGTCTCCGGCGGAAAACAAGTCCAAATCGCCAAGGCCGAACATGCCAAACATGTCGCAGCTCCAAGGTCCGAGCCCCTTGATCTGGAGCAGTTCCTTCCGCCATGATGAAGGAGACCTTTGGGTCATTTTTTCGAGGTGGAGCCCACCTGACACGGCCA
>MDTB01082431.1_pt1 | contig 28104 bp, 29 predicted proteins | sample 811161 | NCBI WGS metagenome assembly MDTB01 (sample SAMN05326650, study PRJNA326480) | marine metagenome | isolation source: seawater | place: Mediterranean Sea | collected 2009
TCGACGAGGATGATCGTTGAACTTGAGCGCGAGTCGAGGAGCTGCCCGGCCTCGTAAAAAGGCAGACTATAATAACTGCAGATAAGTCTAACGTTATCAGTGGTGTTTCTTTTGGAAACGCTGCATTAAAAGCTGCTTAATTAAGTAACTTTGAGATTCATCGGATGTGTTGACCATTCTTTGTTTCTTTTTAATTTGTCAACTAGCATCGATTCGTGTAATCAGGGATCAATTGCGAAACTTTCACTGATTGCTAGCCATTGACCGTGAGTTTCCACATAAGTCATTGGTGAACTTTTTATGGAAACTACACTCGTAGTGGTCTTGTTTGTCGCATCCACGGACACCGGTTCAATTCCGGTCACCTCCACCATAAAATCAATAAAACCCCTCATATCGCTGACTAACTCAAATGGACCTGATGATTCCCTATTTTGTTTTTTTCTCGTGCATGAGCTCTGAGAACTCTCCAAACGATAAACTATTGTCACGATCTTGTACTTCATCAATAATTAACGGACGACAATTGAGTAACATTGCAGTTAATGCCGCTAAAATATTATAATAACCATTGTCATTTCCACGAATTAAATTACAATTTTCAGCTGCTTTGATCCACAAACTATAAAAGGCTTCAACATTGAATGGTTCTTCAAGATTTGGATCTGGCAAAATAAAGTCATCCTTTGAATCTTTTGCCCAATACAATGATTGGATTGATTCTACATTTGGCTTCGCTGCTTTTTCATTTTCATCATCAATTCCTTTCATTAAGAATGGAAAATTCCCAAATCCAAATAAACCACATGCTCGCACTTTTTCTAGGTTTTCGCCGGTTAAAAAATCTAAAAATTCGTCATCCTGGCTTAAACAGTGTCGTTTGATCAATTCAAAAAAACCTGTTCTACGCCCTTCTTCTATTTGACCATAAGCAACAGTAAATGTTTGTTCTAAAAGCCCAACACGAACCTCTCCTGTATTATCTTTATATACTTGGATATCTAATAAATAGCCTCCAGCTTTTGAATCCGCAATTAGTGACTTTAACTTCTCTGACATCTTCATTAGTTTCTGAAATTGAATTTCAGTCGGTGTAAAGTGATGAAATATTGAAGTTGAACCTTTCATTAGTTCATTTATAAAGAACTGACGAAGATCGTCGAATAACAAATAGAATTCATCTCGAACAGTTTCATTTATGTTGAAATTAGAGCAACATTCTCGGAATGTTACAAATTGATGATCAAGCGACTCATTGTCATCTGCTGACCAGCTTTGCTTGCTCCATTCAAATAATTCAATAAGGAATGTATCACTTTGCGAAAGAAATACTTGATTCTTAGAAAGTGTTATTGAAAATGCCATAAATACAGCAAGTCGATATGGAATAAATTCATCATAATACTTTCTTCCTGGTGCAGGGATGATTTGAACCTCGTTTGCTTTTAATTGTTCCAAAACTGTTTGCAATGATTCATCTTCTGGAATATGAAATGCCATATGTTGTGCATGGAATTCAGAGCGGCTGTCCAGTTGATTTAAAATGATTTGATTCACACATCCAATTGATTTATCTCCGACTAATCGCGGCAAGTCCACGCGCTCAGGCAGGGTTAATTTATTCAGAAGTTCGTCCTTATTTAATAGATAAATTGCATCATCCGCTGACTCTGTTTTAGCGCCTCTCAAACGATCCAAAAGCTCAGGACTTTTTTTTTCAGATATGTTTCTTCCATATAAGTGAATTAAGTAAGTAACAACTTCCTTATATCCACCAAGCGCTGCTTTAACTATTAATTGCTCTGGTGCAGATAACCAATTATAAGGAATTAAAGCATTGTCAACGGCCCAAACTTCAGTGGAAAACTGAGTTTTGCCTGCATTGGTATCTTTTTTTTGAGCCGCCCATATGGATTCAGCACCAATTTCTTCTTTGAGAAATTGTCTCGCTTTTCCTTTTGGTGCAGCGAAATCCAATGGGTCATCTTCAATGTATTGGGCAACAATCCTTTGAATTTCTTCATTCGTAGCACCACCGCCACATGCCCTTACTAATTGTTCAAATACAATTTCATCATGCATTGAGTTACCATTAATAACGTGATGATCCCCATTTTGAATTAATGCCGAATGATTCTCTCCACATGGCTCATTAGTAACTGATAATATAATGGAGCCATCAAAAAGAGGTGTGTCTGTTTTTGTATCACCACTAATGAAAATCTTTCTTGTGTGAGATCCTTTAATAGAAGCATTTAAGCAAAATTCACGTAAAATATCATTCTTTTGACTATTTTTTTCATTAAAACTTGCTTCTGATTGTTTTATACGAGACAAAAAACTATTGATTTCTTCTTGAATTGGATTTTGCTGGTTTATTTTGGAAAAAAGTAAATAAAAGAGATATGAAAGATGAGGGGACTCCATGACTTCGTATTGACCGCCAGCTCTAGGTTGAAATACTTTTTTCTCTAAACCATGCTGATATGAATTTTCTTTGGGGTCCCCAAACATTGCTTGATAGGTTTTCGCTATTTTTGGTGTTAATGCATTTACACATGTTCCAATAATGGTTGATGACATTTTTAAACCCCTTCTAGTATGATTTTTTGATCATTGTACCACAGTTGTCGTTGATATATTTCATATGTGAAAATGATTTAGAATTTAAGAAAATTTTACTGTTATAGTTATCAATCATTTCTGATTTGGATTCTTCTTGGGTTTATGGGAATATAGTTATAGAACATTCTTACATTAAAATTTAATCATGATAAAAACTACAAATAAACACCCCATCAAACCATTAAATGTAGCATTTTACGGTGGTGGAATTAATTCAGATATTGGTCAAACCCATAAGATTGCGCTTGAAATGGATTCACAATTTAAACTTGTTTCTGGTTGCTTTAGTCGAAATGAAGATACTAACCTTGAAACAGGCGCAGCTTATGGAATCAAAGAAAACCGCATTTACTCTAACCTTGATGAGTTAATTCAAAATGAAAAATCTAGGATTCATGCCATTTGTATTTTAACACCAACTCCTCATCATTATGATGCGGTTCTTAAGTGTATTTCAAATTGTGTTCCAGTTATTTGTGAAAAAGCGCTTGCTTGTTCATCTAAGGAAGTTGAAAATATTAAGAATGAATGTTTAAAACAAAATGGATTTCTTGCAATCATTTATAATTATTCAGGGTTTCCAATGATTCGAGAGATGCAAAAGCAAATTCAAGCTGGTAGTATCGGAGAGATTTCTCAAATACATATTGAAATGCCTCAAGAAAGCTATATAAAAGTTGATCAAAATGGGTCCCCAATCCTTCCTGTTTCTTGGCGATTAAATAAATCACCAATGACAATGCTTTCTCTTGATCTTGGTAGTCATGTCTTTGATTTGGCTCAATATTTAACTCAAGAAAGGCCTTTAAAGTTGGTATCGATGCAATCATCGCATGGTCATTTTGAACACTTAATTGATAATTGCTTAATTTTAGCGGAATATACAAATAATGTTGATGCAAATATCTGGTTTAGTAAATCAGCATTAGGCTATAAAAATGGACTAAATGTGCGAGTGTTTGGTTCAAAAGGTTCTTTTCAATGGACCCAATCAACACCCGAAGTCCTTATCTATAATGATAATAAGGGCCAACAAACTATACTCGACCGGGGTCAATTGAATTTAATTGAAGCTACCAAAAAACAATATAATCGATTTAAAGCTGGCCATCCCGCTGGTTTTCTTGAAGCATTTGCCAATTATTATTTTGATATTGCTTCTTCATTAGATAACCATATAAAAAGTTCAAAAATGTTTATGATCGGTATTGATAGTGCATTAAATGGTATAAAAATGGCTGAGGGAATTCAAGTATCAAGCAAAAACCAAGCCTGGGTCACCTTATAAATTCGTGATTTGCTCGGAATAGAAAAATAGCTTACTATACAAATCATTAATGGAAAGGTGGCCGAGTGGCTGAAGGCGCACGCTTGGAAAGCGTGTTTGCGTTAACGCGTAACGTGGGTTCGAATCCCACCCTTTCCGCCATTTTTTACGCCAATACCTCACCTATGCACAATATAGTCATTATGTTTTAAAATGATCTTTTCAAAAATTCTCCAATGTGGTTTTATATAATTTTATTAAAAAACCAATGAATTATAATGAAATCAAATCGCAATATTACGCCATCCATCATCGGTCAGAAACAAATTTTTATTCAATTTAAAACCGTCGCTTCTACAGCACCATCATCGTCTGATATTTTCTCAGCGTCCACTAGAATAAAAGACTTCTTTGACCATGCAAACCGTGTTTTAAATAGCCTCCCAGTTCCGAGTCCAAAAAAGAATCAGAATGCAAGATCATCGAGATCGGGTTCCGATTTTCGAAAAATAAATAACATCTGGAAATTAATGAAACCTCCAGTTTCCAAATCCGAACATAATGAAGATTTTGACTCAATAATGCGCAGATACATTAAAAATATAAATCAAGCACTCGATATCGTTCCTCAGTTATCAAAGAAAGAAAATGACATAAGATCAGCACTTTTAAGCAATACAATTCGTTTAATTGCACCTTGTGATACCGAAACTGCAATTAAATGCATCAATATATCGGATGAAATAGAACAGTCGCAGCTTTACAACACATTCATTATAACGATCAAAGAAAGAATTCATGATTTTATTCAATCAAAACCACATTACGAGATTATGCTTAAATTTTTAGATCATGAGCTTGATCTTTTCAAAACAATTACTAATCTTGAGTTAAAAAAATCCTTTTTAGTTGATCTGTACTTCATATTTTATGAAGTTAAACAACCTATATTTGTTGTTAAAGCCATCGATTATTATTTAAATTTAATTTTTTCAGTTCAGTTTAAATCAGATACTGATAATGTTGAGTCCAAAAAATGCGTAGAGTTACTTTTAAATGCGTATCAGAAATTTAAATTACAGCCAAACTCGAACTACTTTGACCTTTACATTTGCTGTGTTGTTAAAAAAATTCAAACCATTAAATCAGAAGACATAAAAAATAAACTCTACCAAGTTATTGCAATTCAATCATATAGCTACAGTCTTGAATCTGCTATAACTCTAGCTCAATTAATTACCAATAGTGATTTAAAGAAAACTTTAATAAACAAGTTAACGTCTAAACGATTACCCTTTTCTAGTTAAATGTGAATAGCGTTCTTTAACCGCCTCATAAAGCAACGGAGAAAGTTTAATTTGGTGTGATTCTGAAAATTTTTGCCAATCTTTAGGTGAAATTGTTTGCTGTTTTTGTGCCGCGGCATTGGACATGCATTGCCATGATCCACCACCTCCAAATGAAAGATTAGGCATTTTGATCACCTCAATACCCAATGCCTTAACTTCGCTTTCATTTTCTGAAGTTACTTTATCTGAAATCAACAAAATATGTTTTCCCGCTTTATTCTTTGTTATAACGACATTTGCTATCAATGGATCATTTTCTGGGTTAAGAAACACTTTTGTTTTAATTGCTTGATTTATAAATTTAATACTGTAGCGATCTAAACCATTGTTAACAATACAAGCAATTCCATTGGGTTTAAATTCTGATAAAATTTTAGTCACTGTAATTTGCTTGCGACTCCAATCTTCATTTGAATATTGAATCTTATCTGTACACAAATTTATTGCACAATCTTCATGATATAGTTCGTTTTCTTTTCCACTTTGTGGCATAAGCTTGATTACATGATATTTTGGCAACCCTAACTTCTTTTGCCATTTATTAATTTCTTTGATTGATTTTAACTCAGAGCGTGAGCTTTCATAACCTAATGCTAACTGGTATCGCTCACCATTTATTTTAAATAAATAATTTAATGGCTTTAGATTTGCAACTCCTTCAAAGGCGGTTTGCAAAATAATTGGCATGGTTCCATTTGCAAGCGCATAAGCAATATCATGAGCATGCTCAGTACGTCTTTCCATGGCTTTTTGGGGATATGTTGGTACAAATATAAATTGATATTCATTTTTGTTTCCAAAGGCATTGTTTGTTAAAAAAGCCGCATTTGCAATATAAATAGAGTCTGCGTAACCGCTAAATATTCCTTTTAAACATTTTTCTAAAATTTCGTTATACAAAACTGGCAACTGCATATCAAATAAAAAGTGTCTTATTTTTTCTTGATTTAAAAATGTATTTATTAAGCGTCCGTCATGGTCCAAGACATCTGACATAATCACCCGCTCATATAATGTTTTAAGAATTCGATCAGGAATTATACCCGCGTATGAAAATATTGCCGACTTCACTGGTTGCAAATGAGCTGTTTCACGCGTTGTTACATTTACTCCAGCATCTTTTAGCTTCTTTGAAGCTGATTGTTGGACTTGCCTAAGCATATCAATTGAATACCCTTTACGTCCATTTTTATGCTGCACTGCCTGTGGGCCATTTCCACCTACGGGACCTTCATAACGACATACGCCATCCACACCATCTGGGATAACTGCCATTTCAATAGCATACGGCCACATTCCTGTATGTTGTGATCTCTTTTGCGATACTGTTTTACTGATGAATCTATTTTTATCAATTTTTTTAGAAAGACTTTGTAAATTCGATGATTTATTAAGAACGCCTGAAGCTTTGAATGAAATACGATGTAGCATGATTAATTTCCTGAAATTAAAAAAATTATATTAAAAAAAATGGAAATAGACAATTTATTATTCAAACATGATTTTCAAAAGAAAATATTTTTATATAACTACCGTCAAGATTGGACTGAAAATTAAACTTTACCAATATTTGCTGTTCTTTTAGATTAAATACTTTGCTGTTTACTATAAGTGTAATTTCATTGCGATCTTGGGATGTGAAGTAATCGAAATTAAATCCCTCATTTGATAATTCGCTCATCACTTCGGATATCGATGGTTGATCACATTTAAATGATTGTGCTTGATCTGTTTTTAAATGTTCAGATCTTATTTGATCTTTTGGTTCTGAAACTGAATTTCTATGCAAATTAACTAATGTTCTTATACTTGTTACACGTGATGGGGTAGGTTTATTGTGTTTATCATGATCCTTACGGTTACAACCAAAACTATTTTTGATTCCGCTTATACCTGGTAGTTTATGTTCCATTGAATTAATTTAGTTCATAAATTTAGGGCTTTCAAGTCATCAAGCTGATGCTTATGATATTTTAAAATTAGTGATTAATTTGTAATCGGTTAATCTCGATTTAATTTCAACATTACCCCTTTGCTTTTATGTTTAAAACCTTTTATTAATGGGTAAACAAAAGCAGGTGTTTTTTAGGAGGGGGTTATGTTTTCAATTAATACTGGGGGAATCAATCAAAAACGTAAACCAGATCGTGATATGGATATCACCTTTAAGCCAAATGTTGAAAAAAAGGTAAAACAATTAATAATATCGCTAGCACCACTTCTTTATGAGTATTCAGTTCATGAAATACAACCGATTTGGTCTGCACTGAAAAATGAACAACCAATTTCTGATGATATGTTTTCTTTTTTAAATCCTGCAGTCAGTGGAGATAAAAAAAACCTTATTCCAACCAATATGGGTATTTATAATCCAGATAAAAAGAATCACCGAGAACTTTTTACAGAAATTTTACTTAATGAAAAAATTGAAATTAAAGAACTTCACACAATGTTAAAACAGAAGACATATGAAGGAACATTTGACTTGTTAAAAGAATTTGGAAAAGTTAATAGTAATTTTGGTGCAGCTTCAGCGATATCCTTCATATTTGATTCAAGTCATAATGGGATCAAGACATTGATGGAAACCTTGTTGATGATCATAGATAAAGTAGAAAACATTTTAAGATCATCCCCAAATACAGTTGCAGATGTCGAGCAATTAGAAACTGCAACTATAGCGGGTCAACTTGCATTATCACCCAATATACCCGAAGAATTGAAAATAACAGCCAAAAATTCAATTCTTTTTGAACCATTTGACCTCCATATTTTTTCTTTCATCGACTTGTTAAATCATTACTTAGACTCACAATTACCTGATTAAATCTTTTAACGTAAAATAAACGCCTTTTGTTTTTAAGATCTTCGGTATAATGAAAATGTGATTGAATGTAAAAAAATTCATAAGACATATGATGGTCGGGATCGTGTTCTTGAAGACTTAACTTGCACATTTCCACAAGGAAGTTTGTCTTTGCTCTATGGACGAAGCGGTTCTGGAAAAACAACGCTCCTTAACTGTATATCAGGAGTCGAAACTGTTCAATCCGGTGAAATTGTTGTGAATGGAACGGCTTTGAATGACTTATCTGATGATCAAAAAGCCGATTTCAGACTGACCAATGTTGGTATTATTTATCAGTTTTTTAATCTTCTGCCATCACTTACAGTTGAAGAAAATATTTTATTGCCAGCAATGATTTTAAAAAAAGACCAATATAATTATTTACTAGAACTTGCTGATCGTTTTGAAATTTCACATTTACTTCAGAAGTGGCCAGCGACACTTTCAGGTGGTGAATGTCAACGGGTTGCAATTTGTAGAGCACTTATTTGTCAGCCTAAGCTTATTTTAGCGGATGAGCCCACTGGTAATTTAGATATTCGAAACCGCGATATTGTTATGAACTATTTAAAAGATCTTACTCAAACACAAGACTTATCGTTAATTATTGCGACCCATGATCAAGAATTACACGCTTTTTCTGATGCCATTTGGTCGCTTCGCTCCGGCCAGTTACAAGCCATCTGATGCCTATTTTATTGCGAGCAATTTTTAGAGAATATAAAGGCTATTGGTTTAAAACATTGTGCACATTTATTGGTATCTTTATCAGTTTATCTCTGTTTATTGTAATAGAACTGTTTAGTTTGTTATTCCAAACCCCGACCATTGAATCGCGGGTTAATATTCCTTACACCCATAAGTTGGTTCATAATAACGGGTTTCTTGACCATGGCACAATAAAAGTTTTACTAAAAGAACCTGAGTTTCATGGGGCTATTCCTTACAGTGAAAAACATGATTATTTTGTACATCCAAAAATTGATCAACATGTCATTGTTCGAGGTACCGATCGTTTTGAGGTTTTTCGGGAACTGTCTAAAACACTGGTCAATGAAGACGACGTTGAATTAATTGAGTTTAAACCTTTTGATTTATCTGAAGCATTCTTGGTTATTAATTCCATTGAAACCGGTCAATCATTAACAATTCAAAGTACCCTCATGAATCGATCCATTAATGTTATTTGCATTAATGCAGATGTTCCGGATCCAGTTTTACTGATGGATATCGCACTATTTCAATCATTTTATCCGCCAGAACAAACATTGTCTGGTTTATTATTTAAATTAACTGACGCACAAGCGCAAAGTATTGAAAATTATATTAGTGAAAATCTACTTAATTTGAACTTAATGTCAATTAAAACTGAACAATTGCAACAATCAAAGTGGGTCTCATCATTAACTTATAATTTAAAATTTTTGGCTTTCATATCATTGATTGTGAGTACTTGTTTGATGATTCAATTTTTTCGATTTCTTGGAAAACAACGCGAACCACAGTTTGACCAATTATATAAACTCGGAATTAGTGAGCGTCGGATAAAACAATTGTTTTTTATTGAAATTGGAATTATTTCAATTGTTACGACAATTCTGGCTTTATTTTTTGCTAAATTTATCTCACAGCTTAGTTTAGGTACATTTAATCAACTCATTAGCCTTTTTTATTTTCAACTGAATGCGACTGATATCTACTATAATTCGCTCATCATTATTAAAGCTTGTGGTGCAACATTGGTTGCATTTAGTGTCGCATATTTTAGTTACTTTTATGGTAAACAGTTTGGAAACCATTTACCGAGTGTAATTCGAATTAGTTTATTTAGTCTTTGTTTTATATTAATAGGATTGGGCCTTATTTTTTATTACCCTGAACGTATCGTAGTGGTATTTGCTGCAATATGTGTGGTTGCTGGTTTTTTTGGTGTAAGTGTTGGGAGCACATCATTTTTAGGTCATTTTTTACGACGGATTTCAGCACCAAAACTGGTTTATTTTAAGATGGCCAGAGATACCCTTTTAAAAGACCCGTTAAGCTATGGTGCAATAGTTTTTGTAATTGCTCTTGCTTCAGGACTTGTTATTAGTATGACAATTTTTATTCACAGTTTTTCTTGGACCATTAAATCATGGCTCGATACGGTCACCTTTCACGATTATTACATTCAACATCAGTCAAATACAATTCAATACCCTATTTCTCTCCCTGATGAGGCACAAACCTATATGAATGAAGCTCCAGATTCATTTCGCTTTAGTACTTTGTATCGGATTCCATTTATTTATCGTGGACTGCCTGCTCAGATAGTGTTTCGTAAAGATATTCATGATCCTGTCTACAGTCGATTTGTATTTAAACGAAAAGCATCACAGCCCTATGCTCCAAATGATGTATTTATTAGTGAACCTTTTTCTCTTAAACACAACCTAGAACTCGGCGATACGTTTAACCTTAATGGTATTATTACTCAGCCGGTACGAGTTGCAGGCATTACTTATGATTTTGTTAGTGAATTTGGTCAAATCACTGCCAACAATGCGCTTTATCTCAATGATCACGATAAAATCACACTTCATGGTATTGCAGTACAAGCCCCCCCTGGAGCAGCATTGGATCAATTTATTGTCAAAATTTCTGATGCACCTGGGGTAGTATCTGCATCACGGGCAAGTATTCTTGATGCAACCATGAAAATATTTAATGATACGTTTGCTTTTACTTGGTTTGTTGTAATCTTAACATCATTAATTGCTATTTTTTCATTGGTAAATTTACTCACAATTGTTTGCATAAATCGAAAAAATGAACTTATTCAATTGTGGCATGTTGGCTTTAATACAGGTCAACTTACACGTGTTATTTTAGCGCAAATTAGTATCATTACGACGGTTGCCAGTGGACTCTCTGTTTTCATTGGTTTTTCTTTGTATGCACTGATTGTATATGGCATTCAGCAACCCACTTTCAATTGGTCCATTTTTTTAACCATTCCCTGGACATTTATCATAATAGCGCCATTATTTGTTATTCTATTAAGCTTGATCATCGGGTTACTTTTTATGCGCACAGTGGGTCATAAATTAGGGAAAGGACGAGTAAATGAATCGATTCGTTATTAGCTTAGTTGTATTCACAAATATGATTTTTTCAAGCCCAATTCCATGGGAGTTCCCAAAAGCTCATGGCATCCATCCGTCTTTTGATACCGAGTGGTATTATATAACAGGTCACTTAACTGATGAAAATAATATGCTTCATGGATTTCAAGTGACGTTTTTTCGACATAAATTATCTGCCATAAAAGATTCAAAAAGCCCGTGGAATAGTCCGCATCTGTATACTGCACATTTTGCGTTCACCAATGGTGAAGATAAAACGTTTCAACATTATGAAGCAATGGGACGCAGTAGTTATGGCATTGCTGGTGGTCAATCTGATTCGATGGGTGTTTTTATTCGTGATTGGTCACTAAAAATGATTGATGATGTGATTCATATTGATATTAAAACTGAAAATGGCCGATTTAAACTCAACTTATCGTCTCAAAAGCCAATTGTTTTTCACGGAAAAAACGGCTATAGCAAAAAAAGTGACGTGAATGAGCGATTCTCTTATTATTATTCATTCACGCGTTTGGTTGGTACTGGCAATTTTCAGCAAGCATCTAAATCATTAAAATTCCAATCTGCCAGTGCTTGGATGGACCGTGAAATTTTTAATTCATTACTTGATAAAGAGCAAATTGGATGGGATTGGTTTGCGATTCAATTGGCTAATGGTGAAGAAATAATGGCCTTTCAAGTTCGTTCAGATACGAAAGCGCCATACTATAGCGGCACATTTATTTCTGAATCAGGTGCAAGTAAACCGTTATCTAAAGATGACTTTACGCTAACACCACTTGAGTTTTGGACGAGCCCTAAAAGTAATATTACCTACCCTATCAAATGGCAATTGAAATTACTAAAAAGAAACCAGAACTTTATTATTTCTGCACGCTTTAATCATCAAGAACTTCAAAATACCATCCCTTTTCCGTTTTATTATTGGGAGGGCCAATGTGACGTAACCGGTACTCATTCGGGTCAGGCCTATATGGAGTTGGTTGGTTATTAATTTGAATTTTTTAATCAATGGATATTTTACATTTGAAATTTTGTAATGATTTAATTCCAAATTAACGATAAGTTAACTAAGGAGTTTGATATGGCAAAGTTGATTTTAAATGACGATGAAATGAATGTTGAAGAACATACTAAAATTGTCGAAACATTAGAAGAAGCTGGTGTTCCAATCGGTTGTAGTAATGGGGTTTGTGGAACCTGTGAAGTTGAAGTTTTAGAAGGTATGGAAAACCTTAATGAAATAACAGAAGAGGAAGAGGACCTTGGCATGGAGGGAAATAAGCGACTAGGCTGCCAATGTGAAATTAGCAGCGGCACAGTAGTTATGGATTACTAAATTTTAAAATAGCTTTATGAATAAACTTATTGTTTCTGTTTTATTAATTTACTCAATTGTATTTTGTGAATCGTCATTGAACTGGGATTATACTGGCCCAAATTCTCCTAAAAACTGGGGAAATATTAAGGGGTATGAATTATGTGAAAATGGCAAAAATCAATCGCCCATTAATATTAAAAGATCGATTAAGAAAGATCTTGCCCCTTTGATGTTTGATTATCGCTATTCTCCTAAAAAAATTATTCATAATGGACAAACTATTTTGTTAGAATTCTCTTTAAATAATCAAAATATTTTGTATATTGAGGATACAAAATCAATTTTAACTGAAGCCCATTTTCATACTCCCAGTGAACATAAAATTAATGGTCAACACTACCCTATTGAAGCACAGTTCATTCATAAAGACCCCAGTCGTAACACTACAATTATTAGTGTTTTATTTGAAATTAGTGATCAAGAACATCCGGTGATGGATACGACGTTTAAGACCCTCCCAAAAAAACAAAATTCAGCGATTGATTTTGATATTGCTTTTGATGAAAATACAATTCTGCCTATTGAAAAAAGCTATTTTAAATATTCCGGGTCATTAACATCGCCACCTTGCAGTGAAGATGTAAACTGGTTAATTTTAAATTCAATTCAACCGATTTCAACCGCTAATTTGGAACGATTAACCGCTGCTCTTGGAAAAAGAAATGCAAGACCATTACAAAAAATCAATTCGCGCAAAATTCATCAATTCTCACCTTCGAATTAATCTATTCAAAATTGATCATATCTTATATAGTCAATGACGATGAGATTTATAATGAAAAAAAATATTGCGGTAAAAAATAAATTAAAAATTAAACTGCCAACAATATCAGACAAAATAAAAAGCATTATTCTAGCCCCCGATAAAACCGAAACTTTAGTTGAGCTTGAGCTGCGATATTTATTTGAAACAATTATTGTAGAAGACCAAAAAATAGAGTTTTTTAATGCTCTTGAAAATGGAAACGGGGATAAAACATCAACGTTCATTCAAACATTGATCAAGGAATTTAAAATGGAAGAACATGACCAAACATTATCGATTGCCAATATGGTAGCAACAAAAGCTATACTCACCAAAGGAACATTTGAGGATCAAAAAAAATATATTCAAGATCAAATCAATTCTTCATGTTATTCAAGTATTTCAGTTGGAATATTAAGTCGTTTAAATTACCATTCAAACAAAGATATTCGATTAATTTCAGAACAACTACAAATCAAATAATAACTTTATATTTATTAGAAAGGCACATGTATTTTGTCGATTATTTTTGACTTGTACTTGTTGCATGCAATGCAGCATTTATGAAACGTAGGGGACGTCATATCTAATGAATTAATTAATAATTGAGTTGCAATAATAATTTGACCATAATTTGTTGTCATTTTTTTCTCCTAATTTTAAGCGACGTGAGATGCGCCACGAATTCTTGTGGTTGCGTTTGATGTTTTTAATTCTTGAAGAATTTGAAACATGCTTGTTGTTGACTTAAATCGAACATTTACATCAACTTCTCCTGACTGAATCATAAAATCCTTTGTCATGTTTTTCATTTTCGCTCCTTTTTATTGGTGAGATGTCGATAGTTATTGGCTAAACTTGAGAAAATGAAACATTGAAAATTCTTGATATATTTATTTGAGGGTGAATTACACAAAAAATGAGTGAGAAATTAACGCTTCTTAACTTTTTGAAAATTGAACAATTTTATCAAAGGAAAAGTGATCAGCAATATCTTTCCCATATTTTACATGCTGAACAATACCTGATTCATCAATTAAAACGTCAACCGGTAAAATACCTAAATAACCTTTAAAAGTCCATGGAATAAAGCCTTTAAACATGGCTTTCCAAATGGATAAACCACGTGTAATTTGGCTAATCAAAAAAATAAAAAAAGATTTTTTTACATCATATTTTTTGAAATAATGATAATCTTTATCAGCTAAAATTGGAAATGGGGCCTCATGCTTTTTTGTGAACCGTTTTAAATTTTCAACTGGTGAATTAAAAATTGCAACCATGGTAAAATTTTCACCAAATTGATCATAATTTTTTACAATATTATTGACTCTTAGATTGCACATGGGACAACTAGCAAAACGATAAAATGTTAGTAATACCTTCTTATTTTCAATCGATGAAGTGTTAAATTCACCACCATCAATGCTTGGTAAAACAATACTTTCTAATTTATCTCCTACTTTAATTTTCATGATTTATCCTTTCCCTTGTTACTATTTTATCGGTCAAACTATCAAAAATTAAAGAAATTTAAAAATTGATTTTCTAATTTGATTAATACGTTTAATGTTAAACCATTGATACCATTCAACTATGAAAAATGTTGTGTGGTTTAAACGTGATTTAAGAATAGTTGATCACCCTGTGTTAGCTTGTGTCCCAAAAAATATGATGGCAATCTATATTTTTGAACCTAAGCTTTGGAAAGAACCCGATATGAGTTATCGCCACTTTAATTTTCTTACAGATTCAATTCAAGATCTACAAACTCAGTTAGCAACAAAAGGAATTGAGCTTCATATTTTTACAAATGAAGCTGTAACAGTATTATCTAAACTGCATAGTGATGTTGGAATTGAGCATCTTTGGTCCTGCCAAGAGACATGGAATGGCTGGACGTTTAAACGAGACAAAACGATAAGAAAATGGGCAACATTAAATCGTATCCCTTGGACAGAGTTGCCACAGCATGGTGTCATACGAAAACTTCAATCTCGGGATGGTTGGGCAGAAAAATGGACACGAACAATGCGCCAACCTCTGGTATCGATTCAGACAAAATCACTGATTAGTCCAATCATACATCCGCTTCCAACGGCCAAACAGCTTGGTGTCAATGGTAGTGAAAAGCACGTATTTCAGACCGGGGGATCACGTCTTGCTTATGAATTATTAACTACATTTTTAAATGATCGAGGAGAAGATTACACCAAAGCCATGTCATCACCAGTCAAAGCATTTGACGCATGTTCTCGGTTATCGCCACATATTGCGTTCGGAACAATTTCGATTCGGGAAATATATCATTCGCTTCAAAAAAGACAACACCATTTAACAAATGAACCAACGTCTTTGAATAAGAAAAAGTGGCGCAGTGCCATGCGTTCTTTTTCTGGGCGGTTGCGATGGCATTGCCATTTTATTCAAAAATTGGAAGATGAACCAGATATTGAATTTCAAACATTTCATTCACATTATCGAAACTTTGACCAAACCCAACTTAATACAGAGTTTTTTGATCGCTGGGCTAATGGACAAACCGGCTACCCAATTGTCGATGCTTGCATGCGAGCATTAAACTTTGGCGGTTGGTTAAATTTTCGAATGCGGGCCATGGTTATGAGTTTTGCCAGTCATCACCTGCAATTGCCGTGGCGATCCAGTGCCTTATATTTAGCCAGTAAATTTACGGACTATGAACCCGGAATTCATTACAGTCAATGTCAAATGCAATCGGGTTTAACGGGTATAAATACCATTCGAATTTACAATCCAATTAAGCAAGGTTATGATCAAGATCCAACGGGTGCATTTATTCGACAATGGGTGCCAGAACTAGAAAATATACCATTATCTGGCATTCATGAGCCATGGAACTATGGCGCTCAAGCTCCAATTGTTAACGAAGTTAACGCTCGGCGATTTGCAGCTGATCGATTATATACTGTTCGTCGCCTTCAATCATTTAAAAAAGAAGCTGGGGAAATTGTAAAAAAACATGGCTCAAGACGTCGTTTAGTTGAGAAAAAAACAACACATCAATTAAAATTAAATTTTAATCATGAAAACAACTGATCCTACATTATTTCGTTTGCGTATCGATGCCAAAGTTGTTGGTTACATGAAACTCTATTCCTCTGGATTAAAAGAGTTTTCAAATGATCAATTTTGGTGGCATGGACAGGTTATTGAATATGATCAAAAAGATCAATTTTCAGGTCAACTTGATAAAAACAACCGAACTCTTTTTGAGCACGATATTATTTTAATGCGTACAGCCTCTGCCAGTGCACCTAAAATAAATTGCTTGGTCGAATTCAATGAAAAACGTCAGACATTTATGTTAGTTGAACTTGATACCAATACGGAATACGAACTATTTGCAAATGACTTGGCAATCTTTCACAAATCTGAATTAACCTTTGTTGGCTTTTCTTTTCCTGAAGCGTCTGATATTTATGACATCTAATTATATTGGCATCGATGGCTGCCGATCCGGTTGGGTCATTGCAAAGGCAAGCGCTAAACAGGTATCAATTTATTTAGCGCCCACATTAAATAACCGATTTAAATCCACTGATGTTATTGTCATTGACATGCCTGTTATCCTTCCAAAATCAATCGAAGAATACCCCAGACAAAGTGACAAAGCTGCTAAAAAGATTTTAAAACGATACCATGGCAGTATTTTTTATGCTCCTTTAGCAACTTGGCTAGCCATGGATTATATGGCTATTAATGACATTTGCTTTGAAAATCAAAAACCAAAGCTATCAAAACAAAGTTTTAATTTATTTGAACGAATCAAAGATGTTCAAACTTTTTTAACTCAAAACTTAATCAATATTAATGAAAGCCATCCTGAACTTTTTTTTAGACATTATGATTTTCATTTAGCATCAAAGAAAACAACTATTGGCCAAAATGTTCGTCGTCAAATTTTAGATGATGCCATTGAAAAATATCAAATTAAAATTCCTTGGCATGATTTTAAGTATTTTCAAAAATCAAAGGCTTCTTTGTTAAAATGGGATGATGTTTTAGATGCACTTGCGATGATGGTTGTCGCTATTAAAATGCATAAAGCGCATGACTTTTTACTAAAAAATCATCTGATATTTTAGTCTCTTTTACCAAGCTCTCTATCTAAAATAAGAATTGCAGATGGGTTATTTTTTACACGTTCTAGCTCTTGAATAATTTGATTAACTTCTGCTTCTTCTTCAACTTGTTCTTCGATAAACCAATTTAAAAATGTCAGTGCAGCAAATGCTTTACGATTAAGTGCCTCTTCATAAATTGTATGAATCGAAGCTGTTACTTTTTTTTCTTGAACCAAACTAGTTTTAAACACATCTAATACGCCTTTAAATTCACGGGATGGTTCTGAAATTGGTCCTAATTTTACGTTCCCATTTCTCTCAAAAATAAAATTAAAGATTTTATGAAAATGCGCCAATTCTTCTTTTGCTTGGCACTTCATCCAATGTGCAAACCCTTTATAGTCAGATGCCTCAAAATATGCTGCCATACTTAAATACACATACGATGATTCATACTCAAGCGCTAATTGATCGTTTAGTAATTTCTCAATATGTTTGTCCATGGCCCCCTCCGTAGTAATTTTATCGATAAATATGTAAAAAAACGCCATCAATAAAGAAATAAATGATTGTATCGATAATACATAAGGGGGAAAAAGGATTCTCAAAATGAAAATAAACCCTCAATTTTATGCAAGTGCTAAACCAATGATTCAGTATGGGCCACAAGTTATTGAACAAAATATTATTGCCTACACCAAACGATGCTTGCCCATTAAAAAAAGTAAAGAAACCAAGCATTCTGGGTTTAAAGAAGAAGAAAACGAAGTATATCATGTTGAACAAGCCAAACGTTTCAATGGCCCTGGAAAAATAATTAATAAAACATTATAAAACCAATTGATCTATGCTTTAATTTAATTATGAAGCAATTAAAGTTCACATCAATTCTTTCATTATTTGTCACTCTTTTTTTAGTTTCATGCGCTGCAACATCTTCAACGAGTTCAAATTCTTCCGATTCATCATCAACAGATGCTACTGATATTACGGATGCGGTATTCACTTCACAATCAGCGAATTGTGCAGATTATGTAAAGTCATACACATCTTCCGCAAAGGACGTGAATAATAACAACAAAGTGTTCACAGGAAGCTTAACCATTTCGACAGCCAGTGGTAAATGTTCCTTTACTTCAACTCAAATTCCTAATCATGACTTCAATGATGGTAGTTCCCAATTTGTAACTGATGTTGCAAGTTCTACTAAGACATATTCAATATCCGCATCTCCTGCTGCTGCAGATTCAGTCACGGAATTATCCCTTTCTTATGATAATGCTCTTTTTTTAAATGGGGTCAAGCTCGATCTTTTATCCGCAGGCTGTTTTGAAGTTGGCACTGGAAAAATTGGTTGTAATGACAATTACAAGTCAGATCAATACTGGCGATATGATCCAATGTATTCAGGTAATACCTTTGGTACAGACAGTCACAATGCACACACTCAGCCTACTGGTGAATACCATTATCATGGGGACCCAAAAGCCATGTACGACACCTCAAGTGCAACGACAGAATCTCCCGTCATCGGTTTTGCTGCTGATGGTTATCCTATTTTTGGTCCGTACTTTAAAGATAGTACTAATACGATTCGTAAAGCTGTGTCATGTTATGTTACAAAAACAGGTTCTCGCCAGACATTAAGTGACGCCAAAACAACCACGCCTGCTGGTTCATATGATGGCACTTATATTCAAGATTATGAATATGATTTGGGAAAAAAAACAGATGGCACCTGTGATTTAGATGAATGTAATGGAATGACTGTTAATAACGTTTATGGATATTATGTTACTGATTCTTACCCTTGGGTATTACAATGCTTTAAAGGAACAATTGACCCATCTTTTAAAAAATAACTCGCTGTCATTTGTCATTTTTAGGATCAAATTCATTTAGCCAATAGTTTATATTTTTTTCAGTTATTCGCGGCGATTTTTTCGATGGTTCACTTGCTTCTTTATGCGTTATCCAGCGAACAAAGTCTATCGAAGACATGGTTTTCACATGGGACTTTTTAGCATGAAATATAATATCTCGATCGGATGTCACTACTGTAATATTAGAAACATCAGATTTGGTCAGTACTTTCTGTTTAATATAGTCATCAGCTGAACGAGAAGCAGAGGTATGGATAATGGTTATCCCAGGCAATTTTTCAGTGGTTGGAAATTCAATATTGGGATTTTGACCATCAAAAATAACAATTAATTGATGTCCTTCTTGTCGTTTGTTTTTTAAAAATTCAATAAATGCATGCACTTTATTTGAATCAGCCAAAGAAATACTATCCATCACACCAATTATATTATAGGTGTCTAAATAAAATTTCATAGTAATAATTGAATCAGTGGAACACTAAATAGTTGTAAAATAATTGAAAAGAAACCAAAGAAAGCTAATAAAATAATAATAAAAAATCCATAAGGTTCAATTCGATCTAAAAATGACCTCCCTGATGTTGGTAAAAACCGATATAAGACACGTGAACCATCCATTGGCGGAATGGGAATCATATTAAAAACTGCCAATACAATATTAATAATAACACCATAGGTTAATAGCTCTAAAATCCACGGGTAAGAGGCAATATATTGGGGAATTAATGCAACAAAAACCTTAATTATTGCACTGCATATTACAGCCAAACTGATATTTGATAAAGGACCTGCAATTGCCACTTTTAACATATCATTAATGGGATGGTTCAACTGATTGATATTGACAGGCACAGGTTTTGCCCAGCCAAATAAAAAAGGGCTGCCACTTACAACCAATAACATGGGTAAAAACACACTTCCAATTGGGTCAATATGTCGAATTGGGTTTATGGTTAATCTGCCTTGATACTTTGCAGTAAAATCCCCACACCAAAGTGCAGCAACCCCATGGGCGACTTCGTGAATTACAACTGAAATAAGAAGAATCAAAAGTCGTCCTAGCATCATCCGTTCAAGCACTAAAAAAAAGTAAAGAAAAATTGCAATGATAAGCCACTCGATCATTGAATAATTTCCAAAACGTCGATTTAGATATTGATTCATACTATTATGATAACGGATGACACTTATTATAGATATGCTTTAACTTTGATTTATCTAAATGAGTATAGATTTGGGTTGTTTGAATTGATGCATGACCCAACAGCAACTGAACTTCTCTTAAATCCATGCCACGTTCCAATAACGTTGTGGCAAACATATGGCGTAAGGTGTGAGGAGTAAGCCGTTGCTTAACCTTAAATTCTTTTTTAAATTGCTGAAAAACATGTGTTATTGTTTGCCGAGTTATTGCTGCCCCTTGTTTCCCTGGGAATAACCATTGCGTGTCTTTGTTTTGTAAAAGTAAATAACGGTTTAGTCTTTCTTTAACAATAGTTGCAAGTGGCACAATACGTTCTTTTTCACCCTTGCCTAAAATAACAATGTGGTCATCAAAAACTTTATTTCTTTTAATCGTAGTAACTTCTGATACCCTGCAACCAGAGTAGTAAAGCAAGGCAATAATTAATCGATCTCTATGTGGTGTTTTTGAATATAAGAAATCGTTATTAAGGATTTGATTTAAAACATTTTTACTAACTAATTTCGGAAGATTGAGACTGATATTTGGTTTATAAATTTCATTAATGTCGGGAATATTTTTAGCTTTTTTAATTTTTAGAAAATGAAAATACAATCGCAGCGCTGACATTTTTCTAGATATGCTACGTTTCGTATATTCATTCGCTACGCATTGTTTTAAAAACTGGATAACATCTGATTTGGTTGGCACATTTTCTTGTCTTCCTTCAAAGAAATGGGTGACATCACCAATGTATGCAGAAATTGTTAGCTTCGATAAATGACACTCAACCAATAAATAATTATTAAACTCAGTGAAGGCTTTCATTTAAAAAATAAAGTCCCATAATTGTTTTTGCATCGATAATCTCTCTTTTTTTTAATCATATCAAATGCATCAGACAACTTGTATGGCCTTAATTCCATTGTTTCATCAGAATCAAAATTTGTATTTCCTTCCATAAAATTCGTCGCAATGTAGTAGTGCATGTATTCATTTGTAAAGCCTGGGGCCATGTACATTTCACCTACTTTTTTTAGCTGTCCATTATGAAATCCCGTTTCTTCTTTTAATTCTCGTATTGCAGCAATGTTCGGATCCTCATCTTTTTCTATGCAACCTGCAGGGGCTTCAATTAAAACTTGTTCTACTGGTTTGCGAAATTGATGAACTAAATAAACGATATCTGGGACTTGAAATGGGATAATTGTTACTGCATGTGCATGATCCACAATTTCTCGGGTGGTTTGCCCATTTGGCCCTTCGACTGTATCTACCCGAACATCGATAATCCTGCCAGAATAAATATGTTCAGATTTAATTGTTTTTTCATTCATATTTTTAGTATAGATGGATTAAAAATAACCACCAACCGATAAAATAAAAACCGTGCCTTTTCTTCAAGAACATGTTGAGCCATATTATAATCTGTCCACCACTTTTTATTTATTAACTTATCTGGGGCAGGGGATATATAAATTTTAATTTCAGGGAACACACGTTGAAAGACCCAATAGGCTCTTCCAGAATGAAAATCAGATGTAATTACCATTAAAGACGTTGGTTTTAAGTCTTTTTCTTGAAAATACTTTTTTAAATGCAACGCATCATCAAATGTTGACTTTGATGTAGGAATTAATATTTTATTAACTTTAATGCCTAAGTTTTCAGAAAAATTAAGCATATGCTTTGCCCCAGGTTTTCCAAAAAACATAATACCACCCGTTAAAACAAGTGGTACGTTTGGGTATTTCACATGACTTGTTTTTGCATAATGATCAAGGCGTACACCTCCCCCACCGCCTAAAACAATAATATAGTCAGGCTGCTCAATTGTGTTATATGAGACTACTATTTTTTGCGAAAAAAATAAAATAATTAAACCTAAGACAAATAAAAAAAGAAGGAAAAAATTCTTGATCATGTTAATTGTTTTCAAATTTGTTGATAATAAGTATAATACTTATCATGACTACTCAAGTAAAATCATTTCCTAATATAAAAAATGCAATCTTATCAAAAGAATTTACACTTGGTGTTGTTGGACTTGGCTATGTCGGGCTCCCTTTGGTATGTGAATTTATTGAAAACCATATCTCAGTTATAGGGTTTGATATATCACAAGAAAAAGTTAATCAACTAAATTCAGGTCAATCATACATACAAGATATTTCTGATGAGCAAGTAAAATCATGCAATTTAACTGGAAAATTTAAAGCAACCACTGATTTTTCAGAGCTATCAAATGTTGATGTTATCAGCATTTGTGTTCCAACCCCTCTGAGAAAAACAAAAGATCCGGATATGAGCTATATTGTTTCAGCTGTATCTTCAATCTCAGACCATTTAAAAGATGGTCAATTAATAATTTTAGAAAGTACAACTTACCCTGGAACTACTGAAGAATTACTGCAACCAATTTTTGAAGAAAAGGGATTTATTATCGGTGAAAACTTGTTTTTAGCATTTTCACCCGAGCGTGTTGATCCAGGAAATCAAACATACACTACAAAAAACACACCAAAAGTGGTTGGTGGAGTTACTCAAAACTGTACTGAACTCGCATGTGCGACATACGAGCATGCTATTGATTCAACGGTTGCCGTTTCATCTCCACGCGCTGCAGAACTTGTCAAACTATATGAAAACACATTCCGATCAGTTAATATTGCAATGGCCAATGAAATGGCACTTATTGCCAATAAATTGAATATTGATGTTTGGGAAGTTATTGAAGCCGCAGCAACCAAACCATTTGGTTTTATGCCGTTTTATCCTGGTCCAGGATTAGGTGGGCATTGCATTCCAATTGATCCAAGTTATTTATCTTGGAAAATGAAGTCCCTTAATTATGATGCACGTTTTGTTGCACTCGCAGAACAAATCAATACTAGTATGCCTAGTTATGTGATTAAAAAAATTGGAATTGCTCTTAATTCTGCAAAAAAATCAATCAATGGATCTTCTATTTTAATCTTAGGCGTCGCATATAAACCTGATATAAATGATGTTCGTGAATCCCCTGCCATTGATATTATTAAGCAATTGGATGCTTTTGGAGCAGATATTATTTACAACGATGATTTTATCCCTAACGTTTCTATTTCAAAAGATATCCATTTAACGTCAACGTCACTTGAATCACTTAACTTTTCAGATTTTGATTGTGTAGCAATTATTACGAATCATACCTATTTTGATATTAAAAAAGTAGTAAATGAAGCAGCTTTGGTTGTTGATACTCGAAATGCAACCAAGGGATTAAAAGAAAATCACATATTTAAAATATAGTTTTTACTATTAGCTTTATATCACCAATCAACGATATTTTATTTATATACTCCATATAAAGATTTATTTTTTGCGGCATAATATGTTCAATATATGCTTTTTCTTTATCTTTATATTGATTTAGTAGGTCTTCTTCATTTTTAAATTTTATCGCCGCATTATCTGTTATACCTGGAGACACAGACAAGATTTGACGAAATTGATATTGATAACTTTTAATGTATCTCGCAACCTCTGGACGGGGACCAACGAGACTCATTTCCCCTTTAAGAACATTCATTAATTGCGGTAATTCATCGATTTTATACCGCCTTAAAAATCTCCCAATTGGCGTAATTCGCTTATCTCCTTTTGCCGTAACTAATGAATGCTTATTTTCAATATTTACAATCATTGAACGAAATTTAATAATCTGAAATGGTTTAAAGTTTTTGCCAAGTCGCTCTTGCGTAAAAAAAATCGGGCCTTTTGAAGAGCCCTTTACTATCGCTGCTATAATTATAAAAAAAGGCAATAATAAGATCAGCCCTAAAAGTGACGCTACAATGTCTAATGTTCGTTTGCCATAGTTTCTATAGATTTTCGACATTTTCGAGAACAGTTGCAATAATTCGATCAACATCTTTCATCGAAAGATCTGGAAAAAGAGGCAGGGATAACGATTCTTGATAAACTTTATTGGCTACCGGGAAATCAGTGTTTTGATAATGATAGTTTTCTCTATAATAAGGATGACAATGAACAGGAATAAAATGCATTGATGTTCCAATTCCAACAGAATTTAAAGCAGCCATCAATGTATCACGATTCTTAACTTTAATTACAAATAAATGATGGGATGATTTCACATTGTTTTCAGGCTCTAAAAACTGAATGGTTTCAATATGCTTGAACGCGCGGATGTACCGTTCTGCAATACGTTGTCTTTTTTCATTCATTTCATTTAAGCGCTTTAGTTGAATTAAACCCAAAGCCGCTGAAATGTCAGTCATGTTATATTTATAACCGTTGTCTACAGCCTCATAATACCAAGACCCTTTTTCTGAATACCGATTCCAAGCATCTTTACTAATTCCATGTAAGCGATTACGTCGAAGTGAAATGGCGTATTCTTCGTTATTCGTAGTAGCCATACCCCCTTCTCCTGTCGCGAGTGTTTTAGTTGCATAAAAAGAAAAACAGGTAATATCCGACAATGCTCCAATTTTTTTATTTTCAAATTCTGAAGGAAGTGCATGCGCTGCATCTTCAATAACTTTTAACTTATGCTTTTTTGCAATTGCATGGATGGCATTCATATCACATGGAATCCCTGAAAAGTGAACTGGAATAATCACCTTGGTTTTATTTGTAATTAAAGCTTCAATTTTATCCGTGTCCATATTGTGATCAGATTCTCTTATGTCACACAATACTGGAATGGCATTAAAATATGTAACCACTTCTGCCGTTGAGACAAATGTGGTTGTTGGCAAAATGACTTCATCTCCAGCTTGAAGTCCAATGGCCTTTAAAGCTAAATGTAAACAAGCCGTTGCTGAATTCATTGACACGGCATGTTCAACTCCAATAAACGATTTAAATTGATTTTCAAATTCTATTGTTTTTGGCCCCATTGTTAGCCAACCTGATTTTAAAGTATCAATGACTTCATTAATTTCCTCTTCACCTATCGATGCTTTATGGAAAGGAATTTTTTTAAGATCAATTGTCATAACTTTATTATCTTAACAAACATTTTCATTACACAACACTGTAACTATTAAAATCTAGTTCATTTAAAATTTCATCAACCTTTAAGACTGCTTGAGTTTTTGTTAAGCTGAAGTCATGGATTTTTCAAAAAAACGTATCATAATTACAGGCGGTGCTGGTTATATTGGCTCACATGTTTGCCTTGCATTAAAAGAAACCAATGCGGATGTCCTTATTCTTGATAATTTATCAACAGGATTTCAAAGCAATGTTCAGTATGGGAAATTACACCAACTTGATTTAAACGATTGGGGAAAGACTGAAAAAGTCATTCAAGCCTTTCAACCGCATGCAATTATACACTTTGCAGGTAGTATTGTTGTTCCAGAGAGTGTTAAAGATCCGCTCAAATATTATCAAAACAATACCGCTAATTCACTCAATCTCATTCAATGTTGTAATAACCATAACATTAATCACTTTTTATTTTCATCCACGGCTGCTATTTATGGAATTCCTCACAATGGCATTTGTAATGAAGACGATTTACCGGCACCGATTAATCCATATGGTCAGTCAAAGTTGATGACAGAACACATGCTCAATGATGCAAGCCAAGCTGGTAAATTTTCATATGTTGCACTGCGTTACTTTAACGTTGCTGGAGCTCATGAGTCTAAAAAACTTGGGCAACGAATGCCAGAGGCAACTCATCTCATCAAAATTATCGCGCAAGTTATCACAAAAAAAAGAAAAGCCCTTTCAATTTTTGGAAACGACTATCCCACAGATGATGGCACTTGTATACGCGATTATATTCATGTTTGTGATTTAGCTACGGCACATGTCCTAGCGCTGGACTACCTTTTTCATAAAGGTAAATCACGTGTTTTTAATTGTGGTTATTCTCATGGATACTCCGTAACAGAAGTAGTTCAAGCAGCCAAACAAATTTTTGGTGAATTTCCAGTCATTGAATCAGGCCGAAGAGCGGGTGACCCTCCGACATTAATTGCCAATGCGTCCCGAATACAAAATGAACTTGGATGGAAACCTGAATTCAATGATATTCATGCCATCATAAAGTCAGCCATCGAGTTTGAATTACAGCTTTAATATTTGATCATAATGGACGATGTAAAATTTGATCAGTATAATATTAATTAATGATATTAACAAAAGTAGTAAATTCAAAATATCGATTACTGATTTTACTGACCAATGATTTTTTTGTCGGTGTTTTAAGTATTTTTCTTGCTTCATTCATTATTTTAGACTTTCATGAATCCATTGCATTTCTATCTCAAAATTCACATTGGATACTTCTTATCCCAATACTAAAAACTTCATTCTTTTACCTGCGTAAAATTTACTCTATATCTTGGCGATATGCCAGTTTGAAAGATATCGCAAAAGCTTTCCAAAGCATTTTTTCAGTTTCACTGATTTTGGGAGTTGGGGCTTATTTTTCACCTGCTTTCAATCTTCGATTAAGTATTGTTGATTTCTTATTATTTTCAGGGTTATTTTTTTGTTCCAGAGTTATGATCCGAATTTTACGACGTCGATTTGCGATTAAGAATTATAGTCATAAGAAGAGCTATTTGATTATAGGCGCTGGGGACGCCGGTGAAATGGTGGCAAGAGAGCTTCTAAAAACACCTCATAAGCATCATATCTTTGGTTTTGTTGATGATAATTCAGTATTGCATAATAAAACCATCCATCAAGCGAAAGTGTATGGCGATATTTCAATTAGCCCTGCGCTTTGTGACCGTTATTCGATTGATCAAATCATTATCGCAATTCCTTCAGCAGATATTAAAGAATTTCGTAAAATTTTGGATATATGCAAAACATGTAGCGTTCCTTTTTTAACCACCCCTCGACTTGATGAGTTACTTGGTAATACTGTGAAGCTGGATAAGTTAAGGGATGTTTCTATCGTCGATCTGCTTGGTCGGTCACAAATTAATATTGATAATCAACAAATTGAAACCATTGTTAAAGATCAGGTTGTATTTATTACTGGAGCCGGTGGTTCAATTGGGTCAGAAATTTCAAGACAAATTTTAAACTTTTCCCCTAAGAAAGTTATCCTCATCGATCATTCAGAGTATCACTTGTACTCTATTATGATGGAACTATCTAACCTTGAATATAATAAAGACATTCAGATTGTTCCTTTGTGTCTCGACATCAAAACATTCTCTTCTTTGAAAAAGTGTTTTAATGAGCATCATCCAAACGTTGTCTTTCATTCGGCTGCTTATAAACATGTTCCATTGATGGAAGTCAATGCAGAACAAGCAATATTAAATAATATTGGAGGGACAAAGAATGTCATTGATCTATGTGATGCTTTTGATGTAAACCAATGCATTACAATTTCAACTGATAAAGCTGTTGAACCGTCCAATTCCATGGGTGCGACAAAACGTTTATGTGAATTGTTAACGTTAAATAAATCCAAAACTTCTTCTACTAAATATTGTTGTGTCCGATTTGGAAATGTTTTGGGATCATATGGTAGTGTTATCCCTCTTTTTAAAGATCAAATAAAAAAAGGTGGACCTATTACAATAACTGATCCTAAAATGACA
>MDTB01003523.1_pt1 | contig 28101 bp, 25 predicted proteins | sample 811161 | NCBI WGS metagenome assembly MDTB01 (sample SAMN05326650, study PRJNA326480) | marine metagenome | isolation source: seawater | place: Mediterranean Sea | collected 2009
ACTACAGAGGGCAAGAATAAGGATGCGATTGCACATGTCAGGAACACTCTTCGTGGTCGCCACACCGATTGGAAACCTGGGGGATATTACCCAGCGTGGTATCGATGTCCTTAAGCAGGTAAACGTCATTGCAGCAGAGGATACCAGACGCTCCAGGGTGCTGGTGCAGCATATCGGCCATCATAGCTGTGAGATTTTAAGCCTGCATGAGCACAACGAAGATCGGGTCAGCCCGCTACTCGTTCGTCGGTTGGTGGCAGGTGAGGATGTGGCCCTCATATCAGATGCCGGCACGCCCCTACTCAACGACCCTGGTTATCCGCTCCTGGTTCAAGCCTGGGAGGCGGGGGCGCAGGTTGTTCCTATTCCTGGCGCGAGTTCCATTACCGCAGCCCTTAGCGTCTGCCCCCTACCCAGTCAGCCCTTTCGGTATGTTGGCTTTCTACCCAGCAAGGCGAGCCAGCGCTCCCAGGCCCTGGAACGCTGGCTCGCACAGCCCGAAGCCCTGGTGTTCTTAGAGGCGCCCCACCGAATTCGGGCCGCGGTAGAGGACTTGGCTGAGTTGACGACTCGGCGCCTGATGCTGGGGCGAGAAATGACCAAGCGGCATGAAACCTACTATTGCGGCACTCCCCAGTCGATCCTCAACCAGCTGGCGGATGATCCTCGGGGAGAATTTGTGGTCATTGTGGAAGCCAGCGATGATTTATCTATGGATGTCGCGGCCGATCACGTGCTTTCGGTCCTGATCAAGGAGCTAGCCCCTGCGCAAGCAGCGCGCCTGACCGCCCAAATTTGTGGTATCCGAAAAAAGGAAGCCTACCGACTGGCGTTACAGCGAACACCGGACGCTTCTACGGACGAAGCCCCCGATTGATCAGGATAACCCCGGCCTTGTACTTGGCTGCGACTCTCCCTACTCTGCAGGGGAGTCAGCTGGGCAGTCGCTGGTTGCCGATTTTGACGGTGGCGAGAGGAAAGTCCGGGCTCCATAGGACAGGGTGCCAGGTAACGCCTGGGGGGCGAAAGCCTACGGAAAGTGCAGCAGAGAGTAGACCGCCGAGTGCAGACACTGCCTCGGTAAGGGTGAAAGGGTGCGGTAAGAGCGCACCGCACGGGTGGTAACATTCCGTGGCAAGGTAAACCCCACCTGGAGCAAGGCCAAATAGGAATTCTTTGACGTGGTCCGCGTTGAATTCGGGTAGGCCGCTCGAGGCTGCTGGTGACGGTAGCCCTAGATGAATGACTGTCCTCGACAAAACCCGGCTTATAGGCTGACTCACGCTTCCTGCGCCGCGCGCGTATTTACGCCCTCCCTTCGGAGGGTTCAGGGGTTGAAACAACCCTTCGTCCAACATGCCGGCAATACGAACCTCGATGATTTTCCGTTGCTGATTTAGACCCAGTTTCAAGATAGGCGGGAGTCTTAAAAACTTTATATTTTTCCGATATTTAAGATGTCCTAAAACCAATGGACGCTTGACTCCCCCTAGGGTGCTAGGTAGTGTTTTAAATTGGGAAAAAGTGGAGAAAAGTGGGTATACGCCGGTTTGAGCCTATGGCTCGTTGATCCTCCCCCATTCTCTTAGGTTGGCATCGTAATATTGGGGCAGAGGTCCTAAGACGATGGCCGAGCGGGGGGCGATCGAAGCCCCACAACCGAACGCCCGCGACAATTGCGACCATGTTTCGTGGCATCAACAGTGCAACATTGGATGCGAAAGGCCGTATGGCTCTGCCTGCGAAAGTGCGGGAGACGGTGGCCCTCGTCAGTCATGGCAAGGTTGTCGTGACCATAGACATGCGCGAGAAGTGTCTGCTCCTCTATCCGCTAAACGAGTGGGAGGTCGTTCAGGAGAAGCTTGAAGGTTTATCGAATATCAACCCTCAGGCGAGACTACTCCAGCGGGTGCTGATAGGTCATGCCACAGACTTGGAGCTGGACTCGGCGGGTCGTCTCCTGCTGCCGGCAATGTTGCGCGACTTCGCTGGGTTGGCAAAGAAGCTCGTCCTGGTCGGGCAGGGTAACAAACTCGAAATCTGGGCAGACGAGCCTTGGTCTGAACAAAGAGAACGCTGGCTGCAAGAAAGTGCATCGCTGTTGGCCGATCACGCTGACCTTTTTCAGGGGCTTTCAGTTTGATTGCTCCCCCCAGCCACACGCCCTTGGACACCATGACGCAGCATCTCCCGGTGCTGCTGAACGAGGTGCTTGAAGGGCTGCTTACGGACCCTAGCGGTACCTACGTGGACGCTACCTTCGGGCGCGGAGGTCACAGTCGAGCAATGCTTGAGCGCCTCGGGGAGGATGCGCGCCTCGTGGGTATGGACCGCGATCCAGAGGCGATCACGGCCGGGCAACGGCTTCAGGCCAGCGACCCCCGCTTCTCAATACGGCACGGACGATTCTCTGGGTTGACGGAGGTCTTGGACGCGTCCCAGTGTAAGGCTGGCGTCCAGGGCGTGCTGATGGATATTGGGGTGTCTTCGCCTCAACTCGACGATGCCGGACGGGGCTTTAGCTTTAACGCTGAGGGGCCCTTAGACATGAGGATGGACTGCACTCAGGGCCAAACGGCGGCGAACTGGTTAAATACCGCCAAGGCAGAGGATATCGCGCGCGTGCTCTACGTCCATGGAGAAGAGCGCCGGGCACGCCGGATTGCTGCGGCCATCGTCGAAGCCAGACCCCTAGAAACGACATTGGAACTGGCGGAACTGGTTGAGCGCTGTGTCCCTCGCGGGCGTCATCCGTCGCGCAAACACCCTGCAACGAAGACATTTCAGGCTATTCGCATTTTCATTAATGACGAGGATGTGGAGCTTCAGCAGGGGCTGGAGGCGGCGTTTGAATCTCTGGCCATCGGTGGGCGCTTGGCCGTGATCTCATTCCACTCGTTGGAAGATCGTAAGGTCAAGCATACTTTTCGCTCTCTCTGCCGCCCGCCTGCCTTGCCCCGACACATCCCAATTCCGGAGCCACTCCAGGCCGTTTCGGCGCGTCCTGTTGGCGGCGTAATTCGAGCCTCAGAGGCGGAGCTGATCCGAAACCCTCGGTCCCGCAGCGCCGTCCTGCGCATTATTGAAAGGTTGCCCTAGGTGGCTCGCAGAGAAAGTGGCCCACGAAGCAAGGCGCGTAAAACGCGTCGTCGTGATCGGTCCACGAATGAGCGCGTGTCGGTTTCTCCGGTCATGTTGGCGGGCTTTCTATGTCAGCTCGTGCTCTTTGTGATGACGGGCTTGGCCATGGTGAACGGCAGTCACGAGATGAGATTGCTTTATCAAAATCTGGATACGATGCAGCGCCAACAAGATCGACTGATGTCGGAATACAGTCGCCTGCTGCTGGAGCGCAGCACCCTGGCGAATCTACAGACCATTGAGGCGGTTGCCCGAAACGAATTGGGCATGCTGTTTCCAGAGGATATCGCAGAGGTGGTGCCTTGATTCACTGGCGCCACCTATTGTTGTCCGGCGTGTTCATGGCAGCGGTGGTCACGCTGTCCGCGCGGGTTATTTTTCTAGCCGTAACCGAGCGCGACTTTTTGCAGGATGAAGGCGACAGGAGAGCCCTCTCCGAGACGCAGATTCCGGGTATGCGCGGCCTAATCTATGATCGCAACGGCCGCGCCTTGGCGGTGAGTACACCGGTCAGCGCTATCGTCGTCAACCCGAGCCTGCTTCGGCTTGACCCGCTGCAGCTGACCGAGCTGGCTCGGCTGCTGGATTTGCCCGCCAGTGCGGTGGCGAATCGCATAGCAGAACACAGTCAGAAACAATACCTGTACCTGCGGCGTCATCTGGGTGCAGAGCGGAGCGCTGCTATTCAGGCGCTGCGCATCGACCACCTCTGGCTCGAACGGGAATATCGACGTTTTTATCCCGCAGGTGAGGTGGCCGCCCACGTGGTGGGTATGACTAATATCGACGATCGGGGCCTTGAGGGCCTGGAATTGTCCTACGATCGGCTGCTGCAGGGACGGGCAGGCAGCAAGACGGTGCTGAGGGATCGGTACGGCGATATCATCCGGGATATTGAATATCAGGGTGCCGCTCAATTTGGACAGGATATGGTGCTGAGCCTGGATCTCAGGCTGCAATACATCGCCTATCGTGAACTCAAGGCGGCGGTCGCCACCCACCAGGCGGTATCTGGGTCCCTAGTGATGGTCGATGTGTCTACCGGCGAAATTTTGGCCTTGGTAAATCAACCCTCTTTTAACCCCAACGACATCAGCGGCTACCGCAATTCCATGCGCAATCGTGTGGTGACCGATGCCTACGAACCGGGGTCTACGATTAAACCCTTCGCCGCCCTTGCGGCCCTCGAGAGCGGGCGATACACCCCCGAGACACCCATTGATACGGCGCCCGGTTACTTCTGGATTGGCAAAAAAATGATCCAAGACCCGGTGGATCGCAAGACATTAACGCTCGCCCAGGCGATTCAGAAATCCAGTCAGGTGGCCATTGCAAAGCTTGCACTGGCATTGGGAGAAGACGCCGTCTTTGATGTGCTAACCCGGGCAGGCCTGGGTAACCCGGTAGGTACGGGTCTTCCCGGCGAGGCGATCGGTTTTCTGTCAGAAACAGAGCTTCGCTATCCCCTGGTTCGAGCGACCCTGGCCTATGGCTATGGGTTAACGGTAACCCCCCTTCAAATGGCCAGCGCTTACCTGACCCTTGCCCGGCATGGGGAACGACTGCCACTAACGATTACGAGACGCGACCGGCCGCTGTCGGTAGAGCGGATATTTGATGCAGATCTGGCGGAGTCCGTGTTGTCGATGATGGAGCTGGTCACCGCGCAAGAAGGGACCGCCTCTGAGGCGTCCGTCGACGGCTACCGAGTTGCCGGGAAGACGGGCACCGCTAGACTCGTGGGCGCACAGGGTTATGACGACGAGCGTCATGTGGCTTGGTTTGCAGGGGTCGCCCCCGTGACCAACCCGAAGATCGTCATGGTCGTGGTGATTAACGAAGCCAAATCCGGCGAAATTGGCGGTGGACGACTGGCTGCTCCAGTTTTTTCTCGGGTGGCAGAGCGAAGTCTTCGATTGTTGGGCATCCGTCCGGACCAGGTCGACACGCGGCTTGCTCAGGCGCCCTCGCCGAATAGACAGCCTGTTTGGCAAGAGGACACACCATGACCTCTCGCCCACTCAGCGACTGGCTAGCGCCCATGGCCTCATCAACGTTGCCCACGATAGCCGTTGGGGGCGTCGCTGAGGATTCCGGGGCCGTGGCGTCTGGAGACTTGTTTTTAGCCTGCGCAGAATCCGCCGAGCTGCGCGAACGGCATATTCAGGAGGCGCTGGATCGTGGGGCAGCAGCAATCCTGATTGATCAACAGATGACGCCACCCGCGGATTGCAGTGTGCCCGTGGTGGCCATACGAGATTTAAGAAGCGAGCGGGGCGCTGTTGCAGCTCGATTTTACGCCGATCCCTCGGCCTCCCTGCGCTGTATCGGCATCACCGGCACCAATGGAAAGACGTCCACGGCCTTCCATATCGCCAATTTGAGCGATCAACTGGGGGTGCCCTGCGGTTATGTAGGCACCCTGGGTTGGGGGTCGATAGAGCGGCTCGAATCTTCGTCGCTGACCACGCCAGACGCTGTTTCTCTGCAGCGGCGGCTTGCGGCTATGAAGACCGACAGGGTTGAACGGGTGGCCCTTGAAGTCAGCTCTCACAGCTTGCATCAGGGCCGTGCGAAAGACGTTAAGTTCGATATTGGGGTGTTCACAAATTTGACTCGTGACCATCTGGATTATCACAAGACCATGCAGGCGTATGGCGAAGCCAAGGCCCAACTCTTTACCCAGTGGCCCCTGGAGCTGGCCGTGATCAACGGCGATGATGCTGTGGGGAGGGAGCTGTTGGCTCGCGCTCGGGCCAAGGAGGTCATCAGCTTTGGCCAACGTGGCGACGTCCGCTGGCAGTCCACGCCGACGCGCCGAGGCACGGACGTTCGCTTTATGACTCCCTGGGGCCGAATGGAGGCCGTCTTACCCGTTGTGGCTGACTTTGCCGTGGCCAACATTGCTGCAGCGCTCACCGTGATCATGGGACTCGGTCATGGCGTAACGGAGGTTGCCGATGCCCTAGCTACGCTCCGCCAGGTTCCTGGCCGCATGCAGGCGGCGCCTTATGCTGGCCGCATGCCCCGTATCGTTGTTGATTACGCCCATACGCCGGACGCGGTTGCAAAGGCGCTGTCTTCGCTGCGCCCCCAGTGCCGTGGTCGTTTGATCTGCGTGGTGGGCTGCGGGGGAGATCGGGATCCTGGAAAGCGCCCGCAAATGGCCCATGCCGCCGCCCTGGGGTGTGATCAGCTATGGCTGACCTCGGACAATCCTCGTCACGAGAAGCCTGAGGACATTTTGCGTGACATGCACGAGGGCCTGGCTGCAGGTCAGCTCTCGAAGTGCACCACAGAGCCAGACCGCGAGGTGGCGATTAGGGCCGCTATCAGCGGAGCGCATTGCGACGACGTCATCCTTATCGCCGGCAAGGGTCACGAGGATACGCAGGAAATTGAAGGGTCTTTTCGCCATTTCAGCGATGCGGAAGTCGTACAAAAAATAATAGAGGATACTGCCTGATGCTGTTATGGCTAACGGATTTCTTGTCTGGATATATCAGCGGTTTTGCTGTCTTCCAGTACCTGACCTTTCGCACCATGGTGAGTGTGATCACCGCGCTGTCCCTGGCGCTGCTTATCGGTCCCTGGATGATCGAAAAATTAGCGTCAGCACAGATAGGGCAGCAAATTCGAGAGGATGGTCCGGCTTCCCACTTCAGCAAGGCCGGGACGCCCACCATGGGCGGGGCGCTCATCCTGGTGGTGATTTTAATTACCACGCTCCTTTGGGGAGATTTGAGCAACCACTACGTTTGGTTGGTCCTGGGGGTCACGCTGGCCTTCGGTGCCATTGGCTGGATTGACGACTACCTGAAGATTTCCAAACGCAATAGCGCCGGTCTCTCCGCTCGACGCAAATATCTTTGGCAGTCGGTCTTCGCCCTGGCTGCCGCGATCTATCTCTTCGATAATGCGACGCTCCCCGAGCATACAAATCTCTATGTGCCGTTTTTTAAGAGTGTGGCGATCCCCCTGGGCGTGTTCTTTATGTTGCTCAGCTATTTAATGATCGTCGGTATGAGTAATGCGGTGAATTTGACCGACGGCCTAGACGGCCTCGCCATTCTCCCTTCTGTGATGGTTGGCGCGGCATTGGGACTGATTGCCTATGTGGCGGGGAACTCGGAATTTTCCGCCTATCTGCAAATCGCCTACATACCCGGTGCGGGAGAGCTTTCGGTGATTTGTGGTGCGTTGATTGGTGCCGGACTTGGTTTTCTTTGGTTTAACACCTATCCGGCCCAGATCTTTATGGGTGATGTAGGGGCCCTGGCCCTTGGTGCTGCCCTCGGCCTGATCGCGATCATAATCCGCCACGAGATCGTACTGCTCATCATGGGGGGCCTGTTCGTGCTTGAGACCGCCAGCGTCATCATCCAGGTACTTTCGTTTCGCTTGACGGGTCGACGGGTGTTCAGGATGGCGCCCATTCATCATCACTTTGAACTCAAGGGGTGGCCGGAGCCCAAGGTGATTGTGCGCTTTTGGATTATCACGCTGGTGCTCGTCACCATCGGCCTTTCAACGCTGAAGCTTCGGTAACTGAGGATGGCGGCGTCTCCGGCAATCATTGGATTTGGCATCACGGGCCAGTCGGTGGCGCGCTATCTATTGTCAAAGGGGCAGGCGCCAACAGTTCTCGACACCCGTGGCGCGCGAACAGAGGCCGTGGACTTTGATCTTGAATACCACTGGGATTGCGCCACCTGGCCTGAACGCGTACTCGGTCAAACGAGCGAGGTCTTCGTCAGCCCCGGGTTACCCCCGGCGCACCCTCTTCTGCAGCAGGCGCATGAAGCGCAGCTACCCGTATACAGCGATATAGATTTGTTTATGCGAGCCGTGCCAGGGAAGGTGCTTGGCGTGACCGGCACCAACGGTAAGAGCACCGTCGTTTCTCTCATCGGACACCTGCTGAACGCCCAAGGTTACCGTTGCAAGGTGGGCGGCAACCTGGGCACGCCCGCTTTGGATTTGCTCAATGAAGACGCGGATTTTTATGTCCTGGAGCTTTCAAGCTTTCAACTCGCGCACAGCGGTGAGCTTCCCTTTGCCAGAGCCTGTATTCTGAATATCAGTGACGATCATCTTGATTATCACGGCAGTGCAGAAGCTTATTGTGAGGCGAAGCAGCGCGTTTACGCGGCTGCCAAGTACTGCGTCAGTAATCGCGACGATCCAAGGACGCGGCCATCGGGCGGGCGCGAGAGCATCACCTTTGGTGTCGGGCCTGGCATCGCGCCCCTGGACTTGAGTCTGGCCAAGGCGGATGGCGAGGATTGGATTGTCCAGGGCGAAAAAATGCTGCATGCCGCGAGCCGGCTTCCCGTGCCCGGTCGTCACAACGCCATCAACTGCATGGCAGCCCTGGCCATGGTCCAGCCCTGGTTTGAATCGGACAGGCTGGGCGAGGCGCTGATGGGGTTTGCTGGTCTGCCGCATCGCTTTGCCTTAGTGGCTGAGCGAAATCAGGTGGCCTTTATCAATGACTCCAAGGCAACCAATGTAGGGTCAACCTTGGCCGCTTTGGGCAGCTTGCCCGCTGACAATCAGGTGGTGCTCATCGTAGGCGGCGATGGTAAGGGCGCGAGGCTTGACGCACTGCTACCCGCTATGCGCGGTCGTATCCACTCGCTGGTCGCCTTGGGCAAGGATGGGGAGCAATTCAGGCCCCTTGCTGCGGCCCTCGAACGCCCCTTCTATGACGTAGCAGCCATGGAGGCTGCCGTCGAGAGGGCGGCGGCAGTAGCCCCAAGCCCTGGTATCGTGTTGTTGTCCCCAGCCTGCGCAAGCACGGATATGTTCGCAAACTTTGAAGCACGTGGAGAGGCTTTCGAGAACGCAGTGGCCAGTCTCGCCTTACCGGCAATGAGTGGGGATTAGAGGCTATGTTCTCCCAATTTGAAATGCGCCGTTCGCTGTTGGAGCTTCTGATTCCTTGGCTGGTGCTGGTTTGCTTCGGCGCGGTGATGGTTGGTTCTGCTGCTGTTGCCCTACAGGGGGACTATCTCGCCAAGCATCTTGTCTTTGTGTTGCTGGGAGCGGTTGCCTTTGTTTTTATGTTCGCGCTGCCCCATGCACTGCTTGAGCGGTTCTACTTAGTAGGCTGGCTGATCGCCCTCGCCATCAGCGTTGCCGTATTGATTCCGGGCGTCGGCCACGAGGCCAACGGTGCATCCCGCTGGTTGCGAGTGGCCGGCATTTCTATTCAGGCCGCGGAAGTGGCGAAATTCGGTCTGATGATTTACCTGGCCGGCTACCTTTCCCGGTATCGGGACGAGCTTGCGGCAGCGCCGCAGCGGGTGATTGTCCCTATTTTTATGATCGGCATGATCGCTCTGCTATTGCTGGCGGAGCCTGACTTTGGCTCCACTGCCGTGATCTTAGGCGCAGCCTTTGGCGTCATTTTTATCGCAGGCATTCGCCTACGCTATGTCGCCCTGATCCTGCTCGTCATTACCGTTCTGCTGGCTCTGTTGATTTGGCTAGAACCCTACCGCATGCGCCGGCTGGTCTCCTTCGCCGATCCCTGGGCGGTGCCCTATGATGACGGCTATCAGTTGGTGCAGGCTCTCATCGGATTCGGCCGGGGCGAAATTTTTGGTCTCGGGCTGGGGGAAAGCATTCAAAAGCTGTACTACCTGCCGGAGGCGCACAATGACTTTATCTTCGCGGTGATTGCCGAGGAGTTAGGCGTTGTCGGTACCCTGACGGTGGTGCTCATCTTCAGCTATCTGGTGCTCCAGATGTTGCGCACCGCCCGGCTCTGTTTGCAGCAGGACCATCTTTTTGCTGGTTACCTCTGCTACTTTGGCGCGCTGGTCTTTGGCCTGCAGCTGCTCGTTAACCTGGGGGTGAACACGGGTGTGCTGCCGACCAAGGGTCTGACCCTTCCCTTTATTAGCTATGGGGGCAGCAGTCTTGTGGTTTCCTGCGCCATGTTTGGACTCATTGCCAGCTGCGTCCGCAAGCTTGGAGCAACCCATGATTAGTGCCAGGGATTACCAGATTCCAGAGATGGGGCGAATTCGGACCATTCACTTCGTGGGTATCGGCGGGAGCGGTATGTGCGGTATCGCGGAGGTGTTGCTCAACCAGGGCTATCAGGTCACTGGCTCGGACCTGCGGGGGTCCGAGACCACAGAGCGCCTGGCAGAAAAGGGCGCTAGGATTTTCCTGGGCCATCATGCCGATTGGGTCCAAGGGGCCGATGTGCTGGTGGTGTCAGCAGCTATCGACAGTGACAATCCTGAGCTGAAGGCCGCAAGACAGGAAAGTATACCCATCGTCCCCCGCGCAGAGATGCTCGGAGAGCTAATGCGATATCGGCACGGTGTCGCGGTGGCGGGAACGCATGGCAAAACCACGACCACCAGTTTGATAACGGAAATATTTCGTCAGGCTGACCTGTCGCCCACCTTTGTCATTGGTGGCCTGCTTCGAAGCGCGGGGACCAATGCCGAATTAGGCGTAGGTCGTTATCTCATCGCCGAGGCGGATGAGAGCGACGCCTCTTTTTTGCATCTGCAGCCGATGACGGCGGTAATTACCAACGTAGATCGGGATCATATGGGGACCTATGGCCAGGATTTCGAGCGGCTGAAGCAGTCCTTTGTGGAGTTTGCTCACCGACTCCCCTTTTATGGTCGTGTGATTCTTTGCGCGGATGATGCTCAGGCCATGAGTTTGCAGGAGTCCTTGGCGCGTACGGTCATCACCTATGGCTATAGTGAGCGTGCTCAGGTTCGTGCAGTGAACGTGCAGAGCCAGGGACGCCATTGGTCCTTCGACGTAATTCGTTCTGGAACGGCCAACACGTTATCGGTGCGCTTGGCCTTGCCCGGACACCACAACGTTCTCAATGCCTTAGCCGCCATCGCCGTTGCCAGCGATGAGGGTATAGACGACCAGGCTATTAGCCGAGGTCTGGAGTCCTTTGCCGGTGTGGATCGTCGGTTCCAGGTGGCGGATTCGGTGGGTCTTGGCGAGCATGAAATCACCGTGGTCGATGACTATGGACATCACCCCTCAGAGGTTGAGGCGGTAATCGCCACGGCCCGTCAGGTTTGGCCAGAACGGCGGCTCGTTATGGCCTATCAGCCGCATCGGTACAGCCGGACTCAAGATCTTTTTGACGATTTTGCCCGGGTGCTTTCTTCTGTGGACGAGCTGGTCTTGATGGATGTCTATGCCGCAGGGGAGGCCCCCATCGCAGGTGCGGATAGCAAGGCCTTGGCTAGCGTCATCCGCAAGCGAGGAAGGGTCAATCCACTCTATGCTGCTGACCCTGATGAGGCGTTGGAGTTACTAACCAACCTGATGGTCACCGAGGATGTGTTGCTGGTTCAGGGTGCCGGTAACGTGAATCTCATCTCCAATCACTTGAGAGGTCAGCATGATTAGGCGTGTGCTGGGTTTGACCCTGCTGCTGCTAGGCGTGCTCTCGTTGCCGATCGCATGGCGGTTGCTAGATCGTCCTATCGCGACCATTGTGGTAACCGGCGAGGTAACCGAGGCCGAGCGCAATCAGATACGCGATGCTCTGGGTCAAACGTCCCTTCAGGGCATTCTCAGTACGAACCTCACTCAGCTGCATGAACGGCTGCAGTCTATGGGGTGGCCGCGTAACGTCGATTTGCGGCGACGCTGGCCGAATAAGATCGTGGTCAGCGTCACCAAGGTAAGACCCGTCGCACGTTGGGGCGAGGGCGCCTACCTTGCTGCCGACGGCAGCGAACTGGCCTTGCCGGATGATTACCCGAACCTGCCCCATCTCAATTCGGGCATCAGCTCGCCACAGCAGACTATGGAGGTATTTCGTCTGCTGCAGCAATTGGCCGAACGTCAGGACCTGCGTATCGTTTATCTTGCTGAATCAGCGCGCGGCGAATGGCGGCTTCAGTTTGCGTCGGGCATGCGCCTCCAGTTAGGCGCGGAGCGGATCACCGAGCGCATGCATCGTTTTTTGCGTAGCCATCAACAAACCTTGGGCCATCGTGTCGCCGCCATTGACTATGTGGACGCTCGCTATACGAGCGGCATAGCGGTGCGGTTTTTCACTGATCAGGAGACGTCAGAACCTCTGGCTGCGCCATTGAATCGCCTTGAGCTGGCGGCTCGTCTTAACCCCGAACAACCTAATGAACCTGAGATTTAGATATGGCTCTTGAACCCCAACTGCGAAGAATCGTCGCTCTGGATATTGGAACAAATAAAATTGCCGCCATCGTGGCGAATCTAGGACCGGGCGATGCCCTGGAAATCGTTGGCATCGGTACCCACCAAAGCCGCGGCCTGAAAAAGGGTGTGGTCGTGAATATTGAATCGACGGTTCAGTCGATCCAGCGCGCCGTTCAAGAAGCGGAGCTGATGGCTGGCGTGGAAATAGATTCCGTGTATGCGGGCATCGCCGGCAACCATATTCGCAGTCTGAACTCCCACGGCATCGTGGCGATCAAGGATCGAGAGGTGCTTGCCCACGATATTTACCGGGTCATTGATGCAGCCAAAGCCATGGCCATACCGGCGGACCAGAAAATCCTCCACGTGCTGCCTCAGGAATTCATTATCGACACTCAGGGCGGCGTCAAGGACCCGCTGGGTATGTCGGGCGTACGCCTTGAAGCCAAGGTTCATATGGTGACCTGTGCCGTCAACGCTGCACAAAATATCGAAAAGTGCATCGAGCGCTGCGGGCTCCATGTTAACGACATTATTCTCGAGCAGCTGGCCTCTAGTTATTCGGTCCTCAGCGATGATGAACGAAACCTCGGCGTATGCCTGGTAGATATTGGAGGCGGAACGACGGACATCGCTGTGTTTACGGATGGGGCGATTCGCCACACGGCCGTTATCCCAATCGCTGGAGATCAGGTCACAAACGACATCGCCATGGCGTTACGCACGCCAACTCAAAACGCAGAAGAAATAAAAATAAGGTATGCTTGCGCTTTGACTCAGCTCGCAAAAGCTGATGAAGTTATAAAAGTACCAGGGGTGGGCGATAAGCCCGAGAGAGAGCTCTCTCGTCAAACCCTCGCAGAAGTGGTGGAGCCTCGGTACGACGAGTTATTTAGACTCATCCAGGCAGAACTGCGCCGAAGCGGGTTCGAGGATGTAGTCGCAGCGGGCATCGTCCTCACCGGGGGCGGCTCGAAGATGGAAGGTTTGATCGAGCTTGCGGAAGAAATCTTCCACATGCCGGTTAGTTTGGGGGCGCCACGCAATGTGGCTGGTTTGAAGGACATCGTAAGGAACCCCGTATATGCAACGAGCGTTGGGCTGTTGCAATTCGGGTTAAGTCGCGAAAAAGAGCGATCTGGAAAGCACAGCGGCCGTAAGAGCAGCGTGTTTTCCAGCATTAGCAATTGGTTTCGAGACAACTTCTAGCAGGAGAAGACGATGTTTGAACTAGTGGATGGAGCACCGCAAAACGCGGTGATAAAGGTCGTCGGTGTCGGCGGCGGTGGCGGCAATGCCGTCAAACACATGTTGGAACATAAGGTCGAAGGCGTCGACTTTATCGCGACCAATACCGACGCTCAGGCGCTCAAGGGCCTCGGAGCGCCAACGACGCTGCAAATCGGTGGCGGAATTACCAAGGGTCTAGGTGCAGGAGCTAATCCAGAGATTGGTCGAGCGGCGGCGTTAGAAGATCGAGATCGCATTGCCGAGTTGATCAATGGCTCGGATATGATCTTTATTACGGCAGGCATGGGTGGCGGTACCGGAACGGGTGCAGCGCCAGTCGTCGCAGAGGTGGCCAAGGAACTGGGTATCCTGACCGTTGCGGTGGTGACGCGTCCTTTCGATTTTGAGCGCAGAGCAGATAAGGCCGACCAAGGTATAGCGGAGCTCGCTCAGCACGTGGATTCTCTGATTACGATTCCTAACGAAAAACTTCTTGCCGTATTGGGCGAAGAAACATCATTGCTTGATGCATTTAGCACGGCCAACGATGTCCTGTTGGGTGCCGTCAAGGGTATTGCCGACTTGATCATCCGCCCGGGCATTATCAATGTGGACTTTGCAGATGTGCGAACTGTCATGTCCGAGATGGGTGCTGCAATGATGGGCACGGGACGCGCCAGCGGGCCCGACAGAGCACGACAAGCCGCTGAGTTCGCCATCCGCTCCCCCCTGCTGGAGGATATTGATTTAGATGGCGCGCGCGGCATCTTGGTCAACGTGACCGGCGGTAGCGGTTTGAGCATGGGCGAATTCAGCGCAGTGGGTCGAAGCGTCAATGAGTTTTCCTCCGCTAACGCTACCGTGGTAATCGGAACCGTCATCGACGAGTCTCTGGGAGATGAGCTGATGGTGACCGTGGTTGCTACGGGGCTCGGTGCCGCTTCAAAACCAAAACTGGCGATTGAAAATGCAGTCACTCGAGCGGCGCTTGCGGGGAATACCAACTTTCCAGAATTGGAATCACCGACCTTCAAGCGCAGGCAGATGGCCAATGCTGATAGGCCAGCGGCGGAAGCCAGTGACAAAGAGATTGAGTACCTCGATGTTCCTGCCTTTCTGAGGCGTCAAGCGGACTGAGGCAAGCAAGCTTCTGACAGGGCCACGGGCGCCCAGAGGGGACGTTGAGCGCGCGCGTTGGGGCACACCTGCTAGGTGCCCGAACGTTCAGAATCTCAAGCGTTAAACCCCTGGGCGTTCTTCACGGGCACGCAAATAAAAATAACTCTGCTCGGGCGAGCGCGTTGGGGGTATTTTGATCAACAAAGCGAATTTTCAGCGAACAATCAAAAACACGATCAAGGCATCGGGCGTTGCTTTGCATTCCGGAAAAAAGGTCAATCTAACGCTGCACCCAGCAGCAGCGGATGCGGGTATCGTCTTTCGGCGAACGGATTTATCCCAGCCAGTAGATTTGAGGGCCTGCGCCATGACCGTCGGAGATACCAGAATGGCGACGACCCTGGAGAGCGGCGGTGTCCAGGTAGCCACCATTGAGCACCTTATGTCTGCGCTGGCGGGATTGGGCGTAGATAACGTAACGGTGGAAATAGACGGTCCAGAACTCCCCATTATGGATGGTAGTGCAGCCCCCTTTGTGTTCCTGCTTCAATCTGCGGGTATTGAGGGCCAACCCAACCTCAAAAAATTTTTAAGAATAGTTAAACCCGTGCAGATCGAGCTGGATGGCGCTGAGGCATCGCTTGAACCCTTCGACGGCTTCAAGCTCAGCTATACCTTGGACTATGACCACCCAGTTTTCGCAGCGCATGAACATCGCGCCTGTATTGAATGTACCTCCGTCAGCTTCCTCAAAGAGATCAGCCGAGCTAGGACCTTCGGATTTTTGGCGGATTACGAGCGGCTCAAGATGCTGAATTTGGCTCAGGGTGGCAGTTTGGATAATGCGGTTGTTCTGGACGAGTCCAAAATTTTAAATACGGAAGGCCTGCGAGTGGCCGATGAATTTGTGAAGCACAAAATTTTGGATGCGGTAGGGGACCTGTATCTGCTCAGATACAGCCTTATTGGGTGGTTTAAAGGCTACAAGTCTGGACACGGGACCAATAACGGCCTGTTGCGGAAACTGCTCGCAACGCCCGAGGCATTCGAGATCATCAGCTTTGATGACGAAGCATCCTTACCGCCTAGCTTTCGGCATTCAGAAGCTGAAATCGAGGTGCATTAAGCTCCGTCCGTGACCATCAGCACACCGGAATGCGGACTACGGGGTTGACGTATCCGCAACTTTTACTGAGATGCGCGTCACGCTTTGAAAGGTCTGAAGCGGTTTAAGCCGGGAGATGATGTCCTCACTTTGAAAGCGCAGGCGCGTGGCAACGGCGGCATTGCGACAAATAAGGAAAAGGACCTCCCCCTTAATATTGCCAACCTCAACATGAAACCGCAGCTCGTCATCCAGGACGGCGCGCAGCTCGGCGGTCCAGGTACGAAGATTCTCTGCGTGGCCCAGAAGCCGCTGGAGGCTTGATCGATGGCCCTCTTTGTTGCGGAGCAAGTCGTCAATGTCTTTGGCTCGCATCACCTCTCCCTGGGGCGAAACCCCACTCCATCATTTTAGTCCACCCCGTAATCCATGCGACGGGCGCTAAAGATAATTCCTTGTCTACCGACTTTTTGCTATCGTCCCTCACATGAGAGCAAAAGCGCGCCTATGAGACTAATCATTGTTGGACACAACGGGAAGACGCAGAACGTCTCGCTGACCAAGGGTCAGCTGTGGCTTGGGGGGGCTTGTATTGTCACTCTGATCGTTGGGCTGGTGTCTGCGGGCTTCTTCCTGAAGCAGGCAGATTTTGTTGATGCCGCGGTCATCGCCAGTTGGCGCACCCAACTCTCTGATCAAAAAGAGGTTGTTTCCAATCTACAGAACAAGTCGATCGCCTACAGTCAGGCGGTGGGTCGTCAAATTTCAGAAATGCAGGCACGGTTGTGGCGCATGGAGGCCTTAGCCTCACATATGCAGAAGACGACGGGTCTGGAGGACGAAGAATTTAACTTTGATGCGCTGCCAGCCCAAGGGGGTCCCGAGATCGCGGGCACCCTGAGCGCCAGTCGGGTTGAGCTAGACCAGCAGCTATCTCTCCTTTCCCAGCGTCTGGAGCGGCGCGAAACCGAGCTCGGCATCCTGGACCAGGTGCTGTTGAATCTTTATCAGGGCGCTGCCGCAACACCTGCTGGCAGGCCCATCACCAAGGGCTGGATGTCGTCCCCCTTTGGGGAACGCACGGATCCGATTTCTGGCAGAAGAGCCTGGCATGACGGGATGGATTTTGCCGGGAGAAAGGGATCCGATGTGGTTGCTGTAGCCAGCGGAGTCGTGACCTTTGCCGGTCGGCGAGATGGTTACGGCAACCTGATTGAAATAAATCACGGCAACAGCATTGTGACGCGCTATGGCCATCACGACAGCCTTGTGGTGAAGGCAGGGCAGGCCGTTAAACGCGGTGACGTGATCGGTAAGATGGGAAGCAGCGGTCGTTCTACCGGCCCCCACGTCCATTTTGAAGTGTTGAAAAATGGGAGGCCCGTCGATCCTCGACCGTACGTAGACAATGCACAAGTCGCGTCCGGCTAAGGCATTTTAGAATCGGCCGGGCGGCTGTAGATATCACCCGGGTAACGCTACAATGCCGCTCCCCTGCGGCAGACCAGTAGATCATGGCCAATTTCTTTACCCGATTATTTGGTACCAAGAACACGCGCGAACTGAAGCGTATGCAGAAGGTGGTGGAAACCATCAATGCGCTAGAGCCAGATTTCCATGGCGAAACCGACCTGCTCCAGACGACCCTGGCCCTAAAAAACCGGCATGCGGAAGGCGCATCGTTGAATAATCTGCTGCCTGAAGCCTTTGCTGCGGTGAGAGAAGCGGCGAAGCGCACAAAGGGTATGCGCCACTTCGACGTTCAGCTGATTGGTGGCATCACGCTGCATGAGGGCAGAATCGCCGAGATGCGGACCGGTGAGGGTAAGACCTTGATGGCGACTCTGCCAGCGTACCTTAACGCGCTCTCAGGGAAGGGGGTTCATGTTGTCACGGTCAACGATTATCTCGCGAAACGCGATGCTCAATGGATGGCGCCCATTTATGAGGCGCTGGGACTGTCCGTCGGGATCATCCAATCTGCGCAGCCGGTAGAAGAAAAGCGAACCGCGTATGCGGCTGACATAACCTACGGCACCAATAACGAATTCGGCTTCGACTACCTGCGCTCTAACATGGCCTTTACCCTTGAGGATCGTCTTCAGCGTGACCTCAATTTCGCCATTGTGGATGAGGTGGATTCCATCCTCATCGATGAGGCGAGAACCCCGTTGATTATTTCTGGTGCAGCAGAAGAGAGCACGCGGCTGTATCAGATTATTAACAAAGTCGTGCCCACCCTCAGTGAGCAGCCCTTTGACGATACGCCGAGGGTTTTCGGCGAGGAAGTTCCCGAAGCCACCGGCGACTTTATGGTGGATGAAAAGAATCGCCAGATAGAGATGACCGAGTTGGGACATCAGAAGGTTGAGGACGCGCTGATCGAGTTAGAACTGCTTGCCGAGGGCGACAGCCTTTACTCCTCTGGCAACTTAAACCTGCTGCATCACGTTCATGCAGCGCTTAAGGCTCACGCGCTCTTTAAGCGTGACGTGCACTACATGATCACCAACGGCGAGGCGGTAATTGTTGATGAACATACCGGACGCGCCATGCCCGGGCGGCGATGGTCCGACGGCATTCATCAGGCCGTCGAGGCTAAGGAAGGCCTGCGTATTCAAAACGAGAGTCAGACCCTGGCCTCAACAACCTTCCAGAACTATTTCCGGCTCTATCAGACGATGTCTGGGATGACCGGTACTGCCGATACGGAAGCGTTCGAGTTCAAACAAATCTACGGACTGGATGTGGTGGTGGTTCCCACGCATCGTCCAATGATTAGGGATGATCGCAATGACCAGATGTATCTGAGTCTGGCCGAAAAGTACGATGCGATCGTAAGGGATATTGAAGGGTGCATTGCGGATGGCAGGCCTGTCTTAGTGGGTACCGCGTCGATAGAGAGTTCCGAATTACTCTCCTCCGAGCTGAACAAACGCTCGATTAAGCACAATGTCTTGAATGCCAAGCAGCACGAACGCGAGGCGGATATCATAGCCGACGCAGGTCGTCAGGGAGCGGTCACCATCGCCACGAATATGGCGGGACGGGGCACGGATATTGTCCTGGGGGGGAATATCGAAGCCGAAATCTTAAGAATGGGGGAAGCCTCGGAGGCGCAGATCCAGGCTGCCCAGAGCGCCTGGGAGGAACGGCACGCGGCGGTGATCAAGGCTGGCGGTCTGCACATCATCGGCACTGAGCGTCATGAATCGCGACGTATAGACAATCAGCTTCGCGGACGGTCGGGCCGGCAAGGCGATCCAGGGTCTAGCTGCTTCTATCTATCGCTAGACGACAACCTCATGCGAATTTTTGTCACCGATACGGTTCGCAACATGATGCTGCGCCTCGGTTCTGAGGAGGGCGGTGCCATAGAGCATAAAATGATCAACCGATCCATTGAGAATGCCCAGCGGAAGGTTGAGGGGCATAACTTCGATATTCGTAAGAATTTGCTGGAGTACGACGACGTATCCAATGACCAACGCCAGGTCATTTACCAGCAACGACGAGAGCTGATGGAAGCGCCAGAGATCAGCGAGACCGTAGAGGGCCTGCGGGAGGAGGTGGTCTACGCACTCATTGAAGGTCATATCCCGCCACAGTCTCTGGTCGAGCAGTGGGACATTCCCGGTCTCGAGCAAGCGCTGCTGCTAGAATTTGGCAGTACGCAGGCCGTGCAACGGTGGCTGGACGAGGACGAAGACCTGGATGAAGAGGGCCTGAGTGTAAAAATCCTGGGTCAAATCGAAGCGGAGTACAGCGCAAAGCAGGCGCTCTGGCAGAATTCGGGCATCGACATTCGCCAGGTCGAAAAACAAATCATGCTGCAGGTTCTGGATCAGCGCTGGAAAGAACACCTTGCGGCCATGGACCAACTGCGACAGGGCATTCACCTGCGGGCCTATGCTCAAAAGCAGCCCAAGCAAGAGTTCAAGCGGGAATCCTTTGAGCTGTTCCAGACTCTGCTACATAACATCAAGTTCGACCTTATCCGTACACTATCGCGCATGCAGATAGAGAGCCCCGAAGAGATTGAGGCCCAGGAGCGGGCACGTCGGGCGGAGGCCGCTCGCAAGATGCAGTTTCGACACAGCAGTCCAGGTGCCGCGGAAGAAGATGAGCGTGAGGCTCACGCAGCTCGGGCTAAGCCTGCGACCTTTGTCCGGGAGGAGCGCAAGGTCGGGCGCAACGAACCGTGTCCCTGTGGTTCTGGGCGCAAGTACAAACAATGCCATGGGCGTATTGAGCAGTAGGCCGGCAGCCTCGGGTGCAATATGGCCGTTAATCTAAGCGAACCAACCGAGCTGCGTCCGGTTCCTGGCATTCGCCTGGGGACGGCAGCAACGGGTCTGAAGGAAGCAGGCAGAGACGATGTGGCGGTGGTGGTCTTCGACCCGGGGGCATCGGTTGCCGGCGTTTTCACCCAATCACACTTTCAGGCAGCGCCCGTGATCATCGCGAAACGTCACGCCCAGGGGGTGCGTGCCTGGGTCATCAACAGCGGGAATGCAAATGCCGCTACGGGGGCGCCAGGAGAGGACGATGCTCGGGCCGTTTGTGCACATTTGGCCGAAAGGGCGGGGCTAGAACTCGAGTCTATCCAACCTTTTTCGACCGGTGTGATCGGCGAGCGCCTCAACGTGGCCGCGATTCAGCACGGGGTTGATAGGGCTTTTGAGGGCCTAAACCCTGCGTCCTGGCTGGCCTCGGCCCGGGCCATCATGACAACGGATACGGTGGCTAAGGGAGCATCCCAGGTGATCCAGGTCGATGGGCATCTGGTGACGATCTCAGGATTTGCCAAGGGCTCAGGCATGATCAAACCCAATATGGCCACCATGCTGAGTTTTATCGGCTGCGATGCTCAGATCGAGCAAAGCCTGTTGCAGCGGTTAGTTCAGCGAATTTGCGATGCGAGTTTTAATCGCATCACGGTGGATGGCGATACGTCGACCAATGATGCCTTTATGGTGGCAGCGACAGGCCAGGCGGCACACCGCCCCATTCTTAGTGAGGATGATCCTGGCTATCAGGCGCTATACGACGGGTTGCTGCAGGTCGCTCAGACCCTGGCCCACGCGATTGTGCGGGATGGGGAGGGGGCTACGAAGTTTGTGGCGGTTAGGGTCAAGGGCGGTGCGACGGCCGGTGAGTGTTTATCCGTTGCCTATACCTTAGCCGAGTCGCCCTTGGTTAAGACGGCGCTGTTTGCCGGGGATGCGAACTGGGGGCGTCTGTGTATGGCCATCGGGCGCTCTGATGTGGCCCAGCTTGATCCGGCTGGCGTTTCACTGTGGCTTGATCAGGTTCAGGTCGCCGCAGGAGGATTGATGGCGCCAGACTATACCGATGGGGCAGGATCAGCAGTCCTTGCCCAAGATGAATATACGATCACCGTAGATTTGGGACGAGGCGACAGTGAGGAAACGGTGTGGACCACGGACCTGTCTTACGACTACATAAAAATAAACGCCGAATATCGAACCTGAAGCGCGCCTAGGGTTGATCGTCATCCTCTGATGATACCCCCAGGCTTGGATCATCGACGGCTTCTCCAGGTATGCGGTGTCCTTCTCCAGCCCACTCACCCAGGTCGATCAGGCGGCACCTGTCAGAGCAAAAGGGACGCTGCTCATTGCTCTGGCTCCACTTTACGGAGCGCTGGCAGGTAGGACAGCTGACGATTCTGGGTGTTTCAGGCACGGTTCATCAAGGCCTCATGCAAGGTGTCGACCTGCTCATGCAGGTAATCGAGATCCTGATTATTGGTTATAACGTGGTCGGCCAAACCCAGACGAGCCGTGCGTTCCATTTGAGCATCAAGAATGGCCTGGACCTGGGTGCGGGGATTATCGTCCCTCGCCATGGTCCGCTCGATCTGCGTCTCCACCGGAACGTCGACCACGATGGTGGTGTCACACCAACTGTTTTGACCGGACTCAAACAGAAGCGGGTTAACCAACAGGCAATAGGGGCTAGTGCTGGCGTCTATCTGTTCGCGGAGATAATCTTGAATTAACGGATGAAGTAGGTTTTGTAGCCATCGTCGCTCGTCGCCATCCGCGAAAACCCGTTGTCTGAGCACGGGCCGATCCAGGCGACCTTCCGGGGTCAGCACGGTATCGCCAAAGTGATCGGTGATGGCCGCCAGGGCGGGAAGCCCAGGCTCAACCACCGCGCGGCTTGCGAGGTCAGCGTCCACAACGTTGATACCCAGGCTGGCAAACCTGTCTCCTGCGGCCGTTTTACCGCTGCCGATACCCCCGGTTAAGCCTACTAACATCGCTTGTCCCTTACATCAGGGCCGATACTTTAACAAAGCAAGGCGCACGGGGGCAGGTTCCTCTAGGGGCTAAAGAGGGTGCCCATTTGAAACATGGGAGAGTACAGCGCAATGATCAAACCACCGATCATGGAACCCAGGCACAGCATCATGGCCGGCTCGATCAGCGGGAGCGCTCGCTCAATACGCCCATGGGCTTGTGCGGCGTAGTGATCAGCAGCCTGCTCAAGCATTTTGTCCAAACATCCCGTCTCCTCGCCGATGGCAGTCATCATGACCAAGAGCTTTGAGACGCAGGACTTGGACCCCATGGCTACGCTCAGTGCTAGGCCGCTTTCAATATCCCGCTGCATGTTGGTTGCCGCTTCTCCAAAGATAAAGTTTGGGCAGGATTTTCCCGCCAACGATAGCCCTGTAGCCATGGGTAACCCGGAGGCCTGAGTGATGGACAGCGTCAGCGCGAATTCGGCCTGACAAATGTCGCGCACAATGGGGCCGATGATGGGGGCCGCCAGCACCAGCCGATGCATAAACTGCTTTAAAGCCACAATGCGCCGGTAGCCTAGGATGCCTGCCCCAAGGCCCAGCGCCATGATGCTGGCGTAGATCAGCCATGTGTGCTGAATATGTCGGGAAGCAGCGAGCACCCACCGGGTGGGGCCAGGCAGAGACTGCTGCTGCTGTGAAAACATTTGCTCAAATTCAGGCACCACTTGGGTGAGCAGGATCGCAGCGATGACCAGCGTGACGAACATCATGATCAAAGGGTGCATGGATGCTTTTTTTAGGGATGCTCTGAGGGCTAGCGATCGCTGCTGTGAGACGGCTAATCGGGACAAAATCCCCTCGAGATTACCAGTGCTCTCGCCGGTCCAGATCAAATTCCGATACAGGTCGTTAAAGTACTTGGGGTGTTTGGCAAAGGCCTCGCTCAAGGAGGCCCCGTTGGAAATTTCTTGTGTAAGAGCAGCCGCTAGAGCCGCTAGACCCCGGTTTTCAGATTCTGGTGTGAGAACGGTCAGGGCATTGAGGATGGGGATGCCCGCCTCAAGCAACGGGGCCAGATGGTGAGTGAAGTGAGCGATCACTTTTTTGCAGAGGCCCTTTTGAAGACGATGAGCCATGGGCGAGGGTTCAGAGTCAAGCCGCAAGGCGGTAACGGTGACGCCCTGTTGCTGCAGTGCCTGCGTGGCCATATCTGCGTCGGGGCTTTGGAGGGTACCCCGGCAGGCCTGACCAAAGGCGTCTTCACCCCGCCAGAGATAGACGTTTTTAGGGGGATCAGGTGGGTCTATCTTCACCCTGGCGAATCCTGGGGGAGGGCGGGTGTGGGCAAGACGCGAAGTACTTCTTCACGGCTAGTGATGCCTGCGGCAACGAGGCGCTCAGCATGGTGGTATAGGTCGCGCAAAGCAGGTGGCGGCGATGGGTGCGTGGGCGCAAACTGTACGTTGCTCACCTCCAGCAGCTCAAAGATACCAAGACGTCCTGCATAGCCGTCAAAACACTGGCTACAGCCGCCCACCGGGGCACGGTAGGTCTGCCCGCCAGACTGCGGGCAGCTTGAACTGGATGCGATGGGTTCTTTGCAGTGTTCGCACAGCCGCCGCAGAAGGCGCTGAGCGACGATGAGCGAGATCGAAGAAGCTAGGCTATGTGCGGGGATGCCCATCTGTATCAAGCGTTCAACCGTGCCCAGGGCGGAACTGGTGTGGAGCGTGGACAGCACCAGATGGCCAGTGTGCGCCGCGCGAACTGCCATGTTGGCGGTTTCTAGGTCGCGAATTTCGCCCACCATGATGATGTCAGGGTCCTGACGGAGCATGGCGCGTAGGGTTCTTGCGAAATCCAGCCCAATGCGTGGACGAATGGCGACCTGATTAACCCCGGGGAGGTAGAGTTCCACCGGGTCCTCGGCAGTAGTGATGTTGAGACGGTCATTGTTCAAGTGTCGTAAGCCACCATAGAGGGTGGCGGTCTTCCCGCTTCCTGTGGGGCCGGTAACCAGGATCATTCCTTGGGGTTGGGCCAGGGTACGCAAGAACAGGCGCTGCTGGTCAGGGTCCATACCCAGGCTTTCTATTTGAGGCTGATGACCACCGCCCAGCAGTCTCAGGACAATTTTTTCTCCCCACAACGTGGGGAGGGTGCTGACTCTAAGGGCAATGGCGGCGTGGTCCTGGGCGGGAATGTGCAGGCGGCCATCTTGAGGTAGCCGCCTTTCCGCGATATCTAGATTGGCCATCACCTTGATTTTCGTAGGCAGGCGGGCGGCGATATCCTCAGGCGGCAAGGTTGTCAGCTGCAGCACACCGTCTACGCGCCTGCGAATCTGGTAGCCCGTTTCCCCGGGCTCGATATGAATGTCCGAGGCGCCTACCCGGAGGGCGTCGCCAATCAGGGCATGGACAAAGCGCTCGATGGGTGAGGCGTTGTCCCGGCGGGTTTCGACCACGGCAGCTTGCTCCGCTTGGATCGGGTGACAGAGGGTGCGATCAGACATCATGTCTGATGCTTGATGAGGAGGTTAGAGCCTAGGTCGCAACTCTAGGCCAGTCTGGGCTGTCAGCGAGCAGACACCGCTCAGTCAACTTGGCGACCTGGCTGTCGCTATGTTGGGTCGCCAGACGGCGTGGCGCTCAGCCAGGAAGGCCGCTTGGGAGAGAAGCCTGGCGTTAGAATGGGCTTTCAAGCATTTGAGCGAGACCGCGACAAAATGAAAACGGCCATACCCCAGTCTTTCATCACCTTGGCGTCCAGCCCTGGTCGCCGCAACCGGCTGTCAGCCTTTACCCTGATCGAGCTGATGATTGTAATTACCATTGTTGGCGTGCTGGCTACCTTTGCTGTCCCCGCCTATCAGAACTACGTGGCCACCGCGAACAGCGCCAAGGTTAACGTCCACTTTGAGCAGGCGACCAGCTGGGTGCGAGGCGAGATGCTTCGCTTGCGCGCTCAACTTATGGGCGGCTTTGATCGCACCGCCTTAAGCGAGCTGCGGGATGCTGCCAGTGAATGGGTTGATGCCATGCAAGCAAACATTGCCGGCTCAGATACCGCGTCGCCCGAGGGCGCGCCGGCGTTTTCCGCCGATTCTGCGGCGGCGGGTGGAGACGCTGCAATTCTGATCGAAGTCACTGGTTCCGTTGCGGCCGGTGACTTGGTGGTGAATGTTGTACGCCCCATTTACGGCGATTGGTCTGCGACCCGCACCGCTCAGGTTTGTTGGCGGGAGTCGGATTGCACCCCCTAGTTTGAAAGCGAGGGCCTTCACGCTGCTCGAGCTCTTGCTGGCGGTTTTCGTACTCTTTGCCCTGGCGACTATCGCGATTCCCCAATATATGGGGTATCAACAGACCGTTGAGGCGTCAGCGTTACGTCTAAACATTCATTCCATGGCTAGCTTCCAAGAACAGTACCGCTCTGAGAACGGGCAGTACGCAGTGAGTTTAGACAGCAGACGGGCTATCGAGGTAGCCATTGGCTGGCGACCTCATACGACTCAGCAAGATGTCCTGTATCGTATTCTCCCTGGCGACGGCCAGAGTTACGAAGTGATCGCATCCGCTCCTGACGGAACCGAGGTTTGTTTGCAAATGCCCCAGGGCACCCAGTGCCCTTCGGTGGCGGAATAGGGCTTACACTGGTGTCGTTGTGGCACCTTCGGGGCCGGTTGATCAAGAGGCAGAGCGCGTGATAAAAATCCTATCTCCCATGATTCTTGTGAGCCTGGCGATGGCCGGGCATAGCAACGTCGCCTTTCAGACGGAGGATCGAGCACTGAACCAATCGCTGTTAAAGCCCTGCCCCGCCACGCCTAACTGCGTTTGCAGTGATGCGGCCAGTGGCATACACGGCATAGCACCGTTTCTGAGCACTACTTCAGACCAAGAACTGCTGCAGGTGATCAGGCGCTACGTGCTGGCTCAACCCCGGTGGCGCATTCTCGATGAGTCCCCCGGCTACCTGCATGTGGAGGCGAAAACACGCCTGCTGCGCTTCGTAGACGACGTTCAGTTTGAGGTAAGGGGGCAAGGGGTTGTTGCCATTCGCTCTGCTTCCCGGCGGGGCACTTCAGACTTCGGCACCAATAGACGTCGACTAGAGAAGCTGCGGCGCGAGCTGGTGGCTCAGGGTGCCCTTATAATAACCCCGAATTCCGGTGGCGATGAGGACTCCACCCCCTCAGGGCGTGAGTAGGTATCACCTACCGCTAGAGAAAACGGCGCGGCTAGTCTAGGATTCTAGCAGGCTGCAGAAACTAGAAACCGGTCAGTTATTGAACAATAGAGAGAAACCCTCATGAGAAATTTATTTGCGATCATGCTGCTGCTCAGCGCCAATACCGCGCTCGGACTTCAGGTTGGTGACCCAGCCCCGAACTGGACGCTGAATGCCTCGGACGGCAAGCAATACGAGCTAGCGGAGCTTCGTGGTCAGCACGTGGTTGTGGCCTTCTTTCCTAAGGCCTTTACCGGCGGCTGCACCATTGAGTGCAAGTCCGTGCGCGACAGCAAGCGCCAGGTACGGCGGTTTAAATTTCAGTTCTTTATGGCCAGCGTTGACGACGTGGAGACCAATACAGCCTTCGCCAAGCAGAACAATGCAAATTTCCCCATCCTGTCGGATCCGGATAAGCGCGTGAGCGAAGCCTATGGCGTTCTGGCATCAGCGGGCTACGCCAACCGCTGGACCTTTTATATCGACGCGGATGGGGTGATCAGCAAGATCGACAAAAAGGTGAATCCTCGGACCGCGGGTCGACAGCTGCTCGAAAACCTAATTGCCATGGAAGTGCCAAGCTATCAGTAAGCCGCTCGCGCGGGTGGTGGGCTGCCCTTCCACCCCTTTCTGGTATAGGCTTGCCCACCCACTCTTGCCGGGATAGCTCAGTTGGTAGAGCGACTGATTCGTAATCAGTAGGTCCGCGGTTCGATTCCGCGTTCCGGCACCATTTCCTTATTTTAAATATTCTCAAGCTTCTGAAATTACTCACGTTTTCTCAAACTAACGAGGAGACGGTAGACAAAATGGTAGACATTTTTCATCCTAGGTATACCTATACGAAGCGTGGTGTGTTTTATCTCTCTAAGACCATTCCTTTAGATCTAAGACATCACTACAAGAAATCCAGATTCATTCAGAGTCTCAGAACCAAATCCAAGGGACAGGCTAATAGAGCCTCACAAGTTTTAATAAACAAATTAGAAGACTACTGGTTAAGTCTGAGACTCAAAGAGATGCAGATCCCTGCAGCCCATTTACTTCATAGTGTTCCTAGTCAAAACCTAGATTCCACTCTGCCCTCCATAGAAGATGCCATGGAGTTGTATCTGAGGGTAAAGGGAGAGAACAAGCAGAAGACCTTCTTTACGCATACCAAAAGAAGTGTGGACTATCTAATCCAATGTCTTGGTTGTCATTCACTGGATCAATACTCCAGTGCAGATGCTTCTAAATTCAGGGATTGGTTACGCAAGAAGGGATTAAGCACTGCTTCCATTCAAAGGAACTTCACCAGCATCAAAGCGCTAGTGAACTTCACGATCCTTGAACTAGGATTGGACTGTCGTAATGCCTTTGCTGGTGTGTATCTATCTCCAGATGACAGACATCCAAAGCGACAACCGCTGTCCGCAGATCAAATCAGAAGGATACAGACGGCTTGTTATGAACTGGATGATGAGCCGAGATGGTTAGTTGCTCTGATCAGTGACACAGGAATGAGGTTAGCTGAAGCAGTTGGCTTAATGACAAAGGATATTGTGTTAGACCATCCCTACCCTCACCTGAAACTAAAACCTTATCCCCACAGATCGTTAAAAACCAGATCCAGTGAACGAACCGTTCCTTTAGTAGGAGCTTCTCTATGGGCTGCTAAACAGATCCTAGCCTCATCTGACACAGGTTATTGTTTCCCTAGGTACAGCAGCCCCACTGCCTGTAACAGCAACTCAGCCAGTGCTGCCATTAACAAGTGGATTAAGACAATTGCTGGAGATAATGTGGTGATCCATGGCTTCAGGCATAG
>MDTB01057108.1_pt1 | contig 28094 bp, 24 predicted proteins | sample 811161 | NCBI WGS metagenome assembly MDTB01 (sample SAMN05326650, study PRJNA326480) | marine metagenome | isolation source: seawater | place: Mediterranean Sea | collected 2009
GATGCGGGGTGGAGCAGTCTGGTAGCTCGTCGGGCTCATAACCCGAAGGTCGTGGGTTCAAATCCTGCCCCCGCTACCATCTTAGGAAAGCCCCGATTACGGGGCTTTTTATTGCTCAGGGGTCATACCGCTGAGTAAGCGTAGGTGCGTTTGCAGGCGTACATATGTTTGAAGTCTAAACGTGAACGACTTCTTTGTTTCGGCTCCTAGGCGCGGTGACTTCACCGTACGGGGATTTGAAACAGCTAGGGTCACGTAAATGAGATGGGCTTAAGGCCCATTTTTTGTGCCAGTAATAAAGATTTCTGGGCAGGGTGGTGTGTTATCAGAGCATGCATAGCGCCTTACCGAGTCTTTTGAGGCGAGGTTGTAAGTTATTGAATGTTAGGGAGAAACAGATAGAAGAGCTTATCGCGCCGACGGTGGAATCACTCGGCTGCGAAGTCTGGGGTATTGAGTACCTCAGCCAGGGAAAATACAGCAAGTTGCTGATCTACATTGACAGAGAAGAAGGTATTGATGTGGATTTGTGTGCGGCAGTAAGTAGGCACGTAAGCGATTTGTTGGATGTAGAAGAGCTGATAAGCAGCCGTTACACCTTGGAAGTTTCCTCTCCCGGTATGGACAGAGTGTTATTTAAGGAAAAACACTACACAGACCATGTAGGTGAACGCGTAGAGATTCGATTGAACTACCCCTTTGAGGGGCGGAAGCGAATAACCGGTGTGTTAGCCGGGGTGGAAGATCACATGGCCATAGTGCAGGAAGCAGAGAATGAATATCTGCTGCCATTAGAAAATGTTCAAAAGGCACGGCTAGTGCCATCTTTTGATTGAGGCGATTATAAATGAGTAAAGAAATACTTTTGGTGGTTGAGTCCGTATCGCATGAGAAGGGTGTTTCTAAAGACGTATTGTTTGGCGCTATAGAGTCTGCCTTAGCCGTTGCGACCAAGAAAAGATACGGTGAAAACGCTGAATTCCTTGTTGCCATTGACCGCGACAGCGGTGAATACGAAACCTTCCGCACTTGGACTGTAGTCGACTTTGACGAGATTGAGGCTGACGAAGAGGCAGAAGTAAATCCAGAGGCCCAGTATTCAGTAGAGCAAGCGCAAAGCTTTAAAGCAGGCGCGGTACTCGGCGACGTGATCGAAGCGCAGGTTGAGTCGGTCGCGTTTGGGCGCATTGCGGCGCAAACCGCCAAGCAGGTTATCGTACAAAAAGTCCGCGAAGCAGAGCGGGCCCAAGTCGTAGAAGCCTATGAGTCTAGGGTTAACGAATTGGTCAGCGGCACGGTGAAAAAGTTAGGGCGCGACAGCGTTATTGTTGACTTGGGCAATAATGCGGAGGGCATTCTCACCCGCGAGCATCTGATTCCGCGAGAAATCTTTCGTGTCGGCGATCGTCTCCGCGCCATGCTTGTAGAAATTCGTCCCGATAATCGTGGCCCACAGCTGATCTTGTCACGCACTGCACGATCCATGTTAGTGGAACTTTTTAAAGTTGAGGTTCCTGAAATTTCCGAAGATGTCATTCAAATCCTTGGGGCTGCTCGTGACCCAGGGTCGCGAGCAAAGATCGCGGTTAAAACCAACGATGGCCGAATTGATCCGGTGGGCGCGTGTGTGGGCATGCGTGGTTCAAGAGTGCAGGCGGTTTCTGGAGAGTTGGCCGGGGAGCGAATCGATATCGTACTTTGGGATGACAATCCTGCGCAGTTAACAATTAACGCCATGGCACCGGCTGAAGTTGCGTCCATCGTTCTAGATGAAGAAACCCACGCAATGGATATCGCCGTTACCGAAGAAAATCTAGCTCAGGCCATCGGCCGTGGTGGGCAAAATGTGCGTCTAGCGAGCGACTTATGTGGCTGGTCGCTGAACATTATGACGGAAGAAGAAGCCGCAGAAAAACTCGAAGCGGAGTCCAGTAAATTCATTGCCGATTTCATGGATGCACTATCGGTGGATGAGGACGTAGCTGCGGTTCTGGTTGAAGAGGGGTTTACGACCCTAGAAGAGATCGCCTATGTGCCGTTAGAAGAGATCGTAGCGATAGAAGGATTCGACGAGGAAATCGTCGACGAGCTGCGTAACCGGGCTAAGGACGCTCTGCTTACTAGGGCCATCGCCAGCGAAGAGGCTTTGGGCGATAACCGACCGGCGGACGACCTCTTAGAAATGGAAGGTATGGATCGTGATTTAGCCTTCAAGCTGGCTTCTCATGAGGTCATTACGATGGAAGACTTGGCAGAATTGGCCGTGCCTGAGTTGCTCGAAATTGATCCAGATTTAGGTGACGACAAAGCGGCAGCATTGATCTTGAAAGCCCGCGAGCCTTGGTTCGCTGAAGAGGCAGAAGCGGCGGCGGAATAAGAAAATGCTGGCCGCATTGCTGCGGGCCAGCCGGAGTTATCGATGGCAGATGTAACAGTTAAACAACTTGCAGATACAGTGGGCGCGCCCGTGGATCGTTTGCTTAAGCAGATGATGGAAGCAGGTTTAGAACACAAGTCTGAAGGGGACGCTGTAACCGAAGAGCAAAAACAGGTGCTTCTGGGTTTCTTGAAGCGCAGTCATGGTGAGGCAGCCAAGCCAGCGGAAAAAATAGTCCTCAAGCGTAAGAGCACGGGCACGCTAAAGTCCGGGCAGGGTCGTGCAGGCCGTAATGTCACGGTTGAGGTGCGGCGTAAGCGAACCTACGTGAAACGTAGCGAAGTTGAAGCTGCGGAAAAACCTGAGGCAGAGGAAGAAAGCGTTTCCCAAAGCGAGCTTGAAGCCAAGCGTATTCGCGATGAGGAAGCTGCGCGTATTCAGGCCGAAGAAGATGCGCGCCAAGCTGAGCTGCAGCGCAAGGAAGAAACAGAGCGTAAAGCTGCTGAAGAAAAGCAGCGTCAGGAAGAAGAACAACGGCTTGAGCAAGAGCGGCTTGCGGCGGCACAAAAGGTCGAGACAGAAGCGGAAACTAAGAAGGCGGGCGAGCCTGCTGCGGTCTCTGCGGCCGATATACAGGCTAAAGAGCAGTCTGAGCAGCGCGGTGGTAAGCGCGGTCGTGGGCGTGAGCGTGCCGGTGGCGGCGCTGGTCGTGGAGACAACCGTCGCCGCGAACTGAGTTTAAAGTCAGAGCGTCGAACAAAGCGTCGGCAGCCGCAGCGCGATACGCCGTTAAAGGTCGATCAGCAGGGTGGCGAATTTAAGCCAACCGAGTTTATTTCGCGGGAAGTTGAAGTCGGTGAAATGATCACCGTTGGAGAGCTGGCGCAAGGAATGGCGGTTAAAGCTGGTGAAGTGATCAAAACCCTTATGGGGCTTGGGGTCATGGCAACCATCAATCAGACGGTTGATGCTGATACAGCAACATTGGTGATCGAGGAGATGGGTCACCGCATAAAAATTGTCAGCGAAGACGTGCTCGAAGAGCAACTAGAAGCCTCCTTAGTAATTGAAGGAGAAACCGAGCAGCGTGCGCCCGTGGTTACGGTAATGGGCCATGTGGACCATGGAAAAACATCCCTCTTAGATCACATACGCAATACTCGCGTGACCAGTGGCGAAGCTGGAGGCATCACCCAGCACATAGGCGCCTACAGCGTCCCAACGGACAATGGCGACGTTACGTTTATCGATACACCCGGCCACGCAGCCTTTACTTCGATGCGCGCGCGGGGTGCCAAGATAACGGATATCGTGGTCTTGGTAGTCGCAGCTGATGATGGCGTCATGCCACAAACTGAAGAGGCTATTCAGCACGCCAAGGCTGCCGAGGTGCCGATTATTGTTGCGATTAACAAGATCGATTTAGAAGGCGCCGACCCCGATAGGGTCACTAACGAACTGGCGGCTAAGGATGTGGTTCCAGAAGAATGGGGCGGTGAAACCCAGTTCATTAAAGTATCCGCGATGACCGGTGAGGGCATTGATGCGTTATTAGAAGCGATCACCCTGCAGGCTGAACTGTTAGAAATTGGCGCCATCATTGAGGCGCCGGCTCAGGGCGTGGTCATCGAGTCACAATTGGATCGAGGGCGCGGACCGGTAGCGACTGTCCTTATTCAGAATGGAACTTTGCGCCAAGGCGATATCGTAATCGCTGGTGAATTCCACGGTCGAGTTCGGGCCATGCTTAATGACCAGGGTGCTGCTACCAAGGTCGCAGAGCCAGCTCAGCCGGTGGAAGTATTAGGTTTGAACGGCACTCCAGGTGCAGGAGATGAGTTCGCAGTGGTCACTGATGAACGCTCTGCGCGCGAATTGGCTGAGTTCCGTCGCGATAAGACCCAAGAGCGCTTGCAGTCGATGCAGCAGGCAGCGAAGCTGGAAAATATGTTCGTCAACATGGCTGAGGGTGAGAAACGCATCCTTAAAGTCGTTGTTAAAGCCGACGTGCGTGGCAGTCTTGAAGCCATTGTGCAGGCCGTGGCTGACATCGGTAATGACGAAGTATCGGTACAAGTGTTGGGTTCCGGTGTTGGTGGTATCTCTGAATCTGACGCCACTATGGCGGTCACCTACGGTGCGGCGGTGTTTGGTTTTAATGTTCGCGCGGACAAGCGCGCCAAGACGCTGTTGGAACGCGAGGGCGTTGATCTGCGCTACTACAGCGTGATTTATGAACTCATGGATGACATTAAGAGCGTTCTGTCCGGTATGTTGGCTCCGGAAGTGCGCGAAGAAATTGTCGGTATCGCTGAAGTGCGCGACGTCTTTAAGTCGCCCCGATACGGTCAAATTGCTGGCTGCATGGTGGTTGAGGGAGTCGTCTACCGTAACAAGCCGATTCGGGTGTTACGCGACAATGTGGTGATCTACGAGGGCGAGTTGGAGTCGTTGCGACGATTTAAAGATGATGTGAACGACGTGCGAAATGGTACCGAGTGCGGTATTGGCGTGCGTAATTACAACGATGTGCGTCCCGGCGATTCAATTGAAGTCTTCGATACCAAGGAAATTGCACGCGAGCTGTAGCTCTTGCGGGTAGCGTAGCATGCAAAGTTTCTTGGAATTGAGCGAGACCCGCTGACATGTCTCGCGAATTGCGCGTAGCCGACTTCGTTCGTGACGAAATCGCTAAAATCTTGCAGACGCAAATGCGTGACCCACGGGTTGGCGCATTTGTCAGCGTTAGTGATGTTAGGGTCAGTAAAGATCTATCCTATGCGGAAATATATATTTCCTCCTTAGACGTAGATTCGGACGCCAAAAAACAAGAGTTGTTAGAAGTGCTGAATAATGCGGCCGGCTTTTTTCGTTCAGAGTTGGCTAAGCAGCATAAAATGCGTACGACGCCGCGGCCGCGCTTTCACTACGATGAACTGTTAGAGTCCGGCCCTCGTTTAGAAAAGCTTATTGCAGATGCTGTAGCTGAAGACACAACGCGGCGGGATCAAAATGGGTAGAACTCGGCGGGGCAGAAAGGTCAGCGGCGTGCTTGTGCTGAACAAGGCTGCGGGAATGACATCTAATGATGCCGTGCAGCAAGCCAAACGAATCTTTGGTGCGCAAAAAGTAGGGCATACGGGCAGTTTGGATCCGCTGGCTACGGGTGTGCTGCCACTGTGCTTTGGTGAGGCGACTAAGTTCTCACAATATCTGTTGGAGTCGGACAAAAAGTACCGGACGCGGATTAAGCTCGGGGTGACCACGGATACGGGTGATGCCGATGGCGCGGTAATCAGCCAAGCGAGCACCGCGGGTATCGGTGTTGCCGAGGTGGAACAGGCCCTTGGTGCGTTCCGCGGAGCGATTAAACAGCTACCGCCAATGTACTCAGCGTTGAAGCATAATGGGCAGCCTTTGTATAAGCTTGCCCGCCAGGGCATAGCCGTTGAAAGAAAAGTCCGTGATGTAACGGTATTTCAACTTGAAATGACAGGCTTTGATGCCGACGAATTTGAGCTGGAGCTGCATTGCAGTAAAGGCACATATGTTCGCAGTATTGCGGAAGATCTGGGCAATGCATTGGGTTGCGGCGCGCATGTGAAGAGTCTTCATCGGCGAGCGGCTGGACCGTACTGTGAACAAGAGATGGTCCATCTGGAGGCCTTGCACCAGATTGAAGACCAGCAAGGTTTGGATGCCTTGCTGCAACCAATGGCCAGTGCGGTAGCACAGTGGCCGGCGGTAAAAATGGTTGAATCCACGGCGCACTTTGTTCGCCAAGGGCAACCTGTGCAGGTAGCGCATGCTCCGGTGAACGGATGGGTGCAGCTGTTGGAAATAGCCGAGAATGCGCAAGAGCGCTTTCTTGGTGTTGGAGAAATTTTAGCTGACGGACGGGTCGCGCCCCGAAGATTAGTGGTGCACGACTAGAACGTTGGCTGAAGCGAGGCGTTGGTACTGTAAATATGCGTGGTTCCATCCCCAATTAACTAGCGTATTAAGGAGACTAAAATGGCGTTAAGTGCCAAGAGCAAAGCAGAAATCGTTAAGGAATATCAACTTGAAGACGGAGACACTGGCTCTCCAGAAGTACAGGTTGCTCTATTGACCCACAACATCAACACCTTGCAGGGACATTTCAAGGAGCACCACAAGGATCACCACTCTCGACGTGGCCTGATCAGGATGGTTAATCAGCGTCGTAAGCTGTTGGATTATTTGAAAAACAAAGACGTTGCTCGATACGGCGATCTGATCAAGCGTTTAGGGCTGCGCCGTTAATTCTATATTGAGCTAATACAAAACTGACCGCGCATTTAGCGCGGCCTGACTCGGAGAATACAATTTGAACCCCATAACCAAACAATTTCAGTTTGGCGATCAGCAGGTTTCTATCGAAACCAACAAGATTGCTAAACAAGCGACCGGTTCAGTGGTCGTCACCATCGGCAATACGGTGGTTTTAACCACGGTCGTCGGAGCGAAGAGCGCCCGACCAGGACAAGACTTTTTTCCTCTAACGGTAAATTACCAGGAAAAAACTTATGCAGCGGGCAAAATTCCAGGTGGCTTCTTCCGCCGTGAAGGTCGACCCAGCGAAAAAGAGACGCTTACTTCGCGACTTATTGATCGCCCGATTAGGCCCTTGTTCCCTAAAGGTTTTATGAATGAAGTACAGGTGGTCTGTACTGTTGTCTCTACTGACAAGAACCAAGATCCAGATATTGCAGCAATGATTGGCACCTCCGCTGCATTGGCTCTTTCCGGTATTCCGTTTGCGGGACCCATTGGTGCGGCGCGCGTGGGCTATGTCGATGGTCAGTACTTGCTCAACCCCGGTTACGACGTACTCGCGACCTCAGATCTTAATATGACGGTTGCTGGAACCTCTGGTGCTGTACTCATGGTTGAGTCCGAGGCAAAAGAGTTAACCGAAGACCAAATGTTAGGCGCTGTTTTATTTGCTCATCAAGAGATGCAAGCGATCATTACTGCTGTGGCTGAGTTGGCCAGTGAAGTTGGCAAACCGGCGTGGGATTGGCAGCCTGAAGCTAAGGACGAAAGTCTGTTAGCCCAAATAGAAAGCGCGGTGAAATCCGAGCTGGGTGATGCCTATCGCATTAGCGACAAGATGGAGCGCCAAGATCGCGTGCGTGGGCTGCTCGATTCCGCCGTTGAACAAATAGCCGGAGGCGACACCGGTGCACCGAGTGCCGACGATGTGTCTGGGATGTTCGGTAAAGTTGAAAAGGACCTAGTTCGTCAGCGTGTGCTAAATGGTGAGCCGCGAATAGACGGACGCGATTTGCGTACGGTCCGACCCATCGAGGTTGAAGTTGGCGTACTGCCAAAGGCGCATGGATCGGCGCTGTTTACGCGCGGTGAGACGCAGGCGCTCGTCGTAGCGACATTAGGCACGCTTCGCGACGCGGCGTTGATCGATGCGCTCGAGGGCTCTTATAAAGATACCTTTATGCTGCACTATAATTTCCCACCCTACAGTGTGGGAGAGGCGGGTTTCATGAGCGGGCCGAAGCGCCGCGAAATCGGTCACGGCAAGCTCGCGCGCCGTGGGGTTAGCGCAGCACTGCCGAATTCTGAAGATTTCCCTTATACCATCCGGGTTGTATCAGAGATCACCGAGTCTAATGGCTCCAGCTCTATGGCCAGTGTTTGTGGAACATCCCTTGCTCTAATGGATGCAGGCGTGCCGGTGAAAGCGCCGGTAGCTGGTGTCGCCATGGGCTTGGTTAAGGAAGGCAATCGCTACGCAGTGTTAACCGACATTTTGGGCGACGAAGATCACCTTGGTGACATGGACTTTAAGGTGGCTGGAACCGCAGCGGGTGTCACGGCCTTACAGATGGATATCAAGATCGACGGTATCACCGAAGAAATTATGGAGGCTGCGTTAGCTCAGGCATTTGAAGCGCGCGTTCATATTCTTGATGAGATGAATAAAGTTATCAGCGCCTCTCGTGAGGAGTTGTCTGATAATGCGCCAGCTATGGTGACCCTGAATGTTCATCCGGACAAAATCCGCGACATCATCGGTAAGGGTGGTGCGACCATTCGCTCCATCGTGGAGGAGACTGGCGCGGAAGTTGATATCAATGACGATGGTAGCGTGCGCATTTATGCCGAGGACGGTGCTGCTAAGGATGCGGCGGTAAACCGCATTCAAGAAATCACCGCCGAGGCTGAAGTAGGACGAATTTATAAAGGTAAGGTTGAGCGCATTGTCGATTTCGGTGCGTTTGTGAATATCTTGCCCGGTAAGGACGGCCTATTGCATATTTCTCAGATTGCTGAGGAGCGTGTTGAGACCGTGACCGACTATCTGTCAGAAGGACAGGAAGTCGAAGTTGTGGTCTTAGATGTCGACCAACGTGGACGTATCAAGTTGTCAATCAAGGAGCTGGGAAATTACCAAGCCCAAGAGGCTGAAGGATAAGCCCTGAGACAACCCATAAAAAAGCCGGCGTATGCCGGCTTTTTTATGCCTGTTTGATGCGGTGAGTGATGAGGTCCTCAACCACGCTTGGGTCCGCTAATGTGGACGTATCACCAAGGTTGTCCAGTTCGTCTGCAGCGATTTTACGCAATATCCGACGCATGATTTTTCCCGAGCGGGTTTTCGGTAAGCCGGGAGCCCATTGGATCGCATCGGGCTTGGCGATGGGTCCGATTTCTTTTCGCACCATGGCAATAAGCTCTTCGCGCAGGGCTTCAGGTTCCTTGTCATCACCCTGCATGAGAGTAACGTATGCATAGATGCCCTCGCCTTTGAGGTCGTGGGGAAAACCAACCACAGCCGCCTCTGCAACGCTTGGATGCAGTACCAGCGCACTTTCTACTTCTGCAGTGCCAATACGATGCCCTGACACATTCATAACGTCGTCAACACGGCCGGTAATCCAGTAGTAGCCGTCTTCATCGCGTCGTGCGCCGTCGCCGGTAAAATAGTATCCCTTGTAGGTGCTGTAATAGGTGTCGATCACTCTCTGATGATCACCATATACCGAGCGGATCTGGCCGGGCCATGAACCAGTAATGACAAGATTGCCCGAGGCCGCCTGTTCGGAAATTAGGTTGCCTTCAGCATCCATTAAAGCAGGCTGCACTCCGAAAAAAGGACGGCTTGCTGAACCGGGTTTGAGCGCGGTCGCGCCAGGCAATGGCGTAATCATTATTCCGCCTGTTTCGGTTTGCCACCAGGTATCGACAATTGGGCAGCGTCTTTCGCCAACGACACGGTGGTACCAGTCCCAGGCTTCCGGATTTATCGGTTCGCCCACACTGCCGAGCAAATGCAGAGAAGATCTAGAACTGCCCGTGACAAATTCATCGCCCTGAGCCATGAGCTGGCGAAGAGCGGTGGGCGCGGTATAAAAGACATTAACCTGATGTTTATCGATAACCTGCCAGCACCTGGACGCATCCGGATAGGTAGGGATGCCTTCAAACATAAGGGTTGTTGCGCCGTTGGCTAAGGGACCATAAACAATATACGAATGACCGGTTATCCAACCGACATCTGCGGTGCACCAGTAGATGTCGCCGTATTGATAGTCAAAAACGTATTTATGGCTCATTGCCGCATGCAATAAATAGCCAGCGCTGGAATGCTGTACGCCCTTGGGTTTCCCCGTAGAGCCGGAGGTATACAAAATGAACAGAGGATCTTCCGCCCCCATGATCTCTGGTTCAGCTGTAGTCGCTTGGTGTGCGGTCAGTTCGTTGTACCAAACGTCGCGGGCTGGATTCCATGGCACTTGGTTGCCAGTACGCTTGACGGTAATCACACTGTGTACATTGGGGCAATTTTTGAGCGCTTCATCGACATTTTCTTTCAGCGGGACAGTGCGGCCTCCCCGTACACCCTCGTCAGCGGTGATTACCGTTTGGCAGTCTGAGTCGAGTATTCGATCTTGCAGCGATTGCGGGGAGAAGCCGCCAAAAACCACACTGTGGATGGCGCCAATGCGGGCACAGGCGAGCATTGCGTATGCGGCTTCCGGAATCATCGGCATATAGATACATACGCGATCGCCCTTTTGAACGCCGCGTTCGCGTAGCCCGTTGGCTAGCTGGCAAACCTGTTCGTAAAGCTGTTGGTAAGTAATATGCGCATCGTCGGTAAGCTCATCACCCTCCCAGATGATTGCGGTTTGATTAGCTCTGGCGGGTAAATGCCGATCAATGCAGTTTACTGATACGTTGAGTTCGCCGCCTTTAAACCAAGCGATACGTCCCTGTTGCATATCGACTTCGGATACTTGATTCCAGGGCTTCGTCCATTCTAGGAAGGCTGTGGCTTGCTCGGACCAGAACGCATCAGGCTCTTCGATGGATTGCCGGTACATGGCGTCGTACTGGTTGGGGTTAATTAAGCAGCGCGACGCGATGTTAGCTGGGATGTCGAATACTTCGCTCATGATATATTCCTAAACAGTCCGTTATGTCTTGGGGCTCTTCAGCTTGGTGATCAGCGCAGCGGTGGCTGTGTCGTACGCCAACCCCGAGCTATTTTGCTCACTCAAGCTGCGATAAATTGGTTCCGCAAGCTTTTTCCCAAGCTCTACCCCCCATTGGTCAAAAGAGTTTATGTTCCACAACGCACCTTGGCAAAACACCTTGTGCTCATAAGTTGCGAGTAATGCGCCAAGTTGGGTGGGCCCTAATTCGTCGATCAGCACCATTGATACCGGGTGTCGTCCAAGGACCGTGCGGTGATTCTCCTGCGCGGACTCCGGAATCCAACCGTCGGTCATGGCTTGCGCCTGGGCCAAGGCGTTGGCATTCAGCCAATTGCGGTGATGGGGCAAATTCATCTGATCTTGTGCAACAACGATGATGTCAGCAGCGTAGGCCGATGTCCCTTGATGCAATAACTGGTGATAAGCGTGTTGGCCATTGGTGCCACAGCCGCCCCACAATATGGGCATGGTCGTATAATCGAGAGCCTCACCCTCGCGGCTTACCGACTTACCGTTACTTTCCATCTCTAGCTGTTGCAAATAGTCAGGCAATAGCCGGAGGCGCTGGTCGTAGCTCAATATTGCCAAACTCTGGCAACCCAGAATGTTGTAGTTCCATAGTCCGGCGAGGGCGCATAGCAACGGCAAATTTTCGGCCAAAGGGGTTTCAGCGAAGTGCTGGTCTACCATTGCTGCACCGTGCAGTAGCTTGTCGAAGTTATCGCTGCCGATAGCGATCGCAGCGGGCAACCCCATGGCAGACCACAATGAGTAGCGACCGCCCACCCAATCCCGCATGGAAAAAAGATTTTCCTCAGCTAGGCCGAAATCCTTGGCAGCGGCAATGTTATTAGTGATGCCGATAAAGTGCTGGGCGATCGCCGCAGTATTACATGTCCTCTCTAAAAACCAGTTACGCGCGCTGCGCGCATTTTCCAGTGTTTCCAAGGTTGAGAAAGATTTCGACGCGACTATAAACATAGTGGTTGCGGGATTCAGCGAGCGCAGCGTTGTTAGAAGGTCAAATCCATCAATGTTCGCGACAAAATGAATTTTCGGGCTTGCCACAGTGATGTCGCATAATGCCTCGGTGATAAGTTCCGGGCCCAGATGCGAGCCGCCGATGCCAATATGCACAACATCTGTGATCGGCTTATCGGTGTAACCTCGCCAACGACCGGAGCGTATTGATTCCGCGCACTGGTAGAGTTTTTGTCGAGCCGCGTCTATCTCGCGAACCAGATCCGCAGCCAAGTTTGGGGCACCGCCACGTAGGGCCATATGTAAAACCGCCCTGTTTTCACTGACATTTATTGGTTCGCCGGTGAATAGGGCATCTCGCAGTGACGCCACATTAGCTTCGTCAGCCAGTGCAACCAGATCATTGAGCGTGGGCTGGTCGAAACGTTGTCGACTTAGATCGAAGTGGCAGCCGGCGATGTCAAATGTCAGTTTAGACAGGCGTTGCTCGTCTTTATTTAGCTCCTCGGTGGAGATCCCAGTCAAGCGCTGGCTATGCGCCTGCAAAGTGGTCCAGATGGTCAAATTAAATTGTCTCGCGGTTTAAAGGAGGGTGGGATTCGGATTAAAAAATTGCCTACTGCCTTCCATATGCAAAACTTGCTCAAGCAAGTGATCAAAGTGGACATCATTGTGTGCAAAGTCGATTTCGGCGGCATTAACGACGAGTAATGGGGCGTCGTCGTAATAATGGAAAAATTCGGTATAGCTTTCCGACAGTGAGATTAAATAGTCGGCGGCAATCTGTGACTCGGCTGCGAGGCCGCGTTGCCGGATACGTTGCAGAAGAACGTTGGTTGGCGCTTGCAGATAGATTACGAGATCTGGAGTTGGTGGATTGAGGTTCAAGCTGGTTTGAATTTGCTGATAAAGCGCAAACTCTTGAGCATCCAGAGTCAATTTTGCGAAGAGCTCATCTTTTTCCATCAGAAAGTCCGCGACCAAATTTTGATCCAGCAAACCCCCTGATGGGATATCTGCCAACTGTCGAGCACGATGCAGTAAAAAGAACAGTTGAGTGGGCAGAGCTTGGCTTGCACCTTCGGTATAAAAGCGATCCAAGAATGGATTTTCGGCCGCAGGTTCGAGCATCAGCGGATAACCCAGAGTATCTGCTAAGCGGCGCGCCAGAGTTGTTTTGCCAACGCCGATCGGGCCTTCTACGGCAATGAAACTTGGTAAAGCGACTTGCTGATCACTAGGTCGAAGTGATCCCGCTGTCGGATCCGTTTGTTCAGGGTTCAAAGTTTCAACACTTAGAGTCACTGGATTCGCAGACTAAATTTGCAGTGTTAACTATGTACAAGGGTAAGCGAGGGTTCAACTATTACCGTGTTCTGCAGATGCCAACTTTGAAACATTGTTATCAACTTGTACTGTGGCGTTTATTGCGCCGTCGTCGTTTGCGCTGAGGTTTTGGTAACTGCTCGATCATGTCGTATTGGCCAGCCTCATCCTGTTCTTGGAAGCTGCTCCACCACGCTGCGCACTCGCTTAGCGTGGGGTCCGATTCAGCGCGTAAGCAAAGAAAATCGAATCCAGCGCGAAAGCGTTTGTGCTGTGCAAGGCGTGGGATCGTCCTTGGATTACGCTTAATAAGTCGTTCCTGAATAATCCATGTTTCCTTGGCAAATGTGCCAAAACGTCTGGGTACAGCGATGGTATGTTGCTGATTACGTAACGTTGCGAACGCCGGATCGTCGTCTCCAGTGACGGCTTCAGCTGCCCGGGCTGCAAAGTCTTCCCACAATAGCACCGCAATCAAGAAACCTGGGGTCACTGATAGGCCACTTTTGATGCGCTCATCCGTATTGCGCATTGCGGCGACAACTAGATCGCTGTTTGGATTACAGGTCGGAAAGAGTGCCCGTGCGATCCCGGTATGACGGATCTGTTGCCAAATAGCTTCGCCATTCCCGTTTAAAAATAGTTTTAGGAATTCGTCAAATAGTCGCGCTGGAGGAATAGCCTGCAAACGTGCAGCACTGTCCTCGATCAAGTCGACGATATCCTCATCCAAAGTAAAATTTAGCTTATTGGCAAACCGTACTGCGCGCAGGATGCGTACAGGGTCTTCCGCGAGTCGAACAGCAGGCTCGCCTATGAGTCTAATTCGCCGCTTGGCCAGATCAGCCAGTCCATTAACGTAATCGATAATTTCCTTACTATTAGGGTCGAAATACAGCGCGTTGACACTGAAGTCGCGGCGAAAGGCATCCTCTTGCAGGGTGCCAAATGCCTCGTCGCGTAGGATCATCCCCTGAGCATCGTGTTCGATATTGTCTGAAACAGACTGCCGAAACGTTGAGACCTCGATCAAATTTCGGCCGTAGCGTACGTGCGCGATCGGAAAACGCCGTCCGATTATTCGTGAGCGTCGAAAGATGCGTTTTATTTCGTCCAGTGGTGCATCGGTTGCTACGTCGAAGTCTTTGGGTGTTAGGCCGCACAGCACATCGCGAATGCAACCGCCAACCAGTAAGGCCGTATACCCATGTGCGTTTAGTTGGTGAATGACATCGAGTGCGTCTTTGTCCAACTGCTCCAGATTAATAGCATGAGCGGTTGTTCGAACTGCTGTTTTTGAGCTCAGTTGTTGGCTCCAGTGTCTATTCTTGGACCGCGCTTACGAGTTCTCTTGCGAGGAATATTTAGTCTCTGGCGTCGTTCCCACAAACTCTTGCGACTAATACCGAGTTTTTCTGCCAGCTCCGTTTCGGTAAGTTGGTCTTGATTGTCCTGCACGAATCGAACGAAGTAGTTTTCCAACGATGTATGGGCTGCATCCGTCTCGTGCTCTCCTTCCGGCTCAGATTGCCTCTGGAGCGGCTCAATGGCTAGCAAGCTAGGCGTTATTTCGCTGTCATCATCGGACAAAATCACCGCGCGCTCTATGGCATTGCTGAGTTCACGAACATTGCCTGGCCAATGATAGGCAATCATTGTTTTTTTGGCTTCTTTGCCGAGCGTCAGGCCTTTTTTGTCCAGTCGCAGACAGGCTTGTTTGAGCAACCACTCGCCAATATTGAGGATATCTTCGCTGCGGTTCTGCAGTGGTGATAGCTGAAATGTCAGAACGTTAAGGCGATAAAAAAGATCAGAGCGAAAGTCGCCGGACTCAGTAAGCGCCTGTAAATCGCGATGCGTGGCGGCGATCAAGCGAACATCAACCGGATTTGATCGCGAACTACCAACCCGACGATTTTCGCCCTGAACTACATGGATGAGTTTTGCCTGCGCGCTGAGGCTGAGTTCTGCAATCTCGTCCAAAAAGAGCGTCCCGCCGTTGGCCGCCTCCACTAACCCATGGCCGCCAGATTGTGCGGAACTCAGAGGCTCCATACCAAACAGTTCTGTTTCTATAAGATCCTCGGGTACTGTTGCGCAATTGATGGTGATCATTGGCGCGCGGGCTCTTCTACTGGCCGCGTGCAAGGCTCTGGCTACTAGCTCTTTACCCGTGCCGGACTGACCGAGAATCAAAATTGGCGAGTCGCTTGGGCCTACTTTCTCGATGCGTTTGCGCAAAGTTTGGGTGTTTTCTGAAGTGCCGATTAACTCCATATCATTGGCGGTAGCGCTCGCTCGATTTGGCCGATACGCACATGCCCGCTCGATTGCGCCGAGCAGTTCATCATGCTCAATTGGTTGCTCGAGGTAGTCTTTTGCTCCAAGTTGGATGGCGTTGACGGCTTCTTTTATCGTGCCTTTGAGCGCTAGGACAATTACCGGTAGTTGCTCAGTAATATTTGCAAAATCAGATGGAATTTCGTCGTGGTCGATCAGCAAACAGTCGAACTGGCCCAGCGCAAGATTGTCTACAGCTTCGTCCGCTTGGACATTTATGCCATGCGCGCTCAGTAACGTCGAGAGTTCGTCGCTGCGTTCGCGGTCCTTATCAATGAGTAGCAGATCAGTCATGGAAGAATCTTAACAAAGCTAGTCGCCGTCGTCGCCGTTGTCCGCGGTATCAGAAGTCAGCCTGCGAAGGCCGATATTTTGGCAACCTAGTGGGAATTTTGCTCAGGTCAAAGTGCTCAACAGACCAATTTAATAAACTGTCTACAGAATCGACTACATCCGGAGCGTGAAAACCTAAGTAGCCTAGTGCTGCGCGAAGGTTGGATAAAGCGTCAGCGTCGTTAAGTGGTGGAGCGTGGGTTTGTTTTGATAATTTCGTACCGTCAGCGAATTCCAGACAGGGAATATGGGTGTAGTCAGGAGCAGTCAGGCCGAGCAAGTGCATCAAGTAGCGTTGCGGGGCTGTAACCGGTAACAGATCCTGGCCGCGCAATACCTCGCTGATTGTGTTGCCGTCGTCCACCGCTGTAGCCAAGTTATAAGAGATCAAACCGTCCCGGCGCCTGACGATGAAATCGCCCAACTGGGCGGCAAAATCCGCATCGACAGAGCCTAAGAATCCGTCGTTATAGCCGTGTTCAGTATCCGACATTAGTACTCTCACTGCGCTATCTGGTAGGGGTGTTCTGGCTGCTCTGCAAGTGCCTGGGTATCGATCATGGGCACGTAATTGGTTGCGACTGCATGTGCAGTAGAAAAGTTGGGGAGCCAGCTTTTGCAAAGCGGATTCGTAAGCAACGGCATGGTCACTTTGAAATACTATCGGACGGTCAGGGCGCAGCCCGTGAGCTGTGAGGCAGCGGATTATAGCGCCTACAGCGTTTGGATCTTGCCTTGGAGGGTCAAGGTCGTCGATACGAACCAGCCACTCACCGCCTGCTTGCTTTATTGAACAATAACTGGCCAATGCCGTGACCAAACTGCCCATATGCAGCGGGCCAGTTGGGGACGGGGCAAAGCGACCCCTTTTCAAGGTTGCCTCGCATGGGCCAGCGCAACACCTTTAACCGTGGAGTTGTCGTTCCTTAATTTCATCGAGAGCTTTGCAGTCAACGCATTGTGTTGCAGTGGGTCTGGCCTCAAGCCGACGTAAACCGATTTCTATGCCACAGGTTTCGCAATAGCCGTAATCGTCTTGGTCCAGACGTTCAATTGTGCTGTCGATTTTTTTGATCAACTTACGCTCGCGGTCTCGGGTCCGTAACTCGATACTAAACTCTTCTTCTTGAGTCGCGCGATCAGCAGGGTCTGGAAAGTTGGCTGCTTCGTCCTGCATATGATTAACAGTTCGGTCTACCTCTTCCATTAGATCCGTACGCCAAGCCGAAAGCATGGCGCGGAGGTGGGTCAGCTGCCCTTCACTCATATATTCTTCATTGCGTTTAGGCTTGTAGGGAGCGAAGTTACGGAATGGAGAATCTGCTGCAGTCGCCGCTTTTTTCTTGTTCGCAGTAGCTGTAGTGCGCTTTTTGGTTGCTGTTTTTGCCTTTGCGTCAGCCGCCATAATAGGTCCTCTGTTGGGGATTGCGTGAAGCCCGTAAATGCGAAGGGCGCGTAAACTACCAGAACCTAGATCGAATGACCATAGCCTTTTTGCAATCACTTAGTCGATGCGTATACGGCTTCAAGATGCAATAGTGCATATTGCGCAGCTCTCACACAGATAACTAATTATGTATTCACTACGCAGCTTAGAAATAGCCCCCTTTACCGTTATGCAATTGTTGCATCGGGCTCAGGAATTCGAGGCGCAAGGGGTACGCGTCGTGCATTTTGAGGTAGGAGAGCCGGATTTCGCCACCGCACCACCTATTGTTGAGGCTGGTGTCGAAGCCTTACGCAGCGGCCAGACTAAGTACACTGCGGCGCAAGGTATTCAGCCGTTGCGCGAGAAGATATCAGCCTACTACCGCGACCAGGGCCTAAATGTGCCCATATCGAGGATACAGATCACCAGTGGCGCCAGTGGCGGATTGGTCCTGTTGGCTGGGTTGCTTCTGGATCCAGGCGACCGAATGTTGATTACGGATCCCGGGTATCCCTGCAATAAGGTATTTGCGCGCTTGGCCGGTGCGGATACTAAGGCGATAGCGCTGCCAGCGCAGCGGGGCTTTCAATTGGCGTTAGCAGACGTCGAGTCTGCGTGGGAAACTCAAGATCGAGGCATCTTGCTGGCTTCGCCGGCTAATCCCACCGGCACGATGTTGGCAGCGAGTACGCTTTCGGAGATTAGCAAATGGGTCGCTCGACGCGATGGCTTTGTGATACTAGATGAAATATACCAAGGCCTCGTGCATGACGAAGCGCCTTATACGTCGGGTTTGGCTGTGAGCGACGACCTATTCGTGCTCAACAGTTTTTCTAAGTTCTTTGGTATGACCGGGTGGCGTCTCGGGTGGGTGGTGATTCCAGAAAACGCCACAGAGGGTTTTACCAAGCTGGCACAAAATTTAGTCATTTCACCGAGCTCGATTGCTCAGAACGCAGCGCTAGAAGCCTTCTCTGAAGAGTCCATGGTCGTGCATCGGCAGCGCGCTGATGAATTTTCTCGGCGCGCAAAACAGCTCGCTGCGGGCCTGTTAGATCTAGGTTTTAGCATACCGGTTATGCCCGCGGGTGCTTTTTATCTCTACGTAGACGTAGCTCATACCGGGATGCCGAGTGATGAATTTTGTTGGCGGTTAATTGAGGAATACCAGGTGGCGATAACACCAGGCAAAGACTTTGGCGATTTTGAAAGCGACCGATTTGTCAGATTCGCCTATACCACCGACATGGCGTCCATTGATCTTGGCTTGGAGCGCATTGGACAGGCGCTTGCGGCTTGGGGCATAAGTCGGTGATTTTGCCCGATTTGCAGGCCGGCACCTTAGTGCGCCGGTATAAGCGGTTTTTGGCTGATATCACCGATGCCCAAGGGAAGGCGCTGACTATCCATTGCCCGAATACGGGTGCAATGACCGGATGCGTTGATCCTGGCAGTAAGGTGTATTACTCGCGCTCAGACAATGCCAAGCGCAAATATCCCCATACCCTTGAGTTTGTAGAAGGTCCGCATGGTCTCGTGGGCGTTAACACAGGCCGCGCTAATCGCCTTATTGAAGACGCGCTGCTCAGTGGCGTGATTAAAGAAGTGGGCCAGTGGTCGGCCGCGCAGATCAAGGCAGAGGCAGCCATTCCAAGCGGTGCCGGCCGCTTCGATTTTCTACTCTCCCAGGGTGCGGAACAAATATTTGTTGAGGTCAAAAGCGTGACGCTACATCTTGAAGATGGGCTGGGTGCATTTCCCGACGCTGTGAGTACCCGGGCTTTGAAGCATGTTGAAGAACTACAGATGCTGGTGCAACAGGGTGCTCGGGGCGTGTTGCTGTTTTGCGTGCAGCACCTTGGTATCGAGCGAGTCAGCCCCGCAGCGCACATAGACCCGGAGTATGCTGAGGCTCTGCGTAGGGCGGCAGAAAACGGCGTCGAGATTCTGGCTTATGCGTGTAAGACGGACCTACGCACCATGTCGCTGAGTCACCGTCTCCCCTTCGATTTCCGTCATTAACTCAGCGCCCGAGTTCGGCGCCTATGCATAGGCGCTTTTTAGCTCGGCATATGCCTGCAGTGTTTTCAGTCGCGCACCATATTGGGTGATCAGATGCGCCGCTGCATGATTGGCAAACTTTGCAGCATCGAAGGCGTCGGCGCCTTGGCAGCGAGCGGCTAAGCACGCACCCGCATAGATATCGCCAGCACCATTTGTGTCCACGGGTGTCACCGCATGTCCTGGGGACTCTTGCTGCCGGCCCTGTCCGTCGATTATGACAGACCCTCGCGCACCTACAGTGACAAAGACTTCCTCAGCCATGTCTTTGAGCTCCGAGATCGCTATATCTAAACGATCTGTGCTGGCCCATGCCAGCGCCTCTTCCTCGTTGCAAAACAGGCTCTGCACGCCATTGCCCAGTATGCGCTGTAGATTGGCTTTGAATATGGTCACCATGGAGATGTCGGATAGGGATACAGCTGTTTTCACCTTATTGGCTTGTGCAATGCCGTGCGCGAGTTCCGCGGCGTCGGTAGCGTTCTCTGACGAACTCAAATAGCCCTCGACATAGAACACCTCAGCTGTAGCAAGCGCCTGTTCGTGCAGATCGCTTGCAGCGAGAGTTGCGGAAATGCCGAGATCAGTGCACATAGTGCGTTCTGCATCATTGCTGATCATGACCAAACACTGCCCCGAACTGGCCCCAGCTTCAGTACTTAAGCAAGTTGGATTAAGACCGATCCCAGCGCTGCCCATTTCATCAAGGAAGTAGTGGCCATTTATGTCATCGGCTACCTTGCACGTATAGCTCGTTTGCAGGCCAAAGCCTTGTGCGGCGAAAATAGTATTCGCCGCGGATCCGCCACTGCAGCGTTGCATTGATGAACCGTCGAGTGCTGCGGTGAGGGCGCTCACTTGTTGCGAGTCGACGAGTGTCATTTGTCCTTTTGGCAGACCTTGATCCGCTAGAAATGAATCCTCTATATTGACTTCGACATCAACAATTGCGTTACCAAGTCCAAAGATCTGTGTCATTTTTGCTCCGAAAATTAGGTACTAAGCAGCAACCAAGTCGCTGAAGGCGACCTCGGCTGCGTCTAGTGTGGTCTGAATGATTTCGCTAGTATGGGTTGCGCCAATGAAGCCTGCTTCAAACGCAGAAGGCGCAAGATAGACGCCCTGATTCAACATGGCGTGGAAAAATGCGTTGAATTGATCGATGTTTGATCTCGCTACATCGTCGTAATCGTTGGCCTGGTCGATGCCGAAAAATAGACTGAACATACCGCAGACGCGATTTTCGCAAACCTGCAGGCCCGCATTTGTGGCGCGCTCGACCAAACCGTCAATAAGGGTCTCGGTGGCTGCACCGATGGTTTGGTAAACGTCGTCTGTCAGATGTTGAAGTGTGCTAAGCCCTGCGGCCATGGCCAAAGGATTGCCCGACAGAGTGCCGGCTTGGTAAATCGGTCCATTAGGCGCGATTTCCTGCATCACGTCTTCACGACCGCCAAAGGCCCCCACGGGTAGGCCGCCGCCGACTATTTTTCCAAGCGTTGTCAGGTCGGGTTCAATGCCATACAGAGTTTGCGCACCGCCTAACGAGACTCTAAAGCCAGTCATGACCTCGTCAAAGATAAGCAGTGCACCGTCTTCATGGGCTATGTCGCGTAGGCCTTGCAAATAGTCTGACTTTGGGAGGATACAGCCCATGTTGCCGGCAATAGGCTCGACAATAATGCAGGCAATTTTACCCCGGTATTGCTCGAAGACCTGAGCAACCGCGTCGAGATCGTTGAATGGCAAGGACAGCGTGCATGCGGCTAAGTCTGCGGGAACTCCAGGTGAATTTGGCAGTCCGAGCGTCAAGACACCGCTGCCTGCCTTTACCAGCAGCGAATCTGAATGACCGTGGTAACAACCAGTAAACTTGAGTATCAGGTCTCTACCGGTAAAGCCGCGTGCCAGACGTATCGCTGACATGGTGGCCTCGGTGCCAGAGTTGACCATACGAACCTGCTGCATGCTGGGTACGCGTTGCACGATAGTTTCCGCAAGCTCGATCTCAGCTTCAGTAGGAGCGCCGAAGCCGAGCGCCTTGGCAGCTTGTTGCTGGACAGCGGTGATTGTGGGTTCATGGTTGTGGCCAAGCACCATCGGACCCCAAGAGCCGATGTAGTCTATGTAATGATTACCATCTACATCAAAGAGGTAAGGGCCGTCAGCGCGGTCGAAAAAAACTGGATCACCGCCCACGCCTTTAAAGGCGCGCACTGGCGAATTAACACCGCCAGGAATGGTGCGGCAAGCACGTTGCATCAGCACAGAAGACTGTTTGCGATTCATAAAGACGAGACCTTTGTAACGTTTTAGAAGGGTTTCAGCACAGCCAAGAAGACCACGCTGATCAGAATAAGCACTGGTACTTCATTGAAGATCCGCAAGAATTTTTCACTGTGGCGAATTTCACCGCGGGTGAACGCCTTGATGATACCTAAGCAGTAGTGGTGATAGCCAATTAATGCAACGACAAGGGCGACTTTGAGCCATATCCATGTCTGGTTAGACAGGCCTGTCCAGTTTAAGGCCATCATCCAGATACCAAGAATCAGGGTCACAATCATGGATGGATTCATAATCAGGCGATACAGTTTCGTTTCCATGATCACAAAGCGATCCTTACTGATTTGGTCCTCTGCTGTCGAGTGATAGACGAACAAGCGCGGTAAGTAAAAGATGCCGGCGAACCAGGTTACCACGCTGACTAAATGCAGCGCTTTGAGGATCAAATAGAATGACATACAACGTTTTCCCGAGATGACTTTGTAAACGCGCGAAATCTGGCTAAGCTGTGGGGGCTAAAGCTTAGGTAAATCTTAAGTGAATGACCTCGTGAAAGGAACTCATGCTCTACCAAGTCGTCCATCGCAAGCCCATGCATACTTTCAAAAAAGTCATAGTGGCTATAGTCCTGTTGATAGTGAGCCTACTGGCCGGGTTATTGGTGGGTCAGTGGAATGGCAAAGAAGCTGTCTTACAGAACGGTGCGTTGTTGGATCAGTTGAATACCGTGCAAGAGCAAAAAAAGAATTTGGCACGAAAACTGGCAGCCGCTGAGCTTGCTGCTACCGTGCAGGAACAAGCGGCACAGGAACTGCAGCAAAAATTGACCATGTTGCTCAGCGAAAAAGTGGAGCTAGAAGACGCGGTTAGTTTCTATCGTGACTTGATGGAAGCGGGAGAAAAGGATGAGGGTCTGCGGGTAGCTGATTTTGCGCTGGTTGCAACTAGCACTCCGCAGGTTTTTCAGTTCTCGGTTTTGGTAACGCAAATCGCGGAAAATAGAAAGTATGTCGCCGGCGAGGTAGAGCTAAAGATTGTTGGGGTAATGCAAGGGCAGCGCCAAGAGCTGATATTTGATGCAACAAATTCAATTTTTGGATTTCCGCTTAAGTTAAGGTTCAAGTACTTTCAAGATCTGGTTGGACAGATCCGACTACCATCCGACTTTGTTCCCGAGCGAGTTTCCGTGTCTGTCCAGCAAAATGGCAAAAAGACCGCGGGCGCGGATTTCGAATGGTCTTTACAGTAGCGACATTATGGCGCCGAATAGAGGCGGCGACTATGTTTAGGGTGAAATAGGCATGAAAGGAAAAAGTGAGCAGGCTATAACGTTAATCGCCCCAGGGACTAAGGTGGAAGGCGATGTTCACTTTGATAACCAGTTGTTCGTCAAAGGCGAGGTGCGAGGTAATGTGGTGGCTGAGAAGCCAGAAGCGAAACTGATTGTCAGCCCTGAAGGTCTCGTAGCCGGTGAAATTAAAGCGCCCACAGTTGTAGTGAACGGGCGAGTGGAAGGTGATGTCCACGCGACAGTGCGGCTCGAGCTTGCTGCAGGAGCCCAAGTAAAAGGCGATTTATTTTACGCGCTCATTGAGATGCAGCTAGGCGCGCAAGTGCAGGGCCGGTTGGTGCATACAGAGCAGCCGGCGCGATCGGACAGTGCAGTCACAAAAATAGTCGCAGAGCCGGTACAGACGAAGTGAAGAATAACCTCTTGTATCGGTTGTTGGGCGACGCAAGCGGCGACACCGCAGGGCAGGGATAATGGAAAGCGTAGGCATCGATTTTACTGAAAGTGCTGCCGCGAAGGTGCGAATACTCAAACAAAGCGAAGGCGACGATTCTCTGCTGTTACGAGTGTTCGTCACCGGAGGTGGTTGCAACGGCTTCTCTTACGGATTCACCTTCGATAACGAAATAGCTGAAGACGATGCTGTGGTCGTCCAAAGTGGTGTCACAATGGTGGTTGATTCAATGAGCTATCCATACCTCGAGGGGGCATCCATCCAGTTCGTCGAAGACCTAAGCGGCTCACAGTTTGTGGTCACGAACCCGAATGCCGCTTCGACATGTGGTTGTGGTAACTCGTTCTCGATTTGAGTGGGGTTGGTCGTAGCGATCAATCAATAGATAGCGCCAAGTACTCGCTCGCCAGCAGCACCGGTGACCGCCGGCACATTGCCCGGCAGATGTTCCAAGCGGCGGTGTGCCAGCCAGGCGAATGCGGCCGCCTCGATGGCATCGCCATCAACGCCCCAATGTTCGCTGGGTTCAATCAGGTCGGGTGTTTGCACGAGTGCAGCTGCCGCCAGGCGAAGACGATGCATCAAATCGTTGTTAAGGCGCCCACCGCCGCAGACAATTAAAGTCTTGATGTCGCCGCCCCAGACCTTGAGTGATTCGATAACAGTTGTCGCCGTAAGCTGAGTTAATGTGGCTTGGATGTCCTGAGCTGCATCAAGTGGCAGATCGTGGGCATCAGCGATGTTCTGCAGCCAATCGAGATTAAAATACTCGCGGCCGGTGCTTTTAGGCGGCTGTAGCTCAAAAAATGGATCGGCCAGCAGCGCTGCTAGCAGCGTATTGTCGACCTTACCGCCCGCTGACCAGGCCCCGGAACTATCGTAAGGTAACCCCTGATGTTGTTGGCACCATTGATCTAGCAAACCGTTTCCAGGGCCGGTGTCAAATCCAGTGAGGTTTTTGCTCATCAAAGAGACATTGCTTATGCCGCCGATGTTGAGGATGCAAGTGTCGGCATTGGTTGCGTGAAATAGCTCAGCATGAAACCTCGGCACCAAGGGTGCTCCATGGCCTCCAGCCGCGATGTCTCGGCGCCGGAAGTCTGCAACCGTAGTGATACGGGTGTTTTCGGCAATCACATTAGGGTCGCCGATTTGCAGGGTGAAGGGTAGTGAAGTAGTACCTGGAGGCCTGTGTCGGATGGTTTGGCCGTGACTACCAATGGCCCGGATGCTATTGCTGGCGTAGCCAAGGCGCTCAATGAACGTATTGATTGCAGTTGCTGTGAATAGCCCCAACCCTTGATCGCAAGTGCCGAGCAGGTCGATATCATCGTCTTCGGGCTGACTCAGTGCCAGTAGATCACGCCGCAGCAGGTCGGGAAGAGGAAGAGCATCGGCTGCAATAATAGTGATGGCACCACTGCCGTCAACTTCGATAAGAGCAAGATCCAATCCATCAACGCTGGTGCCAGTCATGCAGCCAACGTAAAGATTGTTGACGCTCATTCAGCCGCCATGGCGGTCATTTGTTGGCTGTATGCGGTCAGCAAGAGTATGTGTTGTCTGGTTGCCAGAGTGAATTCTGCAAGCTCGCTCTTGTTGATCGACTTTGCTTTGGGCAATGCGACGGTTCTAGGGTTCATATGCACACCGTTTACCAAAAACTCGTAGTGCAAATGCGGGCCGGTAACCAGACCTGTGGCACCTACATAGCCAATAACTTGCCCTTGCTTTACTTTTTTGCCGGCTTTTATCCCTCGAGCAAATTTCGATAGGTGTAAATATTTAGTCACAAACTGCTGGCCGTGATTAATGATTATGTAGCGGCCGTTGGCGCGATTCCTCCTCGCGGTTTTAATGCGGCCATCACCAGCGGCCAAGATTGGTGTGCCAATAGGCGCTGCATAGTCGATGCCACGATGGGGACGCACGGTTTTGCGCACCGGATGCAAGCGACGCATATTGAAACGCGAGCTGATGCGGGAGAATTCCACGGGGGCTCGCAGGAAGGCTTTGCGCATGCTGATGCCCTCTGGAGTGAAGTAATCTTTACGACCAGATTTGGTCTGATACTGCACAGCCCGGTAACGTTTGCCCTGGTTTACGAATTCCGCAGCGAGGATATCGCCATAGCCAATGAACTCACCCTTGAAATAAAGTTCCTCAAAGAGCACAAAAAATTCATCGCCGGGTCGAATATCGAGGACGAAATCAATATCCCATTGAAAGATCTGTGCCAGACGCATCGTTAAATTATCGGGTAGGCCGGCGCGCTGGCTAGCAACGAACAGGCTGCTCTCGATGCTTGAGTGTTTATAAGTCGTCACTCGATCGGGCTGGAAGACCTCTTTTTGGGCGATGAAACCGTCGCCCTCGCGCTGGAATGTAAAGGATGTCAGGCGATCAGTGCTGTAGGTCAGAGTTTGCAGAGTGTCGCCCAGCTTGGTGAACGATAAGCGATGGCCCGGAAAGATCTCTTTGAGCTGCTTACCATAGTCGGTGCTAGTGATCTGATGGACGTCTCTCGGGCCAAACCCATTGCGCAGGAAAATGCTTGCCAGATTGTCTCCCGCTTTGACCTCATCAAATAACTGGACCGTCAGATCATTGGTTGCTGGTGTTACGTCGTTTTCTGGCAGTGTTTGCGGTGGCGGTAGTTCGGCTAAAACATGTTCGATATCTTGCCCAGCCTGGTAGGTGTTGTTTCCAAGGCCACTCAGACCCACAAGGACTAAGCAGCAGCCAATAACCAAAGTCAGTCGCTTGTGCAAGCGCGGTATATGCATGCTCATATTAAGAAGAAGAGATAAGTTGCTGCATTATATAGAGAAAAATATATATGGCGAGCCGCTAAAGTGTTCTGCAGCGGCTAGGGCGCGCAACATTACAGTGGTTTTGCTATGGTGCCGCCCAAATTTTGCTTCGCTTGGTACGCATACTAATTGCAAGGACATAGACAGCACATGCAGCAAACGCGTGAAAACTTAATTGAAGAATTTAGCTGGCGAGGACTGATCGCTCAGGTTTCCAATGAAGAAAAGCTGGTCGATCATCTCGAGCAGCCTCGCAGTGTTTATTGCGGATTTGATCCCACGGCAGACAGCTTACACATTGGATCACTTGTGCCGCTTCTGGCGCTAAAGCGCTTTCAATTGGCCGGTCATAGGCCTGTCTTGCTGCTAGGTGGTGCAACTGGTTTGGTTGGAGACCCCTCAGGCCGGGATGATGAACGCAGCCTGAATCAGAGCGAGACCGTAGGTCAGTGGGTTGAGTCGTTACGGACCCAGGTCAGCCGGTTTCTTGATTTTGAGGGTCCGGCAGGTGCCGTAGTCTGCAATAACCTTGATTGGACCCAAGAATTAGACGTCATATCCTTTCTTCGGGACATCGGTAAGCACTTCTCGGTCAACGCTATGGTGCAGCGGGAATCCGTTAAGGCGCGTATAGAGCGAGAAGGCCAGGGCATATCTTATACAGAGTTCAGTTACATGCTGTTGCAGGCGATGGACTTTCTAGAGTTGGCCCGCCGCGAAGACTGTCTAGTGCAGATTGGTGGCAGTGACCAATGGGGCAATATAGTTTCTGGTATTGATCTGATTCGTCGACATATGGGCAAGGAAGCCTATGCGCTGACTATGCCCTTGGTGACCAAGGCAGATGGCAGCAAATTTGGGAAAACGGCAGCTGGTGCGGTTTGGCTCGATTCCAGCAAAACATCCCCATACTCTTTCTATCAGTTTTGGTTTAACAGCGCCGATGCCGACGTGGAGAAATTTCTCAAGCTTTTCACCTTTATGAGTCAGCAGAAAATCCACGATTTGGTGGAACACTCCGCCCAAGCGCCGGAAAAGAGAATTGCGCAACGAGAGTTGGCGCGACAAGTCACGAGCATGGTGCATGGTGATGATGCGGTAGATTCTGCAGAACGGATCAGTGGCAGCTTGTTCGGTGGTGAAGAGGCCAACCTACAGCGCGTTGACTTTCTGCAATTACAGCAGGATGGCATCGACAGCGTGGTGGTAGAGCAAGACTCGGGGCTGTTAAATGTGATGGTCGCCGCGGGTGCGGCTAAGTCCGCTGGTGAGGCGCGTAAGTTGGTGCAAGGGAAGGGCGTGCGCTTGAATGGCCAAGTTGTGGATGACCCAAAATTTACGCTCAACTTTGGCGAAGCCTACTTCGACAGCTTCTTCGTGTTGCGCAAGGGTAAAAAGCAGCATTATTTGTTGGTGCGAAGCGATTAATCCGCGGGTTGAAAGTATCTTTTAAAAAATAGTTTCTTTTTTGCTTGCACCTCACTTTGAGATACGTATTATACGCCTCCCTTGCCGCTGAGCTGAAAGCAGAAGCGGCAGTTCTTTAAGAATTTATAGCAAGTACATAGCTCAACTTTGTTGGCGTTATAGCGAGAACAGTGAGTCGTCAAAGGCAAGCAAATCCTCGATTTAATGACCGCAGCCGCACGCAAAAGGCTTTTGCGAAAGACTATTTGCAACGGGTAAAACTGGTAAGCAAATGGCAGCGGGGAAAAGTTGTAGCAAAGTACAAACAAGCCATTCGTGTGGGAACACGTAATTCGTTTTGAGTAAATGATTGTAGCATCATGGCGGCGCCAAAAGATTTCGATCTGCAAGCGTTGCTGAAAGCTAATACCTTTTTAAACTGAAGAGTTTGATCATGGCTCAGATTGAACGTTGGCGGCACGCTTTAGACATGCAAGTCGAACGAGAAAGCAC